>MPMF02367336.1_pt1 | contig 153584 bp, 152 predicted proteins | sample 1617271 | NCBI WGS metagenome assembly MPMF02 (sample SAMN05944812, study PRJNA350692) | marine metagenome | biome: marine; feature: ODZ; material: water; isolation source: 120 m water sample prefiltered with 30 um filter, filtered on to 0.2 um... | place: Pacific Ocean | collected 2012-04-09... | reverse complement strand
GTTAATACTACAATTGATTCGATCAAAAACTGCAAATCAATTTACAGAAGAAGACATTAAAAATTTGAGGAATAAATATCATAAAGTTTTAGAATTAAATAGATTAGAAGAAGTAATGGACACTATCTGCTCAATCAAAAAAAGTGATCGCTCTGATATTGAAAAAGACATTGTTGATTTTAGTGGATATGAAGACCCTTTCTCTCAGACTGATGAAAGATTAAAAATAGCCTTAAGGATGCTAAAAAACTACAATCGAAGAGTTCCTGATTTAATAAAACAAAAAGCACATGATGAAATCAAAAATTCATTTCATAGTTCTTATAGACAAGTAAAACAAAAGATAAAAGATCGAAAGCAAGAGAATCATGAGAAATTTTTTCTTGGAAGTGTGCTTATATCATTTTTTAAATCACAAAATATTGAAATGAATTATCTTGAGAATACACTTAAAATGATAGAGCTTTATCAAATAAAAAATTATTTTAGAAAAGAGCTGTTTTTAGAATCAGAAATCAAAGAATTTAAATTTTCAGAGCAAGGTAGAAGCTTTAACGACAAGAAAAACGCGATTTTATCTGATCCTAAAAATCCTTTTAAAAAATAAACAATAAAATTAAAAGATAAAGCAGTATACGTTAACTCATTTATTTTAGATGAGCTAAGCAGTCGACGTTGTTATTACCAACAACGAACAAAAGATTATTTACTGATATAATAAAAAAAATAAGTCTTTTTTTTGATTTTTTAAACATATCTCATCTTTTTTTTAATTAATTTGTTAAATTATATTTTATAAGTAATTGTATTGCTGACCCTCTGCAATTATTTTTAAATCTATTTTTTTAATTGGAAATAATATGGGAATTATAAACAAATATGTCATGGTGATTGAATCTGATGAACCTCCACAAGTTTTCCTAAATGATACTATTCCAAAAGTCGGGAAAGTCATTGAACTTAAAACAGAGCAACTACCCAACCGTGTAGATGCAGCGTGGTTACAAGAAAGATTTAGTATCTCGCGCAAAGCACTTATTGAAAAATTGAGAATTTTTAACAGAGGTACTGATACTAAACATCTTTACGATCCGAAAGAAGTCATACCAATTTTAGAGAATTTTAATGTCACCAGTAGACGTGGCGCACATCGAAAGAAATAAGGGAGCAATTGCTCCCTATTTTATTTAAGATGCGTTCATCATTTTAGCAATGTCTGAAGCGGTCGGATTATAATATGTATTAATCAGAGTTTTAATATCCCTATGTCCTGTAACTTTAGCCAAGATTTCCACAGGTAATTTGCGTTTATTCACAAATCGAGTAATAGCTTCATGCCGTGTATCATGAAAATGAACTACATTATGCAATTCTGTTTTCCCAATTGCTCTTTGCCAAATTAATCTAAATGAATTTGAATTATGTGGAATTAATTTTACTCTATCCATGTAAGGGATAAGGTTTAGAAGATCACGGGCTTCTTTAGATAAGGGAACATCACGAGCATCACCATTTTTTGTGATTGGCAAATGTATGTAGTCAGGATAGATATTGTTACACGTAATCCCTAGAATCTCCCCTTTTCTCATAGCAGTTTCAATCGCAAAAAGAAAAGTCCATGCAACATACTGTCTTGGTGTTTGTGGCCTTGTTCCAATTTTATAATTAAGCGCCTTAAGTATGATTTCAATTTCACTATGACTTATTAGTCGATTACGGGCGGGAGGCTTAGTTGGCTTAGTGACCTGTGCGAATGGATTGTCTTCAATCAAGAAAAGTTCATTTTTGGCGTAATTAAAAACTGATGTGTATAAACACATTTGTCGATGTACTGTCCCAGGTGCGACTTTCTCTAAACGTTTATCTCGCCATTTTTTTACGTCAATAGGTTTAATTTCATAAATTGACTTTTCAGCAAGTTCACCAAAATAATTTTTAAATGTTTCTCTTTTTATTTGTTGCTTTATAAAGGATTTACCTCTTTTCTTATATCCAACTTCATCATAATATTTCTGACAAAGGACAAAGAATGAAAAATATGGTTTTTGCATCTGAGTTTTTTTAGGATCATACTCAGCTTTCATTTCAAGTAAACGAATAGCAGCCCATTGTTCACACTCTCGTGCAGTATCACGTGTGACACTGTCTCTAAGATTTTTATAGCGTACTTGAATACGCCAAGCATTGCCGCGCTTCACTGGTTTTTGCATAAATCCACCTTGGTGTCGTAGCAGCACCAAACACAAAACCCAAGTGTAAACTTGGGGGCGTTTTGGTGCTAAAACGGAAATAATAAGGTGTTTTTGACGCAGATTTTGACGATTTTAAACCATCAAGCTGACCAATTTAGCATTAAAAACTCTTAAATTACCTTAATTTTAGCGACTTAACTACTTGATAATTAAGTATAAAATTTTGGTAGGTATAAGCAGACTCGAACTGCTGACCTCTACGATGTCAACGTAGCGCTCTAACCAACTGAGCTATACACCTAGAATGTAAAGCATCATATTCATTTTTCAGAAGGTTCACAAGTTTTTTTGAGATCGTTTTATCGCAATCGCACAGTCTTTAAGCAACTTCTTAAACAATTGCTTATCACTTGGACTGTTACTCTCCATAAAAACAATTTTTTGATATAACACAATTACTTGCTCGAATGATTTATGATCTTCAACAGAATTCATTAAACGTTGCATCCATGTTTGGAAGGTTTCAGCTTGGCGCTTATGCATCGGCGTAGGTAACTGTTTTTGAAACTTAAAAATTAAACGCTGGTATTCTACTTGTTGTTGGCGTTGTCTCCACCAATAAAAACCTACATAGAACAATAGCACACCACCAATACCAACGATTAGAATGATGACATATCCATATGTGGAATCTAAACCTAAACGAGATAACCAATTCTTTTGCTTTTCCACATCGTAACCAACAACCTTACTCTGCCATTGATAACTTAAATAATCACTCCAAATCCGAACATTTTTTAGAAATTTGAACTGTTGCAATCGCCACCCTTGCGCTCTCTCATCTCCCCAAACCATCTGATCCTGAGCGAGATAATCTTGCATACCCGTATCAATCCGTTGTGGAGCAATCATGGCTGTTGGATCAATTCTTTTCCATTTCCCATCGATATAAACCTCGCTCCATGCATGTGCATCAAGTTGACGTACCTCCCAACTCTGTCCGTCGATCGCAAGCTGCCCCCCTTGATAACCAGTTACAACGCGAGCAGGGATGCCAACAAAACGCATCAACATTACAAAACTTGAAGCATAGTGCTCGCAAAAACCCTTACGGCTAGAAAATAAAAATTGATCAATTCGATCCCCCCCTAAAGTCCCGGGAGTCAAGGTATATACAAAACCATTTTTTCGATACCAATTAAGTACAGTTTGGATATATTCTTCAGGTTGATTTTGACTTTGCTCAAAAAGTTGATGCGCTAACTGTTGTGCCTCTGGGTCCTGAGTTTTTCCATATCGAGTATTTAATTCAAATTGTTTTGTTGACAATACAATGGGTTCAGATGTTGTCCGTCCTAACCATTGCATTTGTATTGGTTGATTACGTTTAATCAATTTACTTGGACGAATACTATCATCCTGATAAAGCTGTAAATATCGTTCCTGCGGAATCGAATACTCTAATCCCATAATCCAATTAGATTGTTCATCTGCTGGTAGATATTGATAATCAACATATCGAGATGCTGATGATGCTGTCTTTAATTGCTGATTGAAAAAACTACTCGTCCAAGTACGACCATCATATTGATCTAGTACCAATGCTCGCCAATATAACTGTTGCCGATTAGGAAGTTGATACATATCTGCAATCACACGAAATGCTAAAGCTGATGATTGAGACAACTGAGCAATATCACCTGGTGACATTGTGTCACTAATTCCAGTTGTCGCTCGATCGTTCTGAATAGGTATCGCCCAAAGCGGTGGCAATCGTGGAAAGAAAATAAATAGTAAAATAAAAAATGGTGTAGCAATACCAATGAACTTAACTATTTGCTTTAGATCTTGCTTAAGTTGTCCAGAAGATAGTTTACTTTGGCTAAATGCTGCTGTTTGTATTCGATACAGTCCCATCAAGCACATTACAAATGTCAAAAATACAATGACTGCCATCCAAAATGCTTGACTATGCAGTAGCAAACTTGCGCTGACAAATAAAGCAAAGTTGAAGACAATCAAAAGATCGCGTGTATTTTTAGCTTCAAGGCTTTTTGCAAATAAACAAGTGCTGAGAAAAGCCACCCCAGCTTCAACCCCAAATAAAGTCTGATAATTGATATAAATCAGCCCCAATGATAACAAGCTAAATAAAACCAATATTAGCTTTGGGAACGGAGTAATAACTTGCTTGTTGTATCTCCAGACCAAAATCAGCCAGATTACCCCCCACACCCCACTCAAAGTGATTGGAGCGAAAGCAACTTGGCCAAGTAATACTAGCGCTAAGGTAGACAATACACAGAAATAAATTTGCTTCGTCATGATTAAGCCTGCGCTAATAAAAGTTTAGCTTGAATCAATTGTGAATATCCTTGCCCACTTTCTAATCGTGCATGAGGTAAAATTAACGCATAGTCATCACCCAGCTGCTCACATTGCTCAACTAAGCCCATCATAAAGCTCAATTTTTCCTCATGCCCTAGGGCTGGAATCTGTTGATAATCAATTTCCAAATGCTGGTGATTCGCTTGTGCCTCAAACATTTTAATAAAGAATCCTTGTCCTCGAGCAACTTGTTTCCATGCCACGTTCTGGTAGGAGTCTCCCTGTCGAAAAGCACGTAATTCTTTAAATTCATCCAAACTATCATGTGCCGTCGTCGGCTGATTTTTATGTTCTTTTTGCCAATCGTGAGCTCTGGGCGCAATCCATATTTTTTGTTTAGGATATAAATACGTCCAAGCTCTAACCAAGCCCAAAGGATAAGTTGAATAGACTTTGATCACCCCAAACTCATATAGGCCACGTTGTTGGGGCAAAACGGGAAGTTCGATAGTTTGTTGAACTTGATTCACATAGATCATTTGTTCTTGTTGCGATGATTGTATCCGTAAATATCGTACCGTCTTATCTTGTTGTTTTAACATTAACCTAATAATTGATGGCTGATTAACCTGACCAACCTCAGGCATGACAATTTCAATTTTTAAGTCATGTAATTGTTTAAACGTTAAATAAAAACTAATACAAAGAATCGCACTGAGTAAAAAGCAAAAACCGAGAATCAAGTTATTGCCATAGTTAATTCCAGCGATAAAAGTAATTAGAATCAAAACCAGATAGAGAAAACCTTGTTTATAAATAAAAACTAATACATCTTTCTGTAATAGTGTTTTAACACTATCTACCTGAAAACGCTTTGCAATCCATTGGCTAACTTGTTGCTTAAGTCCTTTTTGCATGTGCCTTCTCTCTACTACATGGCTTCAACCGACTGCAAAATTTGTTTTGCTTCAACCTCACCGAGACTCAAACGATGTGCAACAACAGCAACAAAAACAGATTGAACATCATCACTGGTTACAAATCCACGCCCCTCAACCAAAGCATAAGCTTGAGTAGCAGCTTTCAGCGCCAATACACCTCGTGTTGAAAGCCCATGTCTTTGTTTACGGGTTTCAGCCGCCAAATCTAAAATATAATTCAGCACAGCATCACTTAAATAAACCTGTTTAGCTAACTCTCTTAAATGAAGAATATCTGCTTGCGTAAACACAGCATCTAACTGATGAATTAAAAACTGACGGGAGTTTTGTTGTAATAACAATTTTTCTGCTTGGCGAGAAGGATACCCCAGTGATAGCCGCATCAAAAATCGGTCTAATTGAGATTCAGGTAATGCATAGGTTCCACTTTGGAATAACGGGTTTTGTGTTGCGAGTACCCAAAAAGGCTGCGGTAATTCATAGTTCACAGCATCAACGGTAACAGCACCTTCTTCCATTGCTTCTAATAACGCACTCTGCGTTTTTGGACTACAGCGGTTAATTTCATCTGCCAATAGAATCTGCGTAAAAATAGGGCCTTTTTTAAACTCAAATAGATGTTCTTTTTGATTAAAAATATTAATACCAATGACATCACTCGCTAGCATATCGTTGGTAAATTGAATCCGTTGGAAATGCAAACCTGCTAGACGAGCCAAGGCACTGGCCAATGTGGTTTTACCCAATCCCGGCAAATCTTCGAACAATACATGACCACCTGCCAACAAACAGCTTAATGCCAATTTTGTCTGCTGGGGCTTATCTAAAATGAGTTGATTAATCTCAACTAAAAACCTTTCGATTTTAGGGCTAAAGCTTTGAATATCTTGTTCGAGTTCTCGATTTTTTAATTTTTCTTCCTGAACAGCAGCTTTGTCAGTACCCCACATTATATTTTCCCCAAAATAAAAACAGTGCATGATTCAACATACACTGTTTTGTTTTTTTTTCAAAGAAATCAAAAGATTTCTAGCAAGGACACTTCTTCATATTTCCACCTGAAGATGGATAACGCGCGTCGATACAATGACGATAAAACGTCTTCGCATCCATCGGTATCAGATCGGGATGATGTGTCTGCATATGTTTTAGATACGTCTCATAATCTGGCACACCAACCATCAACCGAAAGCTCTGTTGTAAACGTTGCCACAAAGTCGCAATCCGAGACCAGTTGCTGGGTGAAAAAATCAAATGTTTCTGTGACATGATGGTAAATTTGATGATCTTTACAATCACCGCACCACCCTGTCGAGCAATTTTAAAATCCATGCTTATTCTCCTTTGATGCTATTTGCAGTCATTGGAACATCAGAATAAACCGCTGGTGCTTCATTCACTGTCGGTGTTGGGCTTGCCAATGCGCGGCGAACAATTCCAATCGATGCAATTACCATTACAACAGCAACAATCATAAAGAACGCACACAAAGCTGCATTGATCTGATTTGACATCACAATGGTCTGCATTTCGGCAACAGTTTTAGCAGGTGCAAGTACCTCACCGCGTGCAATCGCATTCGAAAAACGATCTGCCTGTGCAAGGAAACCAATTTTTGGATTTTCATGAAAAATCTTTTGCCAACCTGCTGTCATTGATGTAATAAATAAGAAAATCGTTGGGACAATCGTAACCCAAACATACTTCTCTTTTTTCATTTTGAACAAAATCACTGTACCTAAAATCAAAGCCATTGACGCTAGAATTTGGTTACCGATACCGAATAATGGCCACAATGAATTAATCCCACCAAGCGGATCAACAACACCTTGATAGACAAAGAAGCCCCAACCAGCAACAGCAATAAAAGTACCGATTAAATTACCAACAAATGAGCTAGATTGTTTCACTGCAGGTACGACGATCCCAACTGTATCTTGCACCATGAATCGACAAGCACGTGTACCCGCATCCACAGCAGTTAGAATAAATAACGCTTCGAACAGAATTGCAAAGTGATACCAAAATGCCATCATTGAACGATTATTAAAAATCTCAGAAATGATGTGCGCCATACCAATTGCAAAAGTTGGTGCGCCACCAGCACGAGATAAAATCGAACTTTCACCTACCTCTTGCGCTAAGACAGTCAACATTTCAGGACTAACAACAAATCCTAAATTGCGAACCGCTTCAGCAGCTGTATCAACACTTGTACCTAAAATTGCAGCAGGCGTATTAATCGCAAAATAAACACCAGGATCAAGTACAGTCGCACAAATCATTGCCATGATACCGACAAATGATTCCATCAACATGCCACCATAGCCAATCATACGGATATTCACTTCGTTATCGACTAATTTAGGTGTTGTACCTGAGGAAACAAGTGCATGGAAACCAGAAATTGCACCACAAGCAATTGTAATAAATAAGAAAGGAAATAAACTTCCTGCAAATACAGGGCCAGTACCATCAATAAAGTGCGTCACCGCAGGCATTTTTAATTCAGGCATGGCAAAAATAATACCAACCGCCAAACCAGCAATTACACCAATTTTGAGGAAAGTAGATAAATAGTCACGCGGTGCAAGTAGCAACCACACAGGTAAAACTGATGCGATAAAACCGTAAATGATCAGTGCCCATGTTAACTCTGTGCCGCTTAGGGTAAACAACTGTCCCCAATAAGGATCTTTTGCAACATCACCACCGTAAACTATCGCCATCATCATCAAAACAAAGCCGATAATCGAAACCTCAGCAATTTTTCCAGGGCGTAAATAACGCATATAAACACCCATGAATAATGCAATCGGAATGGTGGCCGCAATACTAAATACGCCCCAAGGACTGTGAGCTAAAGCTTTCACAACAACCAAGGCAAGCACAGCAAGAATAATAATCATGACACCTAATGTACCAAGCATCACGATCACACCTGCAAAAGTCCCAAGCTCTTGCTTTGCCATTTCACCTAAAGAGCGTCCATCTCGACGGGTCGAAATAAACAGCACAAGAAAATCTTGAACAGCACCCGCGATAACCACACCTACTAACAACCAAATTGTTCCCGGTAAGTATCCCATCTGGGCGGCGAGAATAGGACCAACTAATGGACCAGCACCTGCAATTGCAGCAAAGTGATGACCAAATAATACGTATTTATTGGTTGGAACATAATCTAAGCCATCTGCTAAACGATGTGCGGGGGTTAGACGTCTCGGGTTTAACTCAAAAACTTTGTTTGCAATAAATAAACTATAGAACCGATATGCAATGCTATAAACACAGACTGCAGCGAGGACGAGCCAAACAGCATTAACATGCTCACCACGACTGATAGCCAATATCCCAAATGAAATTGCCCCGACAATGGCAACCAAACTCCATAGGAGTTTTGAGGGAAGTGTTGACTTTGCTTGTGTTGTCTCCATTCAAAACCTCTCGAATACATAACTTGTGGTTATTGTGATTTCCCTTTCTATATTTTCTGTAGAAGAAATATCTTTGTTAGCTTACCTGTTATAAAAAATGATTTATCTAATACTTTGGCATAAAAAAAGGACGATTCTTCATCATCCCTTCGATAATCGTATACTTTGTGTTTAACGATTATGCACGCTCTAAATAGTCACCAGTACGAGTGTCTACACGAACGCTTTCTTCTTGCTGTACGAATAATGGAACACGTACCACAGCACCTGTTTCAAGTTTCGCAGGCTTACCGCCACCGCCTGAAGTATCACCACGAACACCAGGATCAGTCTCAACGATTTTAAGTACAACGAAGTTTGGCGGGCTTACTGTTAAAGGCACACCATTGAATAACATAATTGTACATTTTTCATTTGAATCGTCTTTTAACCATTTTGCAGCATCGCCCATTGCTGTTTTGTCAGCAGCGATTTGCTCAAAAGATACAGGATCCATGAAGTTCCACATTTCGCCATCGTTGTAGAGGTAATCCATTTCAACTTCTACAATATCAGCTGCTTCTAAAGAGTCACCTGACTTAAATGTTTTTTCTAATACTTTACCAGAACGAAGGTTACGTAATTTCACACGGTTAAACGCTTGACCCTTACCTGGTTTTACATATTCATTTTCCATGATTGAACATGGGTTGCCATCAAGCATAACCTTAAGGCCTGCTTTAAAATCATTTGTAGAATAATAGGCCATGAAAGGCGCACTCCAAACTTAAAACTCAAATCTATTAATGTTAGACTGGGCGCACAGCTTCGGCTAACACTATTTTAACGTATGGCATGATAAACTATTTACATCAAGAGCAAAACTGGCAATCACAACTCAGTGACCTAATTACTGATCCTCTAGAGCTGTTAAATTTACTTGAGCTATCTACCGATCAGCTATTATCAGGTGCAATCCTTGCCTCTGAACAGTTTAAATTACGCGTACCTCGTGCATTCGTCGGAAAAATGAACATCCGCGATCCTCTCGATCCATTACTTCTACAAGTACTCCCCCACCATTTGGAACTTGAAGATTATCCTGAGTTTGTCACCGACCCTTTAGGTGAGGAAGCCGCAAACCAAATGGCTGGGGTGCTGCATAAATATCAATCACGTTTTTTGCTTACCTTGACTGGAGCATGTGCGATTCACTGTCGTTATTGCTTTCGCCGTCATTTCCCTTATCAAGAAAATCTACCTAAAAATGATGATTGGGAAAATATTAAGCAGTATATTGAACAAAATCCGCATATTAATGAAGTGATTTTAAGTGGTGGAGATCCATTAACGCTGAATAATCGAAAAATAGCGTTATGGTTAGAACGTCTAGCATCTCTCCCCGAGATCAAAATATTGAGAATTCATTCACGAGTTCCTATTGTTATTCCAAATCGGATCGACGACGAACTGATTTCTATATTAAAAAACAGTAGGCTACGCATTGTAGTGGTGGTACACTCAAATCATGCAGCTGAACTTGATGACTTTACCTGCTCAAAGTTATTACAGTTATCACTACATCATATAACAGTGCTAAATCAGGCAGTTTTACTCAAAGGTGTGAATGATTCTGCAGAAACTTTGAATGAATTAAGTCTTCGTTTATTTGATGCACGAGTAATGCCTTATTACTTACATGTATTGGATAAAGTAAAAGGTGCTCAGCACTTTGATTTAGATTCTTCAAAGATAGATCAAATATATAGTGATGTATTAGCGAGTTTGCCGGGATATTTAGTTCCTAAACTCGTCAGGGAAATTGCGGGCGAAAAAAATAAAACACCGCTTTTTGGGGTTCAAACGTTCTGAGATTGATTACAATGATGAATAATGCATTTTCGGATATTTTTCAAATTCCAACTGTTCTCACACGGGACAAACTCAGCTTTTGTGATGCAAATACCAAAAGTATAAATGAATGGATTTCAACACTCTCCATCATGCAATTAGGCGACACATCTAAAGCCTTATTTGCAGCACTGTTAGAATTAAGTGAATTAGACTGCCCTGAGACGCTACGTTTCGATTTGATCCAAGCACTTCATCCAACGATAGAAAACGTCTTAGGCAGCCTTGAGAAAAACTTTTTTAATCAAGGTGTGATTAGCTCAGATCGCAATGAACACATTATTGAATTAGCTATGTTGTTGCGTTGCTACTTCGCTGCAATTTACATCAATATTGTACGACGCAGTAATGATCAAATAGATCATCAAAAGTTTTCTATCTTCGCGCTCAATCAGAAAAAAAATCTACAAACAGCAAGAACACTCGCCACATTTCAAGCTTTACAGCAACTTACTCAACTCTTATATCAACAACATATGCTCTATAGTGAGCCTGTTGCTGGCCAGTGGCTCATTGCACATCAACTTTATGATGCAGCGATTACGCACAAATATCAGCATACCAACATAGAACAGACCTCAGGTAAGCCAAGTTTAAACAATATCAGTCAGGCATATGCTCAACTGATTTTGATGGATATTTTTAATACCAATCAAATACGCCAATCAGAAATTCAAGCCTTATTTCAATGTAGTTTTGACTGGGCCAAAATGGTTCAGTTATTACCAAAAGAAACTGATTTAACCAAATATGTCGTTGATACAAGCAAAGATCACCCACCGATTTATAATAAAAAGCAAAGTTCTGGTTTTAATCCAAATATTTTCATCAGTACTCACGGTTTACTTGAACACGTTACTGCGACTTTACATAAAAATGCAGAATATATTTCCAAGAATGAGAAAATTTATCTAACACCTGCATTAAAGTTCCACGTACAAACCATTTTAGGCACAACTGCTGAACGACGCCACGAACGATATGAATATTCAGCTCAGCTTCATATTTGCTTTGGTTTACTGACCGCTCACTTTTACTTATCGAAAGCAAAAAATTTCTCAGAAACATTAATGCTTGAACATGGGTATGGCTTACAAAGCGAATCTAAGTTTTTATCGACATGGGATAAAAAAGAGTCTTCAGGTAACCAAGAGTCCTCTATTCAAAGACTAAGCAGAGAAAGTAAGGCTGTTTATCAAGCTGATATTCTTGATATTAGTGTTAACGGTTACCGTATTAAATGGTCAGGAGAAGCACCTAAAAACTTAAGAACAGGTGAATATATTCTTGTGAAAGAAACATCTCATGGGCATTGGCGTGGAGGTGTAATTCGTTGGTTAAAGCAATCAACTGAAAAAAGTTTAGAGTTAGGTTTAGAAGTATTGGCGCAAGAGATATTCCCATGCGCCGTACGTATCCAATCTGATCGTCATGTAAGCAACTATCATCCAGCACTTTTATTAAAAAACCAAAATTTGGATGAAACAAAAACAACTTTAATTTTACCAGGTTCACAAATTTTTAGAGAACAGCAAGCTGTTCATTTACGATTGGGGAAAGAGGAAGTAAAAGTGTATTTATTAACGGCACAGCTAATTACCCAGAGCTTTATTCAATTTGATTTTGAACTATTGAATGATGAAGAACAGCCTGTTCTACAAAAATTCATGGCACAAAATAATATGGATACAAATGATCAAGATCTATGGGAAGCATTGAAGTGAGAAATTCTTTACTCTCTAAAAAGTTAAAACGCACAGAAACACGCTTATTAATTATTGATGATAACCAACTCCGTTATAATCAAGTCTTAGAAATATTCGCCTCACAAGATCATCAGGTGAAAGCAACACTACTAGATGACTTCAAAGCTTTTGAAAAACAACTCAACTTACCTTGGGACATTGTCATTTTTGGGCGTGCCTACGATTTAAAAATTGAACAAACACTGTCCTTAATTCAAGCATCAGCTCAGCCAAGCTTGCCCGTTTTATTATTAGAGCCAGAAAATTACAGTGCTGATCAATATCAAAGCTACATTCATAAAGGCATTTATGATGTCTTAAACCTAAAAGCACCTGAAGCGTTCTATATCAGTATTGTTCGTGCCCTCTCATACAGTCGTTTAGTTCAAGCTGAACATCGTTTATTGAATGAATTAGAGGCCGCACAAACTCAAGCACAATCCTTAGCTGCTGAGAGCCACAAAGCCGTTGCTCTTTTGCAAGAAGGTATTCACATGAGTGCCAATGCAGAATATGCAAATTTATTTGGCTTCAACAGCGAAGATGATCTGATTGGTTTACCAATTCTTGACGTTTTACAACCAGAAGATTTAGCTCAATTTAAGCTCCGCTTTAAAAAGATTTCACAAGGTCAATTTGAGCATGGGCGTTTTGAACTTCATACTCAAAATCCAACCGTCAAGAATAATCCTTTGCAAGTCGAGTTTATTCCTTCTGGCGATGAAGATGAAATTCAACTCAATATCGAATGTGGTTCATCAATTAGTATCTCAACACCTACTAGTTTAGTTGCACCAGCCGTAGCAGAGAAAGTTTCAAGTCTAAATACTGCCTTACAACAGATTAATCGCCATTTAACCAACCACCCCGCGAATGTAAATGCTTTAGTTTTATTTAGTTTAAATCACTGCCCAAATGAGGTTTTCCAAAATGACTGGCGTGGAACTAAAGCGTATTTTTCAAACATTCAAAACTTCATTAAAGAGCAAGTAAATATTCCAATCTATCAGATTGAAAAATCACTTCATGCAGGTTTACTACAAGCCGAATCAAAAGAAGTTTTAAATTCACTATTGATTGGTTTAAACAGCCTACAAAAGCCGCAGTTGCTAGCGACTGAACAATACACCTTCCCTTTACAGTTAAAACTGGGATATAGCGAACTTCCCAAGCAAATAAATGATGAAACTGCATTCGAGCAAATTTTGACGAAAGCATTCTCATCACAATTGCCAACATTGAATACACCAAAAATTGATGCTGACATTGGTCTCACTACAGAACATATTCCAAAGGCTGTTCAATTAACATTATTACAAGAGTTAAAACAAAAACTTGATACTGGCGATATTCATCTGAAATATCAGCAGCTCTATGACAAACAAGATCAATATACGCATACCTATGAAGTCACTGGTGGGTTTATTCATAACAATCAGTGGCAGGATTTAAATGATCTTGGCGATTTAAAAGATGATCCTGAGTTATCTGTACAATTAGATCGCTGGATTTTGGTTGAGGCTTGTAAGCAATTACATAACTTCATTACCCAATATCCGAAAGCTAAACTCGTTGTTAACCTCAATCATCATATTTTGTTGAATGATAAAAAACTACCTGAATTAATTGCAAAATTACTCACCATTATTGGAAGTAAACAAGCACATCCATTAATTCTTCAGTTCTCAGAATTGGCTTTACAACAGAATTTATCTCAAGCACAACCTCAAATCGCTTTACTTCGTCAACACGGTGCTGAAATTTCTATCCGTAACTTTGGTAATTCACTGTATAGCGAATCCATCCTCAATCAGATTGATACACAATATTTGAGCTTCGATAATAAGCTAACCAAGCAATTGGCTTCAGATAAAGATATGGCTACGCTGCAAGAAAAAATTCTACATTTCATAGGAATAAAATCTGTAGAAATTCTCTTAATTGATCTGAATGATATGAATCTTTTTGCGAATGCATGGAATGTTGAAGCGCGTTTCTTACAAGGTAATTATTTCCAGAAGAAACTTGACCGCTTAACTGATGTACAAGACCAATAGTCCACGTTGAGGAGTTTGATGACTCCTCACCTTTTATTAAGGTAAAGCGTAAACTTAAGGGCACAAAAAAACGGGCAAATTGCCCGTTTTTTCTTTCTTGGTATTAACGTTTGATAGAACGTGACATACCAGAGAAACGTTGTTTGAACTTGTCGATACGACCGCCAGTGTCCACATTCTTTTGTTTACCAGTGTAGAATGGGTGGCAAGCTGAACATACGTCTAGGTAAATAGTTTCTTTACCAAGCGCAGATTTAGTTTCGATTACGTTACCACATGAACAAGTAGCAACTAATTTTTCGTATTTTGGGTGAATATCGGCGCGCATGGTCGATGCTCCTAATTAACAAGAAAGGCTTAAGCTGTTATCGCAATTGATCACTCTCAAAATGAGGAAAGCAAAGTTATTCAACTTGCAGATCAACACCATAACAGACCATTTCTTTTGACCCACCGAGACCTTTAAGATCAGAGCAAAGCCAACAAGTGGTGAGCATTATACGCCAACAAATCAAATTATGCGAACTATTCTTGCTTCGATTTTGCCCAATGATTCGCAATTACACCACACACCATTAACTGGATTTGGTGGAAAATCATGATAGGTAAAACAATCATACCTAATGGTTGGCCAATAAATAAAATTTGCGCCATGGGTACACCACTCGCTAAAGTTTTTTTAGAACTACAAAAGAAAATCGTCACTTGATCAGCACGATTAAAGCCCAGCCATTTCGGTAGATATAAAGCAAGCAACATCACAATCGTTAAAAGAACCGAACAAGCAAGTACCAGATAAAGCAAAGTGACCCCATTCACCTGATGCCATAGACCTGCTACAACAGCGCTGCTAAATGCACCGTAAACCACCATCAATATTGAGCCTTGATCGAATGCTTTCACTAAGCTTGGTACTTTTACCATCAATGGGAAAATATAAGGCCTTAATAATTGCCCCAAAATGAAAGGAACTAATAGCAATAAAGTAATTTGAATAATAGATTTTGTTGGATCAAAACCATGTTGGCTCTGACCTAAAATGAAATAGCTCACTAAAATCGGTGTAATGAACATACCGATGATATTGGAGAAAGAAGCACTACACACCGCTCCAGCGACATTACCTTTTGCAATCGAAGTAAAGGCAATTGAAGACTGCACTGTTGATGGCAAAAAGCACATAAACAAGAAGCCCCAATAAAGCTGCTGGCCTAAAAGTGGCTCTAAAATCGGTTTAGCAACTAATCCGATCACTGGAAAAATAAGAAAGGTAAAAGCAAAAACTAAAGCATGCATTTTCCAATGTAACATGCCTTCCACAACCGCTTCGCGAGAAAGCTTCGCACCATGTAAGAAGAAAAGTATTGCGATTGCAGCGGTCGTTAAAATATTGAAATAGGATGCTAGTTGGCCTGAAACAGGCAGAAATGTTGCGAGTAACACCATCGCAATCAAGAATATTGTAAAGCGATCCAATGCCAAAAGTTTCAACATAACTTTTTCCTATTCACCCACTAATTATGATAAAGCCCAATATAATATTGTTGACCATTTGATCAACACATCATACTGGGCTATATAAATAATGCTAGCGCTTTTAAATGAGAATTCTTCAGCTTAAGATGAATTCAAATTAGTTATTACGTGCATTTTTATCCTGTTGAATTAATTCAACCTTGTAACCATCAGGATCTTCAACGAATGCTATTACCGTTATGCCACCTTTCATTGGTCCAGCTTCACGCACAACTTTACCACCACGCGCCTTGATGTCTTCACATGCTTTATAAGCATCATCAACACCAATCGCAATATGTCCGTATGCATTACCTAATTCATAACTAGATGTATCCCAGTTATGGGTGAGTTCAAGCACCGTATTGTTTTCTTCGTCGCCATAACCAACGAAAGCCAAAGTAAAACGCCCTTCTTCATAATCACGTTTGCGTAGCAATTTCATACCAAGCACTTCAGTATAGAACTTTAAAGATTGCTCTAAATTGCCTACTCGTAGCATCGTATGTAACATGCGCATATTTATTCACCTGCCTGTTGTGTTGTTTGGTTCTCATGGTCACGTAAAAGTTTTGCAACCCAAACCACAAGAATTAAAATAGGTATACCAATTAAAGTTGTCATCAAAAAGAAATTCGGATAACCGATATTGCTGACAATTGTGCCCGAATAACCGCCTAACAGTTTTGGTGTTAAGGTCATTAATGAGCTGAAAATGGCATACTGAACCGCTGTAAATGAAACACTGGTTAAACTCGATAAAAATGCAATAAATGCGGCACCAGCTAAACCAGAAGCTAAATTATCCATAATGATGGCCATATAAAGCCATAAGGAACTATAAGTTTTGATGACTTTACCTGAAAGCTCAACTGAACCTTGCTGATCAGGACTTATGACCGCAACGGGTTGAATGTCAATATCCAAAGCAGAGTTCGCTGGAGCTGTTGTATTGATTTGATATTGTCGTGTAGCCAATAACTGATTGCCGTTATTATTTGTCAAATTCGCTAAAGCTGTAATTGTTCTAGTTGATGATACTTGTAAAGCCTTACCATCAATTACACCATTAAATAAGCCACTCTGATCAACTTTTGCGACAAACTCTTGCCCATCTAATTTTAAGACGACAGGCCGCTCAGTATCTAAATCTGTTATGGATACATTAGCCAACTGCCCTTTGACAACCAAACTTTGCTTCAATTCATTTGCGGTTAGCTGATCATCACTGCTAATCGGCAACAATTGAATTTGAGGCTGCGTTGTTTCAATCAAATATGGAACTTCAAGTTTGATTTTTGAGTCAGCCTGATTTTGATATTGAGTGCTTACTTGTACCGAGTGAGCATTTAACAATTCTTGATTCGGTACTTGTAATTTCCAATATCCGACTTCATCAGTTTTTACTTGATAATGTTTATCCCCGATTTGCAATTCAACTTGATCAAGCGGCTTACCAGACTTTACTAGACCAATAAAAATCAAATTGGTCGAACTCGCTAAAACAGCACCAACAAACATGAGCTTCATAATATTCATGCGTTGTGCTAATAAGCCACCTAAGAAACCACCAACCAAACTGAATAAAACACCATAAATTTTAACCGCTTCAGCAATCTGCTCTTTACTGAAATTTAAATCTTGATAGAACACATTCGAGATTACACCCGCGATAATGTCTGAAATACGGAAAAAACCGATCAGCAATAAAAGTACAAGTGCAAGCTTCACACCATACCGTTTAAAGAAATCTAAAATCGGTGCAACCCAAGTTTCCTTTGCCATTTGCTGATTTACAACACCTGCTTTTACCAACCCAAAACCGATCAATAAAGCCGTTGCTGTTGCAGTTAAAAATCTTAACGCCTCTAAACCAAATAAGGCTGCTGTATCTTTGATAGCAGCAACCTTTGAAATTGCTTCAGTTACATTACCCGAATAAATATAACTCACCACGAATGTTGCAACAGCAATAAAGAAAACAAAAACCAAGCGGTAATAATCTGTGGTTTTATAATGCTTATAAACGCGATTAACCTGAGGTTCACGGATACTGAGTGTTGTGATGATACCGATTGCCATCACGGCTGCCATCGCTAAGTAAGTATATTTCCAAGCCTCGTAAATATAATTACCTTTTGCTGTACCCAAATAGGCTGCTAAGAATAATGCCCCAGCCCCAGCAACAATCATCCCAATTCGATAACCTGCATTGTATGTTGAAGCTAACACTGTCTGCATTTCTGTTTCAGCAAGCTCAATACGATAGGCATCAATCACAATGTCTTGGGTAGCAGCAGAGAAACCAAGTAAAACTGCTCCAGCCGCCATTTGAATTAAATAGCTTTGCCCAAGCGCTGGATCAGAAAAGGCCATAATACAAATAGCACAAATAATCAAACACTGTGCAATTAACAGCCAAGCACGTCGACGACCTAACAACTTCGTCAAAAATGGTACAGGTAACTCATCAATCAATGGTGCCCAAACAAATTTAAATGAATACCCTAATGCAGCCCAACTAAAAAAAGTCACTGCACTTTTATCAATACCAGCCTCACCTAGCCACAATGATAAGCTAGAAAAAATCAATAGAATTGGTATCCCCGCAGAGAAACCAAGAAATAACATGATCAGAGCACGGCGATCTAAAAAAGCTTTAAATGCAGCTGCCCAACCAGAGGCTTGAGTCGTCATTGCTTATTATTTTCCATGAATATGCGTGAATGTGCTTATTCAATCGTTTCTTGTGATTGCTTGCAAGTTGCTTTATGCAACCATTGTTTTGTTTTGTCGATAAAAAACACAAGTTCGCTTGATCTTTAGACCTAAAACTGTATACCTTTAAGAGAGTCGATTGATACTTCAAATATGCTTGCAACCTAGTTCAAAAATAAAGCAAGTTTTTGTCAGTCATATAAGCATATCTGGAATATCAAATGACCAAACCCTCAACTAACGTTTATTTGTTGGATAGCAATGACCCAAAAACTCGATCAAATGACTGCAACAGCTTTATCATCAACACCAACAAACACGATTACAGCAACACTTAATTCATTCCCAAGCGCTTTTGAACAGACGGAAATCAAACCAACACTAATTAAAACAGCTTTAAAATCAGAACAACTGACACATATTCCAGATTTATTAGAAATTCCAAGCTCGACTAGACGTATCAAACCGCTCAATAATTTTCTTGGGCAAGATCGTGCACGCGCGTCTGTTGAGGCTGGTATTTCTTTACCTTATTCTGGCTACAACATATTTGCAGTCGGTACAGCAGGGCTAGGCAAACGCACAATGATTAAACGTTTGTTACAGCAACATGCCAAAACCATGCAAACTCCAGATGATTGGGTATATGTCAATAACTTCAAAAATCCAAGACAACCGATTGCTCTACGCTTCCCTGCTGGACAAGGGACAAAATTTCAAAATGCTTTACAACAAGCATGGCAGGTTATTTTAAAACAGCTCGAACGTCGCTTTAGCGCTGAAAGTTATCACAATCGTATCGAACGTATTCGCCAAGCGACAGGTGAAGTTCAACAACAAGCATTGGTTGAACTGACTAAAGAAGGTGAAGATCTAGACCTTAAGCTTATTTCTCGTAATGACAAACATGTCTTCATTCCAATGCAGCTTCGAGATGATGAATATCATGAGTTGACGCAAGAAGATATTGATACGCTTAGCAATAAAGAACGCGCTGAGATCACCTCCAATATTCGCTATATGGAAAAAAAATTAGACCGACTTGGTCTACATCTTGGTGATTTGGAAGATGATGCGCGAGATCAAGTGTCTAGCCTTAATCGAGAAATTGCGACTCAAGTGGTTATGCCGCGTGTTGACCTGATTCTAAACAAAAACAAAGAAGTTAAAGGTTTAGAGCAATTTCTTAAACAATATGCAGATGACATTATCGATAATGTTGAACTGATTTTAGAACAGGAAGAGGATGACTTTACGCCCGCTTTATTTAATCGGGTCCCTTCTCGTTATCAAGCCAATGTCATCGTATCGAATAAACCAAATAGTGGTGCGCCTGTTATTTTTGAGGATTTCCCAACTCACTATAACTTACTTGGGCATGTTGAACAGCTTACTCATAATGGTACGATCACGACAGACTTTACCTTAATCCGTCCGGGTTCATTACATCAAGCGAATGGTGGCTTCCTCATGCTTGAGGCTGAGCATTTGCTTGAACAACCTTATGCTTGGCAAGGTTTAAAACGTGCACTTAAATCAGGGCAACTTAAGCTTTCTTCGCTTGAACATATGCTGACATTAACTGGCAGTATTTCAATTGAACCTGCTTCTGTTCCTTTAGATCTCAAAGTCATACTTCTTGCTGAACCTGAAATCTATTATGAAATTTTAGAAGTTGAGCCTGAACTCGGTAGTGTTTTCAAAATTCGTGCTGATTTCACTGATACATTACAACGTAACGACAGTAATGAACAAGCATATATGCAGTTGATTGCAGACTACGTACAAGCAGATAAGTTACTTCCATTTGATCGTTCGGCTTTAGCCGCTTTGCTCACCGATTCAAGTCGCCAAGCAGAAGATCAAAGTTCACTTTCATTACATGCGTCTACGCTGGGTGATTTAATCCGTGAAGCACATCATCATGCTTTCAAAAGTTGCGATAAAATCGTAACGGATCAGCATGTGAATCAAGCGCTTCATCATCGTCAATATCGCTTAGGGTATTTACGTGAGCTTTACTGGCAAGATTTATCTCGCGGTACTCAACTGATAGAAACCTCAGGTCATCGCCTAGGTCAAATTAATGCTCTATCTGTAATTCACTATGCTGATGTCGAATTTGGCTTACCTTCTCGCCTCACTGCCTCAGTTTATCAAGGTGGTGGTGATATCTTAGATATCGAACGTAGTGTTGAGCTAGGTGGTTCATTACATGCTAAAGGGGTATTGCTCATGTCGAGCTTCCTCAAAGCTCACTTCGGTCGTGAGCAAATTCTGCATTTCTCAGCAGCATTAGCTTTTGAGCAAAGTTATGGACAAGTGGATGGCGATAGTGCAACTGTAGCTGAACTTTCTGCACTCATTTCTGCGATTTGTCAGATTCCAATTGATCAATCTTGGGCAATTACTGGATCAATGAACCAATTAGGACAAGTTCAGCCAATTGGCGGCGTAAATGCCAAAATTGAAGGCTTTTACGATGCTTGTAAGCTGCAAGGACTCACAGGTAAACAAGGTGTCATCATTCCTCGTCAAAACATGCAACACCTCATGTTACGTCAAGATGTTATTGATGCCGTTGAAAGTGGGCAATTCCACGTACACGCGATTGACACCATTGATCAAGCTTTAGAAATTTTAATGGCTCGTCCAGTAGGAACACTTGATAAAAAGGGTCGTTACAGCAAAAACTCAATCTATGCTGCTGTGATGGAACAACTTGAGTACTGGCAAGCGATAGAGGATGGTGAAGCTGTAGAAGAGGATGAACCAAAGAAAAAGAAAAAACGTAAGAAGTCCAAAAAAGATGAAACCGATGCCAAAGCTTCTGAGGAAGCTCTCGCTGAAGCTAAAACGCTAAAACCTCTAAGTAAAAAGAAACATCGTTAAAAGAAAAAGCCATGTTCCTCGGAACATGGCTTTTTTGTTAGGCTACCCCTTGCAAGGAACGGCCTCCAGGGAGTTGCGCAAAATATTGCTTTAATGCATCAATACAACGATGAACTTTCATTGGATATTGTTCACGTTTCGATGTTAAAGCATGCAAGGTATAAGATGGCATGTGCCAGTCAGGCAATACCTCGACCAATGAACCATTGATTAGCTCTTTTTGGATATCCATATAAAGAATACGTGCAATACCATGTCCTTGTTGGCAGAGTGACTTTGCGACAAAAACGTTATTTGTACCCAAACGTGTTTTCATATCTACATTCACCACTTCACCACTCAACCCATGACGAAATGCAAAATGTTGATAATTTTGCATTAACGTTACAGGAAGCAACTCATGATGACGTAAGTCTTCAGGTCTTGTAATTGGCAAAGATTGATTGAGATAGCTAGGCGAAGCAACCAATACTTGATCGACACGAGCCAGTGGAACTGCTGTTAGATTATGATCATCCATTTTTAGACTCATTCTAACAGCGATATCAATACGCTCTTCAATTAAGTCGATATAACGATGATCTGCTTCAAAATGAATTGCCAAGCCCTTATGCGCTGACATCCAATGAGAAAGTGCTGGGATAACATGTAATGCACCTAACTCAGGTGTAGTCGAGATTCGTAAATCACCCACCAGATCATCACGTAACTCATTAATACGAATTTTACCTCGTTCAGCCGCTGCGAGCATTTCTTGACAACTTAAAAAGAATGCTTGCCCTGCTTCAGTAAGACTAAGCTTACGCGTTGAACGATGTAATAAAGTGACATCCATTTCTTGTTCTAAAGAACGGATTTGCTGACTGACTGCACTTGTTGTAATTCCTAATTCTCTCGCTGCACCACTGAAAGAACTTTTCTCTACAACACACGCAAAGACCCCCATTGCACGCAATTGATCTAACATAGACTTCCCTCTATTTATTTATATGCTTATTGTTCTAATTAAAGCAATCTATAAGAGTATACAGAGAAGTCTAGTCTTAGACCAGTGATTATTAACAATTTGTTGAAAGTTTGTTTTGCCAAAAAGAAAAATTAATTTGGTAAAACTGTAGTTGGATTGACTGGTTTACCATCTAAACGAACTTGGAACTCCAGCATCACGCGAGTCGCACCTGAAGAACCCATTTCAGCGATTTTCTGGCCAGCGGTAACGTTATCACCACTCTTCACGAGCATTTTGCTGTTATGTGCATACGCTGTGATATAGCCATCAATATGCTTAACCAACACTAAGTTCCCATATTCTTTTAAACCGTCGGCAGCATAAACAACCTGACCATTGGCGGCAGCAAATACTGGATCACCTTCATTTCCACCGTAACGTGTTCCTTTGACATTACTCGCCAAATTAAATGTCTGAATCACAGGACCATTTGATGGTTTAACCCAACGTAGGTTTGAAGCTAGATTCGATGAAGTTGGATTTACAGGAACGACTGGAACAACAGGTTTCGGTGCTACAGGCTGTTGCGTAGGCAACTGAATGCTCTGACGTTGAATAGGTGCAGTTTGTGTGATTGTCTGCGTTGATGTTGTACGTTTAGATGCTGAGCCTTTGAGACGTAGAGATTGATTCACATAAATTCGATAAGGCGGTGCAATATCATTGAGAGCTGCAATATCGAGATAATTCATTCCATAACGATTTGCAATGCCACTTAAGGTATCACCTGATTTTACAGTGTAATAATTTGGAGCTTGAGCAAAACGCGTTCCGCCGTGGATTTGCGGTTTAGATGCACAACCAGTCACAATAGCCGCCGTTGTTGCTACCGCCATAGACAATACGATTGTTTTAATCATCTTCTGTGATAGAAAAATCGAGACCTGGTTTAAGTGCATCTTCACCCCCATCTTAAAAAAGCTTAATTTATTTCGGCCCTAGAGTACCAAAATAGTGAAAAAAAACGAGTTTTCACATTCTATATTCACAAAGTTATAACAGAGCCACCGCTAACCATTTACAAGAGCATGTAAATCGTCAAGCACAGCATAATTTGTTGCATCCATCTGAATCGGCGTAATACTGACATATCCATTCGATACCGCAAAGAAATCAGATTGAATATGACTCGAAGCGGGTTGAGGTTCTGTTACAGCTTCACCTGCGAGTCCAATCCAATAAACTTGTCGACCACGCGGGTCTACATGGCTAGTGATCGGTTTTGACTGTGCTCTACGCCCTTGATAAGTAATTTGAGCACCTTTGATTTCTTCAACATCAGGAATATTAATATTGAAAATATGACGCGGAGGTAAAATAGGTAGACCTTTAGCAATAAAATCATGAACCCATTTTGCTGCTTGTGCATATGCTTGAGGGTGTTCATAAGAACGCACATTTGAACCAGATAAAGAAACTGCAATTGCTGGATGTTTCATTAAACGACCTTCAAATGCAGCGCCCACTGTACCTGAATATAAAACGTCATCGCCTAAGTTAGCACCGCTATTTATACCACTCACGACTAGGTCAAATTCAAAATCAAACAGACCATTCATAGATAAATAAACACAGTCTGCTGGTGTACCATTTACCGCCCAAACATCTTCCGAAATTTGCACTGGACGTAAAGGACGATCTAGCGTTAAAGCACTTGAAAAGCCACTGCGCTCGCTTTCAGGCGCAACTACAACCACTCGACCTAAAGGTTTCAAAGCATGGGCCAATGCTTGAATACCAGGAGCGAAAACACCATCATCATTTGCAATCAATATATTCACTAAAATCCTATCTCTTCAAATATTACTACTGAGTTTTTTCAATTGAATTATTCATTGAATTATATATATTTATTACTTCTTAGTATTAGAAATTTAAGTAACTATGAGACATTTATCTAATTTTATTCGAGTTTTTGGGGTGAGTTTCGCACTTCTTACTGCACCAACGGTTTTTGCTGACGAGGCAGTTTCAGCAGCTGAAGCGGATGCATTGATTAAAGATGATATCGCGAATGCACAAGTACTGATCGAAATGTGTCCAAGCATTATTGGTAAAAATGCAAAGTTTGATCAAAATATTAAGAAAATTGTTAATTCTTATTTAAGTAACTACTCAAATAAGTCCACGACTTTAGACAGCTTGCAAAAAGATAGCGAGTTCCAAAATCTACTGACAGATGCGCGTCAAGCAGCAAAAGAAGTCGGCCAAGCTGAGCAAAAATCAGTTTGTGAAGATGTATTAAATTACGAAGAGTAATCCTCTAAAAGCATGAATGTGGTTTTAAAATATGGCACTTTAAAACCACATCCCTAATCTACTCACAAAATGAGTGAAGCCCGCCTTAAACAATCACTACCAAGCATCAGGTTCACGGACCATGTGAACAATATTGGCGGGGCTAATAATCCAACCTCCTCGAAAACCTTCAGCTAAAGGTTCAATCGCATCACAACGCACTACCCCAGCGTCTCTCAAATATTTAGCAGCTTCAGAAAAATTATCAGTAAATAGTTCAAGCCAAAGCTCAGCCTGACTCATTCCCGATGCAACATCAATCCATAAATTGACAGGACCAAATTCAAAACCTATTGCTGTGCCTTTTTCTGTAATTTGTTTAAGGCCAATCACATCGCGATAGAATACGACTGTTTCTTCAAATTGATGTGGTGGAAGTTTAAGGGCGATATCAATACCACCTGTGAATTTTGTCTTCATTTTATTACTCCTGTTCGATACAGATTTGTTATTTTCACTCGTCTTTTTATCTAACTTATTCATTTAAAATACAGTTCTATCGACCATATTCATTCTTATAATAATACGAAAAGTAAATTCATCTATATTAAACATATAAGGAGAAATAAAGCTGTTAAACCTCAGTACAATTTCATCTCAGCATCGTTGCAATGTCTGAGATTATGAAAATTTAAAACCACATTTTCTCCATGGTTCCTACAGCAAAGATACAATTTTTAATTTACTTTATGCTATAAGTTATTCAAATTCTTTAAGTCTTGTTTTGAGTTTGGTTTCTTATGAAGAAAAATGTTTTTAAAACACTAGGTTTATCATTTCTCATCGCGTCTAGCACTTTATCTCCTACAGTTTTTGCAGCTGACAAAAAGTCTGAGACTGAGAAAATTGAAGTTACTCCAACAACTGACAGCGTCACGCCTCAAGAGCTTGCTGCGATCTATGTTATTTCTGAGACTTGCCCTAAATTAATCGGAAAAGATCTCAAGTTTAATAAAGCTTATGAAAACTTAGTTAAAGCTTATTTAAACAACGATCCAAATGCTGTTGAAGTCCTCAATAAACGCGCAAAAAGCAAAGATTTCCAAGCTGCTTTAAAAGAAGCACGTGCAGATGCAAAGGCAGCTTCTGAAGAAGATAATCGCCAAATCTGCGATGATGTTCGGAATTATTATTCTAAGTAACCGATTCGTTACAATACTGTATGAAAAAGCCGACTTCGCCCATAGAAGTCGGCTTTGCTTTATCCTAAAATGCTAGGCTCTACTGCTTCACACAAGATATTGGAACCACTTAGAATGACTCAAAAAAGCGCTCTTGCTGCATTACTACTTTTGCCAAGCTTTTCTTATGCAGCAACTGTCCTATCTGCTCCACCAGAATTAAATAATAAATCCTATGTACTCATGGACTATGAGACTGGACAGATTCTCGCTGCAAAAAACGAAAATGAAAAACTTGCGCCTGCCTCAATGACTAAAATGATGACAAGCTACATCATTGAGCAGAAACTTTTGAAGGGTGAATTAACTGAAGACGAAAAAGTACGTATGAATGAATCTGCGTGGTGTCGTGGTAGCAGTTCTGAATCATGTATGTATGTTCCATTAAATGGCACTGCAACAGTTCTAGAAATGTTACGCGGTATCATTATTCAGTCAGGTAACGATGCGTCTAAAGCAATGGCTGAACACATTGCAGGGAATGAAGGTACTTTTGCTTACATGATGAACCAAGAAGCAAAACGTGTTGGCATGGTGAATACAAACTTCATCAACTCGACAGGTATGCCTGCTGATGGTCATTATTCTACTGCGAAAGATATGGCTGTTCTTGCTCAGCACATTATCAAAGACAGTTCTAAATATTACCCAATCTATTCAGAAAAAGAATTTACCTTTAATGGTATTAAGCAAGGCAACCGTAATGCCCTACTTTACACTGACCCAAGTGTTGATGGCTTAAAAACAGGTCATACAAATGAAGCTGGTTATTGCTTAACGACTTCAAGTAAACGTGGGCCAATGCGTTTGATCTCTGTCATCTTCGGCACACCAAGCATGAATGAGCGTGCAAGCCAAACACGTACTTTACTTGCTTGGGGTTTTGCAAACTTTGAAACTGTTAATGTTCAACCTGCAAACCAAGTACTTGCTAAAGCCAAAGTTTGGTTTGGTAAAGAAGATGAAGTTCAAATTGGCTTAGCTGAAAACTTCAGCGTAACGATGCCTAAAGGTCGAGCGGATAACATTAAAACCCAACTTGTAGTTCAACCTAAATTGAACGCGCCTTTAGCGAAAGGTCAAGTTGTAGGTAAATTAGTTGCAAGCCTTGATGGCAAAGTGATTGCTGAGAAGCCACTTGTCGCTTTAAAACCTGTTGAAGAAGCGGGTTTCTTTGCGCGTATGATCGATCATATCAAAATGTTCTTCAGTAACTTATTCTAATTTTAGAATAGTGAAATCAAGCACTCATGCTATTTAGCTTGAGTGCTTTTTTATTTTATAATTCTTTTAAATCTTCAATTGAACACTGCTATGTCAAACAACATTCGCCCTTATCTAGACCAAAAACCTGATATAGATTCAAGTTGTTACATTGATGATATGTCAGTGGTAATTGGTGATGTAAAACTTGCTGAGAATGTTTCTGTCTGGCCTTTTGCCGTGATTCGCGGTGATGTCAATTCGATTCAGATTGATAAAAATAGTAATGTACAAGATCATTGTATGTTACATGTCAGCCATAAAAATCAATCTAAACCAAATGGTTCCCCTTTAGTTATTGGTGAAGATGTGACTGTTGGGCATCATGTGACTTTACACGGCTGTACTATTGGTAATCGTGTCCTGATTGGAATCAATACTGTCGTTTTAGATGACGTGATTATTGAAGATGATGTCATGATTGGTGCTGGTAGTTTAGTACCGCCACGTAAAGTCTTAAAAAGTGGTTATTTGTATGTAGGTAGCCCAGTCCAGCAAGTCCGCCCTCTCACAGATAAAGAAAAAGCATTTTTACCTTATTCAGCGCAAAATTATGTAAAAGTAAAAGATAATTATTTAGAAAATTTTAATTAAATATTATCAATAAAAAAATAAGGAGACTCATAAATTGATCTTATATAAATATTATAGCTCAACTGCAGGTTTAATAGCACTAGAGAGTTCCAAGGTTGGCTTTAGAACTCCTATCTACTTCAACGATCCATTTGAAGCTAGTGTGATCTGTGGTAAAGCTTTTACTAGTGAAAGAGTTTCCAATACACTAAAAAGTGTTGCTATTTTAAGCCTAACAAGAAATCCTCTAAATGCTTTGATGTGGGCACATTATGGGGAAGAACATAAAGGAATAGTTATCGGCTATGAGGTAGATGATCCTTTCTTTCAATGTAAAAAAACCAATTTGATACCTGTGCAAAAAGGGAATGTTATATATACAAAAACCAAACCATTCTTAAGAACCTCGACAAAAGTAACTACTGAGCTATGTAACGCAATTGAGGGATTAATAAATGAAAAAGATTATGATCTAATTACAGATTTAACAAATCATTTGTTCTTGAACAAAGACACTATTTGGAGTTATGAAGAGGAAGTTCGTGTAGTTAAGAGTATAATTAACGTAACAATGGAAACTTCTGAGCTTTGGGAAAATCCATATCATCGTTATTCAACTGTTAATGAACAGCTAGAACTAGGATTTTCTAAAGAAAAAATTTCTGGTTTAAAAATTTATGATTACCCCGTGAAAATTAAAGAAATATTCTTAGGTGTTAGGAATTCATTTTTAGAAGCAAATAATACTGATGCCATTAACTTAATAAAAAAAATTAATTCACACAATATCAAGATTTATTCTGTTTCTGTAGACTATAAATCATGGAATTTAGTAAAAAAATTAGTAAAATTCTAATGGTCTGGCAACTATCGCTAATATACATAGCCTAGCCACCGAGCTCCAAATTTTGTAGAATACGTTTTTTAAAATCATGGTGCTTTCTATGACCGCTTGGACACCTCATGTCACAGTCGCCACTGTAGTTGAAAAAGACGGACTTTTTCTGTTTGTTGAAGAACACAGCGAAGGCTTTGTACATACCGTGTTTAATCAACCTGCTGGTCATGTCGAATGCGGTGAAACGATTATTGAAGCAGCGATCCGTGAGACCTTAGAAGAAACAGGTCATCACGTAGAAATAGATCATTTGCTTGGTATCTATACCTATACCCCTCCCATGTTTCCTGATCAAACATATTATCGTTTTTGCTTCTTGGCACATGTCACCTCGGTTGAGGAAAATGCGCAACTGGATACAGGCATTATCGGTGCGGTTTGGATGAATTTGGATGAACTGCAAGAATCTGCTCGTGCACGCAGCCCATTGGTTTTAAAAGCTGTTGAAGATGCCCAAGCTGGCAAAAAATATCCTTTATCGCTTATTTATGAGCACCCTTTATCTCCCTCACTCACTTCTCATTTGGATGCTTAATTAGATGCAACAACGTGTCATCGTCGGTATGTCTGGTGGTGTAGACTCCTCTGTTTCTGCCGCGCTTTTACTTCAACAAGGATATCAAGTTGAAGGTCTTTTCATGAAAAACTGGGAAGAAGATGATGGTACGGAATACTGCACAGCACTCGAAGACTTGGCGGATGCGCAAGCAGTAGCAGATAAAATCGGGATCAAACTGCATACAGCAAATTTTGCAATGGAATACTGGGATCGTGTCTTTGAACACTTCTTGGCTGAATACGCAGCAGGTCGTACACCAAACCCAGATATTCTCTGTAATAAAGAGATTAAGTTCCGTGCGTTCCTCGACCATGCTATGACTTTGGGTGCAGATTTTATTGCAACAGGTCACTATGCACGTCGCGGTGAAAGCACACAAAACTCTCGTGGTGAAACCTACGCACCATTATTACGTGGTGTGGATAATAATAAAGACCAGACTTATTTCTTACATGCAGTGCATGGTCGTGAAATTAACAAGACTCTATTCCCTGTTGGTGAAATTGAAAAACCAGAAGTTCGCCGCATTGCAGAAGAACTTGATTTAGCTACAGCGAAAAAGAAAGACTCGACTGGAATCTGCTTTATTGGTGAACGTCGCTTTACTGATTTTCTTAAACAATATCTCCCTGCGCAAGCTGGAAAAATTGTTTTAGAGTCAGGTAAAGAAGTTGGTGAACACCATGGCTTAATGTACTATACGCTCGGTCAACGTGGCGGTATTGGTATTGGTGGTATGAAAGGTGTACAAGAAGGTGCATGGTTCGTATTACATAAAGATATTGCCAATAACCGACTGGTGATTGGTCAAGGTCATGAACATCCATTGATGCAAAGTACGCAACTTTGGAGCGAGTCGATTGATTGGGTTGCAGGCGAACAGGATATTCCAAGTACAGGTTTCCGATGTACAGCTAAAACTCGTTATCGTCAGCCTGATCAAGCGTGTACAATTTACCGTGATGAACATAGTGAAACTGGAATTCGCGTGAAATTCGATGAACCACAACGTGCCGTTACTCCTGGGCAAAGTGTGGTGTTTTATTCAGGAGAGGTTTGCTTAGGCGGCGGTGTTATTCACCATACCAATGCACCTCAACCAGATTTTATTTAAGGAAATTGGAAGCGAAGCATGGCGGAGTTACCCTTTCAGCACACTCAAGCGTTGAATGTTAGACAAAACCGTGCTTTGGCATTGGCAGCAGTCTTTCAAGCAACTCAACTGACGCATATGACTGCAATGGCAGGTCAGCAAAGTATTGGTGATAGTGGTAATTTTTATTGTGAACTGCTGATCAAAGCAAGTTTAAATATCCGCCCAGCGAGTAACAATGCCACACAGACGCTCGATTTCTTCAATCAACTTGCAGATATTTCACTTGGTCTAAAAACATTAGAAGGTTGTATTACTCAACCATTTAATAGCGCACCAAAATCAAGAGTACCCAAACTTTCCACTGCCAAGTTACCAATGTCTTATGCAATGGCTTTGCTACAGCTTGAAAAGAAAGTGTATAGCAATCCTGAATACGTCAAAATCATCGAAACAGCACAACAAAAAATTTTAAAGCAGTTGTCCTTTTTCGATAACAACTATTTACACCCAAGTATTATTGCCAATCTGGCGCAAACTTACGTTGAAACAGCTGGGCAAATTAATCCACGGATTTTAGTGCGTGGTAATGCCGAAGCATTCAAAGATATTAATCATACTAACCGAATCCGTGCCTGCTTATTTACAGGTCTACAGCTTGCTCATCTTTGGAGACAACTTGGTGGCAGCTCATGGAGTATGATTTTTAGTAAACGTAAGCTTTTACAAGATATTCAAGCTCTCGCTCGTTTGCAGTATCAGGTGGTATAAACCGATGCTAAAACGAATTTATTTTTTATGTTTATTCCAAAATTAAGGAATCTGTATGAATGCTTTAACCGCACTCTCACCACTTGATGGACGTTATGCAAGCAAATGTGATGCGCTACGTCCTTTTTTGTCTGAGTTTGGTTTAATCCACGCTCGTGTCACGGTTGAAGTGCGTTGGTTACAAGCACTTGCAAATCGTGCAGAAATCATCGAAGTTCCAGCTTTCTCGGCTGAAACAAATGCCGCGTTAGATGCAATCCTAGCAAACTTCTCAGCAGAAGATGCGAACCGCATTAAAGAAATCGAACGTACAACAAACCATGATGTAAAAGCTGTTGAGTATTTCCTAAAAGAAAAAATTGCGAACATCGATGAATTAAAAAATGCAGGTGAATTTATTCACTTTGCATGTACGTCTGAAGACATCAACAACTTGTCTCATGCGCTCATGCTTAAAAATGGTCGTGAAGTTTTAGTTACAAGCATGAAGCAAATTTTGAATGCAATTTCTGCTCTAGCAACAACTCATGCTGAACAACCAATGTTGTCTCGTACTCATGGTCAAACTGCTAGCCCTACGACGTTGGGTAAAGAGATGGCAAACGTTGCTTATCGTTTAGCGCGCCAAATCAAGCAATTCGAAAATGTAGAATTACTTGGTAAAATCAATGGTGCTGTAGGTAACTACAATGCTCACCTTTCTGCTTACCCTGAAATTGATTGGGCTGCACATGCTCAAGCATTTGTTGAATCTTTAGGTTTAGCATTCAACCCATACACAACTCAAATTGAGCCACATGATTATATGGCTGAATTGTTTGATGCATTACGCCGTTACAACACGATCTTGATCGACTTTAACCGTGATGTTTGGGGCTATATCTCACTTGGTTACTTCAAACAAAAATTAAAAGATGGTGAAGTTGGTTCTTCAACCATGCCACACAAAGTGAACCCTATCGACTTTGAAAACTCAGAAGGTAACTTGGGTATTGCCAATGCGGTATTAGGTCACTTAGGTGAAAAACTTCCAGTTTCTCGTTGGCAGCGTGACTTAACTGACTCAACTGTTCTTCGTAACATGGGCGTTGGTTTCGCACAAAGTTTAATTGCTTTTGATGCATGCTTAAAAGGAATCGGTAAACTTGAACTCAATGCGAACCGTTTAAATGAAGATTTAGACCAAGCACAAGAAGTTCTTGCTGAACCAATTCAAACTGTTATGCGTCGTTATAACGTTGAAAAACCATACGAAAAATTAAAAGCACTCACTCGTGGTCAAGCAATGACACGCGACATGATGGTGAACTTCGTAAATGGCGATGAATTATTACAGGTTCCTGCTGAGGAACGTGCTCGTTTAGCTGAACTTACCCCTGCGACATATACAGGTAATGCTGCTGAACAAGCAAAACAAATTAATGATTTGATCAGCAAAATCTAAATAGTATTCGATAAAAAAAGCAAAGCTTCGGCTTTGCTTTTTTTATGTTTAAAAATAAATTAACGGCGAATAATCATGTTGGTTGCCGTTGCATGCGCATAAAGCTTTCCGTCCTCATCACGGATATAGCCTTCAGAAATTACTAAATTACGTCCCGCATTAATCACTTTTCCTTCTGCAATTAACTTTGTATTAAACGGTAAAGGACGACACATTTTCACATTCAGATCTGTTGTGCCATACCCTTCTCCAGCAGCAAGAACTGTATGGGTTGCACAGCCTGTCACAGAATCCAAAACCGTTGCAGCAAATCCTCCATGCACGCCACCTAACGGATTGGTATGTCTTTCATCTGCAATTGCGCTAAATACGATGCGTCCATGTTCTACTTCTAGTGGCTTCATAGGCATTGTTTTTGCGATCCCCGGCTCAGGAACTAAGCCTTGAGCAAACGCTTGCATTATTTCCAAACCAGTCATTTCTAATGGATTCATTAATAGTTCCTCAATTCCTTAGATTAGGGCAGAATTTCCCCATTCAACAAATGCTTAGCAGTCACGTTGTCAGAGCTAAGCCTTTCAGCACAATTTAGATCACACTCACAAATGTAGCAGATACATTTAAGTTCTTTTTTAGAACTTATTATTCATACCATAACTATGCTAAGATAAATTGTCAACGTGATGATGTATTTACACGTAAGACTTCGCAAACTTAGCAATATCTTTTGTCTAAGGTGATATCAGTAGAGGTAAAACATGAAATGGCATGAATTGGGTGAAATGAGTTGTCCAATTGCTAGAAGCTTATCTATTTTTGGTGATCGATGGACACTTTTGATTATCCGTAATGCTTTTTTAAGAACACGCCGTTTTGACGATTTTCAGAAACAACTGGGTATTACTCGTCACTTACTCACTGAACGTTTAAATAGACTTGTAGATAATAAAATTTTTGAAAAAGTGCTGTATCAAGAAGCTCCTAAACGATATGAATATAAGCTAACTGAAAAAGGCTTGGCTTTATACCCGATTATCATGGCGGTCACAACTTGGGGCAATTACTGGCATAACGAAGACAATAAATATCCAGTGTTAGAATACATGCACAAAGATTGTGGATATAAAACAAAAGCATTGATGAGTTGTGAGCATTGTCATAAAGAATTAACGGCAAAAAATACATTGCCTTATTACGACAACATCAGCCAAACTGCTGAGAAATAAATCTGAGATGAAGAGCAGCACATAGCCCTCTTCATCTCCTATTTTCAATTAAAAACTAAAACCAATATTCAAATTAATTCGATATAACCATTTATCACTATTCGGCGATACCGTAGAAGTAAACCCAGTGGCATTAGTAGCTCCGCCAATAATATTGGAGTTTTTACCCCACGTATAATCTGCCCAAACCATAAATGGTGATGCAATAAACATCATACCTGTTGTATTCATTTGTGAATCTGACCAATCATCGCGTTTTTTATCTAAGTAACTATAATCATTATAGAAACGAATCGCTTTTAATTTACCCATATCTTGCACAGGTAAGGTATAAGCAAGGTTCAGACTGGCAACTGTTCCTTCAGATGCAATGAAATAAGCAGGTGTTAAACCATTTGCACCCATCAGTGTCATATCATCATTTACCCCATCAGGGTTTTTCGCATCGTATTGATAATGAATCACTGAGCTTTGTAAATTAAATCGTTTGTAGTTGTTATCGGTATGCAATCCAACTGCATAATATTTGCCGTTTTTATCGGTCGTCTTATTATGTAGTTGAGCAATGGCACCTGAAACACCAAACTCTTGCTTACCAAAATCCGTTTCCAATTTTCGGACAATACGTGTGTTAAGTTGGTGACGCTTTTCATTTTGATAAGCACTTTGGGTTGGAAATGCATTCTCAGATAAATCATCATAAGTCGCGCTTTCAGGTGAATATCGCAAATTGGTTGAAAGCATCTCTGGATAATAGCCTAGCTTGAGATCCCAATCTTTATTGTGAAAATTCCAATTTATACCTGGCGCGATATTGTTGCCATAACCGAGGAAAAATGGAATGTGGTAAGTCCATCCATTTTGCGGATAAGGATAAATTGCAAATGGTTTGTAGACAAAACCTACTTCAATATTATTGTTTTCATTTAGGTTATATCCAACATAGGCTTTTTCAATTGATCGTTTCTCTTGATCTTGAAAAAGATAACTGGCATTGAAATAGGCATCATCAAATTTACCTTTTAGATCAACCCTAAAAATATCAAAATGGAGTTTCCCAAAACCACCATTCTCACCTTCCCAGTTTTCATAACGCTGGTTAAGTCGAACTACCCCACCTAACTGAACAGAATCTGTTCCGTCTTCACTTTTCCACTGTAATGCTGAGCTCTGTGCAAATACATTAGACATCCCACCTAAATAAACTGCGCCTAGCATCACAACCATAGCTGTCTTTTTCATTTCATATTCCTTCGGTTTTTTACCAACAATCCTATTGGTTTGGTTTTTGTTTTACCTATAAAACATAGTTTTTATTGTTTTTTAGGCAAAAATTTTTTACCTGCTGTAATTTAATGGACATTCGGCTTCATCGCCCAATGACCGAATGCCCAAACTGGTTAATACAATTTCTTCTGCGGTGGTCCTGCAAAATTAAGTGGCCCAATCGAATTCATATCGAGTTCAATCACTGTTGGCCCTTGGAAATCAATTGCCTCTTGAATTGCCGTTTTGAATTCATCAGCACTGTCAACTTTCCAGCTTTTCACGCCCATTGCCTCACCTAAAACTTTGTAATCTGGTGTATGCAATTCATTGAAATACTGACGACCACCGAAGTAATTTTTTTGAATACCTCTCATTACCCCATAACCACCATCATTCATGATCATGAGTACCATATTGGTATTCTCTTGAGCCATGGTAGCAATCTCTCCGATCCCCAACATCAAGCCACCATCACCGACTAAACCGATCACTTTTTTGTCAGGATTGGCAATTGAGGCACCAATTGCAGTCGCTAAACCAAGACCAATTGCGCCTGCCAATGAATGAATATTCTGATTCGGTGCTTGTACTGGGAATAAGCGACTACCCCATGTACTACCTGACATCGTAATATCACGAACAAAAATTCCATCTTGTGGCAAAGCTGCACGGAGGTGATCACAGATCAATGCATATTGATCAAGCTGTGTACGTAATGCATTGATTGCTGCCTGTTTCGCGGCAACAACTGCTGCATCATATTCAGTATCTACTTTAGATACGTTCGCTAAGCCTGTGAGAATACGTTGCAATACATCTTTTGCATCACCACAAATAAAATTACGAATTTTGTAATTACGTTGTTGTGCAACAGGGTTGGCATCGATTTGAATAATATTGTCAGGGAACTGCACTGAATAGGTTTTGGTTTCATTACTACGTAAACGAGAACCCACAACAACCAATAAATCTGCATCTTTTAAAAGTTGCTCAACGCCTGTTGAGTTATGAAATGCACCTAAGCTACGGGGATGCTCATCTGCCAATACACCGCGTGCATGGGTTGAAGACACTACTGGAATACCAAGATCAGCAATTGCTTTAACTTCATCAACACTATTGAGCGTACCACCGCCGATCCAAAAAATTGGACGTTTGGCTTTCTTGATTTCATCAATGATCAAATCAACTTCGGTCTGATCAGCTTGAGGCAATTCAAGTGCTTTGACTGGTCCTAAATTCAACGGTAAATCAATTTCAGCGGCTTGAACATCAATCGGTAGCTCAACACTAACTGGCCCCATTGGCACAGTAGTCGCGACACGAATCGCTTCACGAATTACGCCGACCGCATTGTCAGGGCTAGTAATACGAAAAGCAGCTTTGCTCGATGCACGTAAGAAAGTCAGCTGATCTTTTGTTTCGTGAATGAAACTTGCATCACGATCCAAATATTCACGTTCAACTTGACCTGTTAAATGCAAAACTGGACTGCCTGCATTCATCGCTTCAATCAATGAACCCACCGCATTTCCTGCACCTGCACCTGTACTGGTGAGGGCTACACCGAGTCCTTTAAAACGTGAGTGACCATCTGCCATCGTCACCGCACCAGCTTCGCCACGCGCAGCGACAAAGCGAATTTTTTCACGGCGACCTACGGCATCAGCTATTGGTAAATTGTGAATTGAAATAACACCATAAATACTATCGACTTGGTGCGCCTCTAAAACACGAGCGATTGCTTCGCCTACATTGACACGTTCTGTCATTACTATATTCCTCAAAAACTTGTTCTTTCCATGAATTTATTAATCGCACCAAGGATTTGGCTGTTCGCTTAATCCCATATAAATGCTTTTCTGTTGCATATACGCCAAGATGCCTAAACGACCTTTTTCACGTCCAATTCCACTTTCTTTGAAACCGCCAAATGGTGCGGAGATAGAGAATTTTTTATAGGTATTGATCCAGACTGTTCCGACTTCTAAAGCCCGTGCAAGTTGCCACGCTTTACGATAGTTTTCAGTCCAAATCCCCGCGGCCAAGCCGAAACAACTATCATTGGCTTGGGCAATTAAATCTGCCTCATCATCATATTTCATGACCACCAACACAGGGCCAAAAATTTCTTCCTGACAGGTTTGAGCTGAGTTATTTAGACCTGTGATAATGGTTGGTAAATAGAAGCTACCTTTTGCTAAATCACCTTCAGTCAATGCCTCACCGCCGACAAGAACCTGACCGCCTTCTTTTTTGGCCAATTGAACATAAGCATCAACAGAAGCTAAATGTTTAGGATTGATCAAAGAACCTAAATGCATCCCTGCTGTTTCAGGATGTCCAACACGTAAACCCTTGGTTATTTCAACCAAACGATTTAAGAATTGATCATAAATGCTGTGATGAACAAATAAACGAGACCCAGCAATACATGCCTGTCCTGCTGAACTAAAAATGCCATAAGCCACACCTTTTGCTGCAAGCTCAATATCGGCATCTTGCATCACGATTGTTGGCGATTTCCCACCAAGTTCTAAAGATGTAGTGATTAGCTTATCTGCTGCGATGTGTGCTAAATGACGCCCCGTGCTCGTTCCACCCGTAAATGAAATTTTGCGTACCAATGGATGCTTTACGATTGCATCACCTATGAGTGAGCCACGCCCGACCAACACACTCAATAAACCTTTAGGTAAACCTGCTTCTTCAAAAATTTTGGCAAGTTCTAAAGCGATCAAAGACGTCACTTCTGCTGGTTTAAGCACTACAGCATTACCGCCAGCCAATGCAGGAGCTAACTTTTGCACTTCACTGGCAATCGGCGAGTTCCACGGAGTAATTGCAGCCACTACTCCTACAGGTTCATGCACGCTCATGGTCATAAAGTCTGGCGCACGTTGTGTGGTTAACTCATCATTTAAGGTTTCACACGCTGCTGCGACATAACGCGCTGTTGCAGCCGCACTCAAGGTTAAGGCACGCGTCTCAGCCAGTGGCTTACCATTGTCACGCGTTTGAAGTCGAGAAAGCTCGTCTACTCGTGCTTCAATAATATCAGCCACTTTATATAAAATCCGTGCGCGCTCGTGTGGCATACTGTTGCGCCATGAAGACTGCCGCCAAGCAATATCCGCTTTTTCTACCGCTTCATTGACATCATCCAAACTCGCTGTTGAAATCTCAGCATTCACAGATTGATCTGCTGGAAACAGACTTTGAATCTTGTCGCCTCGACCTAATCGCCATTCACCAGCGATATAAATTTCCTTTACCATGATCAAATCCTTTAAATCTGAATTGCTTCAACACTATTTCGACATGCCCGAATCACACTCAATGCAGCCAATGTCGAGGTTTTCGGGTTACTTGCCAAAGGTACACCCACCAGTTCAATCGTCATTTCACCGAACAAACCTTCTGCCACGATGGTGTGTTTGTTCTTATTAATCGTTGGATCGACAGTTAGCTCGACCAAGGTTTGATCCATTCCCAAACCAGCTAAAGCAATCGTTGCCGCAACATTGGCATTTGCTGGAAATTTAAGTGCTGCCTCTCTTGCTGTTCCACGAAAGAACACCGTTGCTTCACTCACCAGATCAAGATCAACCAACTGTTCTGCGTAGCTTCCACGCCAACTGTTTGGACTTTTACAACCCTTATAAGTCACCTTTTCCAAGCCACCTTCTTTGGCAGCTGAAATACCATCAATACCCGCAATTGCACCTGCTAAAAGATGTAAATGGGCATCATGTTGCTCAGCGGTATTTTTTAACTGAATCAAAAACTCGTTATCAGCCAAAGTTCCAACCGAGATCAATCCAATAGTCCAACCCTTTTCCAATACCTTTTGTGCATGCTCTTTCACCGCAGCTTGACCAGCAACTTCAATCACGTAATCAGGTGTTCCCTGACATTCATCAATTGAACTAATCACTTGCACTTCGGGAGCAACTTGTGCCTGAACTTTTTCAACACTCCGTGCTGGCACTACAATCCATTTAAGTTGTAAGTCTTGCGGCATATGGGCATACACTTCTGCTGCCATTGCGCCAAAACCAATCATCATCAACTGTTTCATGTGCACACCTTATAAATGCTTATTGAATCCGCCAGAAACATCTAGGGTTGAACCTGTGGTATAGGATGCTAAAGGCGATGCGAGAAAGACCAAAGCACGAGCTGGTTCTTCTGGCTTACCTAAACGATGCATCGGAATACCACGATTTTTTGCAATATTGCCTGTCCATTGTTCCCATGAAAGATTTGGGTCTGAACGTGTTTCAAAACGGCGTTTCCACTGTGCCGACTCGACCATACCAAGTAGAATTGAGTTCACACGGATGCCATATTGAGTAAATTCATGTGCCAGTGAATGCGTTAAATTTAATAACGCCGCACGTGCAGATGACGTTGCGATCATGTGAGGCTCAGGTTGCAATGCCAACAATGAGTTCACATTGGTGATTGAGCCACATGCTGAATCTTTTAAATCATTTAAAAATGCGCGAACTGGATGCAATACACTGAAATATTTAAGTTCGATTTCTTTCATCCAATCTTCGTCTTGAGTATTTTCAAAATTCGACACACGACCTTGACCTGCGTTATTAATCAACATGTCGACATTGCCCAAATTTTGCTTCACATCATGCGCAAATCGTTTTACATCTTCTTTGTCCAAAACGTTGCAGATGCTGGTGTAAATATTGGCATGTGGATATTTTTCTAAAATATAAAGCTTTGATGATGCTAACCGTGCTTCATCTCGACCACACCATGCCACCTTTGCACCTTCTGCAACTAAAATTTCTACAGCAGCCAAACCAATGCCTGACGAGCCACCTGTTACAACTGCTACTTTTCCTTCAACTTGGAAGCTCATATCCATATCTCTCGTTTAAATCTTAATTTGCCGATAAAACAATGTCGTTAAACTGATCAGGTTGATCGACATAACTCAGATGACCTGCATCTGTAATGAGATGACATCGGCTCAATTGCATTTCCATCGCCAGTTCCATGATGGCTTGAGCAGGTGTTATTTCATCCTTGTCACCCGCAATCACCACACATGGAACTTTGATATCTGTTAAATAATTTCTAATCTCGTCATACGCCAACAAATACGATGCTCGCGTAAAACCGTCTAAAGTGAGTTGTCCCATCACCTCACTGACCAATGCCAGTGCTTGTGGGTCTTGTTTATAAATTAAATGTGGTCCACGACTTGCCGCCATCCCAGCATTCCCCAAGCTTTTCAACATATTTGGGCGTTTTTGATAAACTTGTGCTTTGGTTGCTTCATCTGATCGTTGATAGCCTTGTGCAGCGTTAGCAATGATTAAAGTTTCAACTCGTTCAGGATAAAGATGGGCAAAGGCACTTGCCTGTAATGCGCCTAATGAATGACCGACGATAATGGCTTTAGAAATTGCTAATGCATCCATGATCGCCAGCACACGCTGAGCATAATCAGTTGCATTTGGCTGCTCAGTATCTAAGTTCTCAGATAAGCCATAACCCGGCGCATCCCAAGCAATGACATGAAAATGATGACTGAGCACATCGAGCTGATTGACCCAAGATGCAGAACCTGAGCTGATACCATGCAACAGAATCAGTGTTTGGCCTTGCCCTGCTTCACGATAGGCTTGCAGCTGACCATTGATCTCAATGGTTTGCACTGGGTATTTGGCTAATGTGTCAATCAAAGTCATCATTTCATTCCTTTTACAGTTAATCGCGTTGATTAACGTTTAATTTGAGACAATGGATGCTCAGGTGGATAGTTCGGAATGGTTGGTTTTCCAGCCCCTAACATCACACACATCAAGGCATCTTCTTGACCAGGATTAAACAAACCACGGTAAATACCTGGTGGAATTGAAATCAGATCACGCTCTTTCAATTTGGTCTGGAATTTTTCACCGTTATGCTCAATGAACAGATCAATCTCACCACGTAACATGAAAAACACTTCTTCCACATCGTGATGAATGTGCAGTGGTCCTTCACATTGCGCAGGCAAAACCATGGTTGAAAAAGTGAAGTTTTCAGCTGGAACGGTGTTGCCATCATTCACCACACCCGTTGCACCAGTACCCATATAACGCATTTGTGCACGGCGATATTTAGGGTCATAGTCAGCTTGGAACTTCAGCGCATCAAAGTCATATTTACGTGTCTCAAAACGTGCTATACGTGTATTTAACCAATCTTCTAAATTCGTGCCTTCTGGCTGTGTCCATGATTCAAATTGTTGAGTAGACATTTTTAACTCCTAGGTTTTTGATGAATAGTTTGATTAATAACGTTTCAATAAAGGAACCAAGAAGAACGACCCAATAACGGCGACTGCTGCTAAGACGGTAATTCCTAAATTAAAACTGTTGGTTTGCATCACGATGTAGCCGATTAGAACTGGCGCAATCGCACTGGCAAAATTACCCAATCCATTGAAAATTCCTCCTGCTGTTGCACCGACATCAGCTGTTGTCACACGGGCAAGTAAGGCAAATACTGCTGCGACACCGAAGCCCCAAGCCATTGCGCTTAAAGACATTGCTGCGATCACTAAATGTGGTTCAGTCATTAACACCATCACGTACATAAAGATGCCCGCAACCAATAAACCACCGAAAACTTGCACTGCTCGGCGACCTAACTTGTCTGAAAGGAATGCACCGATCACTTCACCAATCAACATGGCGATGAATGGGAAACTTGAATAAATACCGAACTCTTTAAGGTTGAAGCCTTTGTCTTGGATTAAATAAGAAGGAACCCAACTGTTTAATCCCCAGAGGTAAGTCATCAGTGCAATATTGAAAATACACACCAACCAAAAAGAACTGTTTTGCAATAAAATTTTGGTGTTTTGAATATGGCCTTTGAAGTTGATACGTTTACTGGTCGAATCAAGTTCAATGGTTTTCTTGAGCTGTAAATTGCGTAGACCAAATACGATGGCAATTAATGCAATTACCGTTAAACCAGCCATCACAAAGAATGTGGTATGCCAATCATGTTTTGCTAAAACTGCCGCAGTAATTGGGAAACCCAAGAATGCACCGATTGGCGTTCCTAACAAGAACATGGTGGAAGCTCGTGCTTGCTGACGATCAGTATAGGTTTGCTTCACGATGGTATATGCCAAGGCAAATAATGGACCTTCAGCTAAACCGAGCAGAACTCGAAGCACTAACATGCCTTCGTAGTGTGTGGTAAACCCCATGCAGAACATGAGTACACCCCACGATGCCACGCTCCAAAACAACATTTTCTTTGGATTGAAAATATCGCCCAAAAAACTCAGAAAGACAGATGAAAAACCGTAAGCCAATAAGAAGCTCGTCATTAACCATCCAAGTTTTGCTTTATCTTCAGCAATCCCCATCGCGCCTTGGAAATGCGGATCAGCAAATAACACAGCAATACTAATCTTGTCGAAAAACGCGAGAACAACACACACCATCAGGACAAAAGCAGGAACCCAATGCTTAAATCCACTTTTCTCTTCATTACTCATACTTCATTCCTTCGATTGCGTAATGAACCGGAATCAATGTTTACGGTTTTAATTTCATGACATTAAATTCAGGGTCTGCTAATAGTTTTGGGTCTAAAATGGTGTTGGATTGCATCCAACGTTTTGCCAGTTTGACCAGTTTCGAATCATTGATTGCAATCATGTTGATCAAACGACTTTGATCATCAAGATAGAGATAACTACATTGATCTGCCGCACTTTTGCGCACCACAATCTGTTCTGTTCTTTCAGGTTGGTAAGTTCCTAATATCTGAATATTGAAGTGATATTGATCTGACCAAAGCCAAGGAATGTCAGCGTATTCAGTTTCCATGCCCAGCATCGATTTTGCTGCTGCAATCGCTTGGTTTTGTGCATTTGCCCATGACTGAATGCAATAACCTAAACTCGGATGAATCGCGACATCACCAGCAGCATAAATATCTTGATCAGAAGTCTGTCCAAAACAATTTACGACGATACCGTCTTTCACTTCTAAGCCTGCATTTACACCAAGCTCTTTAGCAATATCAGCTCCAGCACCCACCACCACACAATCAAATAGCTCACTTGCATTTGGATGATTTACAACTTCAACTTTTTGCTGACCTGCTTCAATCAAATGTAGGTTTTTACTATTTAAATGAATCTGTGTGCCTTGTTGCTCATGCATATCTTTTAAAAATGCTGACACATCAGGACTCACGCTACGCGCACAAAGTCGATCACCATATTCAAAGATATGAACTTCTTTACCTTGCTTGCGTGCAGTTGCAGCAATTTCCAAACCAATCCAACCACCACCGACTACCGCCAATTTCTGAGCATGCTGCAAAATTTCAGCAAGACGTTCGCAATCTTGTACATTGCGTAGCGTGACCACATTAGGAATGAACTGCCACGTATTTACGGGTACACGAGCGCGACTTCCTGTTGCAATCAATAGCTTGTCATAAGGCAAAACTTGACCATCATTCAAGACGACTTGTTTGTGTTGACGATCCACTTGAGTTGCTAAAGCAGGCTTATGCCATTGAATATCGAACTCCTGCACCTGCTCTGGAGAAAACAGATGTAAACTTTCATAACTCGCTTCTTTAGACAGCACTTGTTTAGAAAGCGGTGGACGCTCGTAAAACACACGATCTTCATTAGAAACCACATGAATTTCGCCCAAAAATCCATTTTGACGTAAGGTACTGACTGCCCAACCAGCGGCCTGTCCAGCCCCTACGATTACGATTCTTTCCATAGCATTTCTCCCTGCTTCGTCACGCTTTATGCAGGTTTCACTTGACGACGTGTATGGTCATCCAAACCGCCTTCAATTGCCCATTCAGTAAATAACTCTAAACGGTGTTCCTCTACACGCGGCTGCCATTCTTCAGTCAAATAATCATCATTGGTGTAGTATTCAAAAGCACCACCCAACGGTGAATTTACATACCAAAAGTATGCTGAAGAAATAGGATGACGCCCCGGTCCGATAAACGTTGACCATTCAGAACGATTCATATTCAAACCACCGCCAATCACTTCATGAATGTCACGAACCACAAAGGCAACATGATTTAAACCAGCAGGTTTGTTTGGAATCGATAATAAGAACAAATCATGGTGATAACCCTTGCCACGACAACGTAAGAAAGCACCACGATTACGATAAGCATCAGATAAGAAGAAACCTAATTTCTCAATATAGAACTGTTCAGTTTTTTCTAAATCTGGGGTAAAAAACACCACATGACCAATTGCAACTGGCTGACCTTTTTCATAGACAGGACTTGCTGCATTAATACGATTAATGCTGCCGTACTGGTTAATGCCTTCGGTTTTTAATTGCGGTAGTTCATGCACAAAACTTTTTTGAAATCGAATGGTCATACCATTTGGATCAATGCATTGCACCATATCTGCTGTAGACTGATAACCATCAACGTCTTTTAAATGATCAGCTAAATCTGCTAAATCTTGAACTGGATTGTCCAACCCCCAAGTCACTTCGCGTAAGGTTGAACCTGATTCAATCGCTAGTGGTAAACGAGCATCATCACAGTCAAATAGATAAATCTTACTGCCATTTTGTGTTTGATAAAGATCAGTACCTTCAATGTCAGATGTCGTATTTTTTAGACCAAAATCTGCCAAAAATTTATTCGAAGCAGCTCTGTCCTCAACACCAAATTTTAAAATCTCAATCCCTGTAATCATGAGACAAACTCCTTAATTAAAGACAAAACCGCCATTTACTGGAATATTTTGACCTGTCACGAATGAAGACAAATCCGACAGTAAATACAGTGCTGTGCCGTTTAAATCCTGTGGTAGTTGCTGACGCTGAATCGCTCGACCATTCACATATAAATCATGACGTTCTTGCGGGACATATTCAGTTGCTTCTACAAGTGTTAAACCTGGTGAAAGTGTATTGATACAAATATTGAATTGCCCAAGCTCTCTCGCCATCGAACGTGTCATCGCAACCAAAGCACCTTTACTCGCCACATAAGCCATTAGATTCGGTGCACCCCACAAAGCTGTGTCAGAAGCAACATTAATGACTTTCCCAGCATCAGCCTGTTTCAGATATGGCACACATGCTTTAGTGACCAACCATGTCCCTTTCACATTGATGTTCATAACCCGATCCCAGAGATCAGCATCGTAATCCATCAAACTTTTACCGCCGACATTGGTTGCAAGCGCAGCGCAATTCACTAAACCATCTATTCCGCCTAGGGATTCAGCAGCCTGCTCGACAGCCTGCTGAATTGAGACAGCATCAGCCAAATCAATTTTTACAGCCTCGACCTTTAAACCTTGTTGCTGCAATTCAGCCGCTTCTTTTTGAACAAGATCATCCAAAATATCCGCCATGACGACCTGAGCACCTGCTTCTGCAATTGCTTGCGCAAAGTCTCGTCCCAAGCCTCTTGCCGCGCCTGTGACAAGGACTTTTTTGCCTTGTAACAATGCAACATTAGCCATGCGCTTCTTCCTGCATTTCAATACGATTTGAAGTATTCAAAGCTGCAATTTTCTTTAATTGCTTTTCTGCTTCTTTTTTCATTAAACGACGTAAGCGTGATAAGCCCACATCATGTTGGTAGAGAAATTCTTGTTGACGTGCATTTGGTGCAAGATTTTCCAAGATAATTCGATCTTGCTCTAATACATCCCAATGCAATTTTTCTAAGTGATTACGGTAAAGAAAGCGCCAGACATTACGTTGCCAACCACTCACTTTACGGCAACGCCAGAAGAATACGCGTGTATTGTCTGCATCAATTGGTGTTGCATATCCAACAATCCAGAACTCGCCGCCCGGCCCAAAATCTTTACGATAAGGAATAGAAAGGCGTAACCAGCTTGCACCTGTATTGGCGTATTCAACCCAGTCAAAGTTCACACCAATTTGACCTTCTTTCTCAAAAACAAAACCATGTTCAGTTGAACGATGTTTCATTTCTGCGGTGCGATCACCTTCAGCCATTGAGTGAGAGGTACAGTGCAAATAGCTACCGTGCATAGGGTCCATGACATTATCAATTGCATATTGATGATTCACTTTCCAATCGGCTTGGCAAAGGAATGCACTCCAATCTTCACTCGCGAGTTGTTCAGGAAAATCGAGGGCTTTAGGTGCTTCATTAGGATCAATACCGAACCAAAGGAAAATCGCACCATGTGCTTCGGTCACTGGATAGCTCTTAATACATTGAGTGCCTTTCATTGGACATTCATGTACAGCTGGTACATCTTCGACTACACCATCATGGCGAACTTCAACACCGTGATACCAACAAGCTACGCGATTTCCAAGATTCCACCCCAAAGAAAGACGTGCTCCACGATGCGGACAACGATCTTCTAAAGCATGGACTTGACCTTGGTCATCACGCCAAACCACAATATTCTCACCCAAACGAGTGATACCGACTGGATTTGCTGCAACTTCCCAGCTCGCAAGAACTGGATGCCATTGATCACGTAGACCCAAATCTAAATATTCTTCAACACTTGGTGTAGCTGATACTGCTGCGTTCATAATCATTCTTCCTTGAATCAATAACCCAAACGTTGCATTTCTTCTGAAAAGCTTTCAGAAGTCCAAAGCTCACCAGACTCACAACGGAAACCTTGTTGATTTAAAGTCTGAACTAAGTCTGCAAGCTCGGTGACACCTGCTGCAAAGGCTTTAATCAAATGCTGAACAAAGTCTTGCTCGTAAACTGTTGGTTCTTTATAGCGAGTTTGCCAAATCAATAATTCTGGCTGGCCCGGAACTTGGATATTATTAATCCCTGCTTCCGTTGCTGGCACTGCATGAATCCAGTTGGCTAGCTTCTCATTAAATGTTTTCACGCGATTCCTTCCTTCTAGTTAAGACCTATAGTTGAATTTGGATATCTGTTCCTTCAACTCGTACAGGATATGTGCATAAATCACGGCATCCTGGTCCACTCTTTAGCTCACCCGTTTGAATATCGAAAATCGCTTCATGTAATGGGCATTCAACGGTTTGATCTTCAATGAAGCCTTCTGTTAATAAGGCGAAGGCATGTGGGCATACATTTTCAATGGCAAAGTAGTTTTCTTCGATGAAAAAAACGCCAATTTTTTTACCGTCAACTTCAATGGCTTTTGGCTCGTCTTCGGTTACTTCGTCTTGCTGACAAACTGAGATCCAACTCATTCCTATAGTCCTCGAATATGTTTTATATGCAAAACTTTTGTTTATTTCCAAAACATATGAAAAGAATAATATTAATCCAGTTTTTATGTCAATATTATTAACACTATAAAATTCATATGCTTATTTAAAAAATTATATTTTGTTACGTTTCTAATAGAAAAATGTGTTTTGCATATAAATCTTTAATTGTGTATTTTGATCTATTAAATAGATCCAAAATAAAGCAGTATGCACCATTTAATTTCATCACTTTTAGATGTAGGAATTTCAACCAAATGAACATGATCATCGATGAAGATTTGCAAGAAAATGAAGAAACAAAAAACGATGACCGCTATCTTGTTCCAGGGCTTGTACGTGGATTAGCAATTCTGCAAGCTTTCAATAAAGAAGCCAAAGAAATGACGATTTCAGAAATAGCTGAAATATTAGATGTGAACCGTTCTAGTGCGTTTCGTCTCATTTACACCTTAGAATCTTGTGGTTTTTTAAGAAAAGCTTCGCAAAAAACTTATGCGCTTGATTCAAAGGTCATGGAACTAGGATTTAACAGTTTAGCGAAGCAATCTCTGCTAGATTTAGCGACGCCGTTGATGAAAGACCTACGTGATCAGACACAACTTGCAGTGCATCTTTCGATCTTAGAAGGCACTCATATTGTCTTTATTAATAATGTTCAGTCCAATGGAACATTTACCAGCAACATCGGTTTAGGCACACGCTGGCCTGCTCATGCCACTGTGATAGGACAAATGATGCTTGCTGATCTAAATGACACTGAAATTCGTGATCGCTATAAAGGTTTTAATCAATGGGAAACCTTTTCTGAACTGACCCCGAAGAACCTGAAAGAGCTACTTCAACGCCTAAGCTTTGTAAAAACACAACGTTCAATGGTCAGTTGGGGACATTACAATCACGATATGGCCGCATGTGCAGCACCTATTTTTAAACAATCCACAGGAAAAATGGCCGCTGTTTTATCTGTAAGCTGTCCTCTAGGCACGTATGATGAGCATTATTTTAAAAATGAAATCGCTGAAACCGTGATTCAAACGGCGGAAAAAATTTCTAAGTTCATTTATTAACCACCCAATAAGTACATAAAAAATAAAGCATTAGGTCGATAAATTTTACCTAATGCTTTTTTATAACTTGTAGTAATTGCTATTTAATCCTTTTTACGACTTGCCACAATAGCGATCAAAGCAGCCACTCCTCCCAATACGCCATATCCATAACCGATCTGAAGTAATTCCATACTATAAGCAAAGTGACTAGAGATTAAGGCTGGGATAGCTGCACTACAGTACGCAATCAGATAAATAGTCGAAAGCAAACCAGCTCGATTTTGCTGGTCTGTTATTTGAATTAAAACGCCCATCGCACCTGTCACTGCAAGCCCTTGCGCTAGCCCAACGCATAAACTTGCTATGATAAATGCAACCATAAAGCCGAACTTTAGACTTATTAAAATGGTTATTAAAGACAGGATATAAATAAACATTCCTGTTTTGACCGCATTTTCAGCCACGAGAAAACGACTTAAAGGACTACCCAACGGAGTCAGGATCATGATTGCTGCGAATACCAAAGCAGCCAAGATCGGATTGTCTGTACCCAAATAATGATGTGCCAACGCTGGGCCATAAGCTTGATAAAAACCACCTAAAGACCACGTTGCCAAAAAGACCATACTTGCAATCAAAACATATTGGTTTGCCGCTTTGGGTAGATATAAGCGCGGTACGAGGGAATAAATCACACCTTTTCGAAATAAAACTGTTTCACGACTCAATGAGATCAATAGGATTAAAGCAGCATGAACAATTCCAACCAAAGCATAGATTAAAAACCAATTCTGCTTTCCCGTTAAAATGAGAAAACCGCAGCTAATTGCCCCAATTGGAATACCAATCATCGGCGCACTACTCGTAATCACAGCAGCAAGCCAACGTAACTTTTCAGATGATGTATCAACAATAAATGCTGTTAAGGCTCCAGCACTTAAGCCACACGCCAAACCTTGTAACAGCCTCGCAGCGAATAATGACCAAAATCCATGTATAAGGAACAATAATCCACATGACAGCATTGCAGCCATTAAAGCAATAATCGCAACCTTTTTTCGTCCAATAAAATCTGAAATACGACCTAAGACCAATAGTGCAACCGCTGCTGCGATAAAATAAGCAACGGATACGATACCGAGATCAGCATTACTGATACCATATTCAGACTGATAAATATTAAACAATGGAATCGGAGAACCCGCTGTGACAAAGATCATTACAAATGAAATACTTGCGACAACGAAGCCATAGCTACTTGAATGACCTTCACCTGCTTGCATTACTGAGTTGCCTCAATCCGTACATTCAATAATCCTGATTTTCTTAACAGTTGAATATCGTCAGAAATTTCTCCTAAACGAACAAGTCCACTGGCATAACCAAAATTTTTATAAAATATAGCTAAATTTCCCCAAGGTGCATAATAAGTAATATCTCCAACTTTCGGCTGATAGCCCTTAGGTTCGCTGTGAACAGGCAAAGCTTTTACTAAATCACTAATTTTTTCTGTAGAAGCATAATCAGTGAGTGTTAACTCCAAAGGTAAGGAATCATAAAAACTTCTTGCAGCGACGGTATCATCTAAACGTGCAGATAAAGTTGTTTCTTCAAAAATCAGTTGAATTTCCATGACTATTCCTTCTATTGGTTACGTTCTCAGGGCACATAGCAAAGTAAAATGCATATGGCATTGACACCATATGCAAATCAATAACTTAAGGCTGTAACAACACTTTAATTGCTCGACGCTCATCCATTGCTTGATAAGCCTCGGCAACCCGTTCTAAAGGCAAGGTTAGGTCAAACACTTTGCCGGGCTGGATTTTTTTATTCCAAATCAGATCAATCAGTTCAGGTAAAAATTGGCGAACTGGTGCAGGTCCACCATGTAAATGAACATGCTCAAAGAACAGTTCCTCTCCATTTAAATCAACACCATGCGGCACACCAACATATCCGACATAACCACCTTGTCGAGCGGCATGAATGGCTTGCATCATAGATTCTTGTGTGCCTACACATTCAAGAACTGAGTCCGCACCATGTCCATTCGTTAATTCCAAAATGCGCTTAACACCCTCATCACCTCTTTCAATGACAATATCAGTTGCGCCAAACTCAACAGCTAATTTTTGGCGAGCCTCATGGCGACTCATCGCAATAATCTTAGTTGCGCCCATTTGCTTAGCGGAGAGGATTCCAAGTAAACCAACCGCCCCATCGCCAACAACAACGACCGTACTATTCGGTTGAACATTTGCAGCTACTGCGGCATACCAACCAGTGCCCAAAACATCAGAAGCGGCTAAAAGATCAGGAATCATCTCAGCTTCTGGCATTGTGGGAGTTGCAACCAACGTCCCATCTGCTAAAGGAACTCGTAATAAAGGTGCTTGAGCACCGCCAACAAACTCAGTTTGTTCACATGCTGATTGATAACCATGCTCACAAACAAAACAAGTATTGTCAGAAGCAAAGAAAGACCCGATCACAAATTGACCGACCTGAATATTTTTCACATCTGCGCCAATTCCTTTGACGATGCCACAATATTCATGTCCCATCGGCATCGGTTCAGTAATTTTTTGAATCCCTCGATATGGCCATAAATCTGAACCACAAACACATGCAGCAACGACTTCAATGATGGCATCTGTTGCTTTCATAATCTTTGGTTCAGGACATTCTTCGAAACGGACATCATTTGGCCCATAGAGCATTGTAGCTTTCATAAAAACTCCGACTTTGGGCTTCGCTTAGTAATTTTTAGACAAAGAAAGCCCTAAGCGTGGTGATTCACGCTTGAAAATTAAAGAAAGAATATGAGAATTAAGGATTTAGAATTTTTTGCAGCTTTTGACTAGCATCTAATGAAACTTTTTCAGCGAGAATCTGCTGGATTTGATTCAATTGTTGGACGCTCACTTGAATATTCAAACTCATATTCACATGAGACTTCAGCTGACTTTCAGTTCCAGTCATTGCAGCAAGCATACTGACTGTCGCAATTTCACGATCTTGCCAACTTAATACGTCTCTAGAAAAAATATCACCGAACAAATGCGTTTTAAGGTATTCATCGATTTCTGGTGAAAATTCAAATAAAGCGCCAGTTACAGGCTGACCCACAAGCTGAGTTTGATTCTGCTCTCCTTGAACACGCGCATTATAATCCTGAGCTAAAGGCTGGCTATCCTTACCCTCTTGATCATCACTCCCTTGAGATTTTCTTTGTTCAATGACTCGCATAAATTCGGCAAGTGCATTCAAACTACGAGGAAAGCCAGCATAAGCATAGGTTTGGACTAAAACTGCTTTGATCTCATTTATGGTTAAACCATCGTCTAATCCCTGATTAAGCGCGCGGTTTAAACTTTCAAGATCACCAGTAGCGGCAAAAGCAGCAATAGGAATAATCGCTTGTTGTTGATTTGATAAAGTGTTTTCCACAGACTTCACCTCATTCTCAGATCGTATCCATTGCTCAGTAGCAGCTACTGAATATTGATTACCCAATAACCCAACCAAGCCAATCAATATAAAAATACCTTTTATATTCAATGATTCGCCTCTTTAAACTGTTCATCTGTTACAGGCTCAAGCCAATCTACGTTATGACCATTTTCATCAGTCCCAGTAAGAGCTAAATGAGTCATCGCAGAATGTCCACTTGCACCATGCCAGTGCTTAATTCCAGGAGGACAATAAATCACATCACCTACAGCAATTTTTTCTGCGGGCTTGCCCCACTCTTGCACAATGCCTTCACCTTCAGTCACAACAAGGTATTGTCCTTTCGGATGGGTATGCCAAAAAGAACGAGAGTTAGCGTTGAAACTCACATACGCACTCGGCGCATTTATTCCTTCTGTCACACTTGTAAGTGGCTTGATTGCCACCGAACCTGTAAAGTTTTTATCAGAACCTTCTATAACAGGCTGCTCACTCGATTTTTTAATCGTTTGAGATGCTGGTAATTGATTTTCCATTGCTTGAACTCCTGTCGTGAGTAATAAAAGTGTTGTAACTAAAGCGAATGATTTAGGGAACATATCTCTTTCTCAGAAAAAGAAGCCGTTAAATAGCGATCAAAGACTTCAAACCAATCAATATAAATAAGTATAAAAAACAAACACAAAATGTGCTGATCTATTCCTGTAAGATGTTTGCCTATTTCTATAATTTTCTATAGTTTCGAACTTATATCAATAACTTAACTCACAAGAATCGAATCAATCTCAAGCTTGAAAACTAAAATCAAAAATGCTGTAGACTTTTTAGTTTTCAAGCTTTTATCTAAAATTATTTAAGGTTTTTCTGGAAGAAATCTGTCATTTTATCGAATGGAATAATATCCACACGATCATAAAGATCGGTGTGATTCGCATTCGGTATAATTAACAGTTCTTTTGGCTCCAAAGCCGCCTCATAAGCCGTTTCACTGAAATAACGTGAATGTGCTTTTTCACCATGGATGAATAATACAGGTCGTGGTGAAATTTCTTTGATATAAGTTAGAATCGGCATATTCATGAATGATAATGGTGTTGTTAATGACCAAGAAGCATTCGAATTGATTGCACGAGGATGGAAACCACGCGGTGTTTTATAGTAATCCGCATACTCTACAACAAACTGCGGTTCACCACCTTTTAATTCCAATGATACTGGACCATACGCTGGTGTTCCATTCTTGGCATCTTGCCAACGTTGCTGACCCAATTGTTCAAGCGTTTTTGTGCGCTCTTCAAGCGTTACGCTATCATTGTAGCCCTTAGACATCACACGCGTCATATCGTACATTGTGCTGGTCACAACAGCTTTAATCCGCTTATCGATCGCAGTGGCACTTAATGCCATGCCGCCCCAACCACAGATCCCAATCACACCAATACGATTTTGATCAACATTCGGCAAAAGCCCAATAAAATCTACAGCGGCACTAAAATCCTCTGTGTTGATGTCTGGTGATGCTACATTTCTCGGCTCACCACCACTTTCACCTGTATAAGATGGGTCAAATGCGAGCGTTACAAAGCCTCTTTCTGCCATCGTCTGCGCATAAAGGCCAGATGCTTGTTCTTTAACAGCACCAAATGGCCCGCTCACAACAATTGCTGCAAGCTTTCCATTTGTGTTTTTAGGTAGGTAAAGATCAGCTGCCAAAGTAATGCCATAACGATTTTTAAACGTTACTTTTTTATGATCAACTTTATTACTTTGGACAAATGTCTTATCCCATGTATTACTGAGTTTTAATGGCTGATCTGCGAGAGTTGCTTGATTCATAGTTAACGCTCCAATAATTAAAGAAGTTAGACCCAAAGATTTCTTCAAGGAATGACGAATACTTGTCATATCCAATTTAAATTGAGTACCTAAACTCGAAGGTTTGAAAGACCTAATCATGAACATTTCTCCAAAAAATCAGTGTCATTCACTTGATAAAACTGATTTATCAATAAAAAAATTGATCTAATTTTTGAGTAGTTACAGTCTAAAGATGCTATTCAATGGCTAGCCCTTAAGTTTTTTAGCATTCAACCAATGATGATAAGAAACTGTAAAAATTAATCTTTTAAAAAATGAATTTAAGAATCCAAAGAAACTTGGAATAACTCTCAAAAACTGTGAATTAGCTTCTGAGAACAAGTATAAAAAACAAACAAGAAAAGGGATGCCTCATTCCTACACTATATTTGCCTAATTCTACGAATTTTTAGAATTGAGTCTTTCTTTAAAAAGAGAAGACCTTACAATAAAGTCATGATGAGCAAATGAGATGTGATATGAGTACTATAGCGATAACTCAAGATCGTGAACTACGGTTGAGCAAACTCGTTGACCAGTGGACTCAAGGACAGAATAAGTTTGAGACACCTATTGCTGGTTTAACACTGCACCGCTGGGATGCCCCTACACAGCCGACCAGTTATATTCTGGATGCGAGTCTGTGTATGATCGCTCAAGGAAAAAAGCAGGTGATCTTAGGTGACGAAACCTATACTTATGATGCTCATCATTTTTTATTTACTGCAATTGATTTACCAATTATTAGCCAAATCATTGAAGCAACTCCAGATCAGCCCTATTTGGGGGTTATCCTAAAATTAGATCCTTATTTATTAGCTCAACTCATGTTAGAAGCACATATTACTTTTCAAGCGAATGATCATGAAAGAAAAGGTGTTGCGATTGGCGAAGTTACAGCAGATATTAATGATGCGTTTGCTCGTTTACTCGATTTATTAGCATCCCCAGATGATATCCCTATCCTAGCACCACTGATTTTAAAAGAAATCCTATATCGTTTAATGATGAGCCCACAAGGCAGTCGTCTAAAACGTATTGCGGCAACAGGTACAGCAGGACATCGAATTGTCAAAGCAATTGATTGGTTAAAAAATAATTTTGCAAAACCATTTCAGGTGGAAGAACTTGCAACCAAGATGGGAATGAGTGCTTCAAGTTTTCATCAGCATTTCAAGGACATCACTTCCATGAGTCCTTTGCAGTATCAAAAACGTATACGACTTACCGAAGCACGTCGGTTGTTAATAACAACAAATAGTGATATTTCAACAGCAAGTATGCAGGTTGGATACGAAAGCCTTTCTCAATTCTCAAGAGAATATAAACGTTTCTTTGGAACTCCGCCCTCTGAAGACTTAAAAAGTTTTTAATTAGGAAGTTTTATAAAAAATTGGCAATAAAAAAGCCCTTGTGATCACAAGGGCTTCTTCATTTATTTGGCAGAGGATCAAGGACTCGAACCTTGACGAACGGTTTTGGAGACCGTCATGCTACCATTACACCAATCCTCTATAACCGCGCGATTAAATCATTTCAGACTTAATCATAAAAAGTAAAAATATTTACTTTTTAAATTTGGTGGGGGCGAAGAGACTCGAACTCTTACACCTTGCGGCGCTGGAACCTAAATCCAGTGCGTCTACCAATTTCGCCACGCCCCCGATGGATGTGTATATTAGTGATAAACTTTCTTGCTGACAAGCCTTTTTTATAAAAAAACCATGCATCTGAAAGCTAATGCTTTTTTCGTATACAAATGAAAAATACAGCAATAAAAAAAGAGACTTTAAAAAGTCTCTTTTAAAATTTGGCAGAGGATCAAGGACTCGAACCTTGACGAACGGTTTTGGAGACCGTCATGCTACCATTACACCAATCCTCTATAACCACATGATTGAGCCATTTCTGACTTAACCATAAAAAAAGCAAGATACACTTGCTTTTTAAATTTGGTGGGGGCGAAGAGACTCGAACTCTTACACCTTGCGGCGCTGGAACCTAAATCCAGTGCGTCTACCAATTTCGCCACGCCCCCGATGGGTATGCATATTAGTGAGAAACGTACTTTATGACAAGCCTTTATCCGTAAAAATTGAGTTAAATGAACATATAATATTCAAATCAAGCATTTATGTTTATTTTTACAACAAGTTAAGTCATTTGTAGCACATCTATAGCATCATCAGCAGATGGAACACGCAATGTCACATGCTTCTGTAAAAGACCATTGAGTAGAGGTAGAAACTGCTTAAACCGATCAGGTAATTGTATCTGCAATTGCTGACAGTGCAATACTGCCCAGTCTTGATAGGTCTTGGCGGTTAATCGTGATTGTGTAAGCCATTCATAAAGAATGATTCCAAAGGCATATAAATCACTTTGCACAGTTTTAGAAATACCATGAAACAGCTCAGGTGCCATATAGTGTGGTGTGGCATTCAATGATGTTTGATTATTGCTTTCCTGAACAAAACTTTGCTCTAAATCAATTAGTCGGCAGGTATTCTCAAAGCATCGAAAATGTTCAGCTTTTAAGTCTCCATGCCCCCATCCCAACTTATGAAAAGATTGTAATGCAGACAAAGCAAAAAGAATTTTTTGTTGAATCTCATCTATCTCTTGATATGTAGAAAGATCAGCAAAGAAATCCTCGGAATCAGGTAATAGTAGCCCCTCTCCCTTTTCAATTAAATCTTGAAAAATAATGTGCTCTTGAAAGTGAACTATGTGATGTGGCAATAGAAATGATATTTCTCTATTTTCATACTGTTTGTAAAAACTCAATTCATTTTGAAAAGATTGCTCCAAAACTGAGTGAGTGTCTACATGATGATATTTAAGCCAGTATCGCTGTTCAGCATTTTTAAATGTATATAAACGTCGACCAAATTCATAACTTTTATTTTTTGTTTTTAAAGTTAATTCAGTGGCTTGAAAATTATAATCAAAGATCGACGTAATAATACTCATTCTGCTGCTTTTCTTCCTGCTTACGTAGTGATGCTAAACAATGTTCAATGGTTTTACCAATACGTGCATGCGTTTCGATTGAGGCAATCTTAGGCCATGTCGCCCGCTCACCTTCTTGCTGCAATATTTTAAATAGTTTCGGACGAGGATTTTTAAGCATATAGCTATAATGGCGTAAACCATAACGGGCAATAATATTCACATCACCATAATAGCGTTGCCCTAAGATACCGTATCCATGATCTAAAACACGACGGATTGGGAAAAAACTTCCCATATAATTCCGAGTTAAATCCATCATATCCATCGCGATTGCTTTACCTTGATGACGGATAATCCTTTCAGGCCAGATCAAGACATCTCTACGAAATCGCTCTGTATCACTTTGCATAAATGGCACGATATGCGGATTGACCTGACTCGCTATCGTATAATTAATATTATACAACCGAGCCATTTTTTCCTGAGGGAAATCACTACGCATACTGCCATCTACCCATTTGGTATTTGCCATATAAGGCGTATGCTGACCATCGTAGCGCTTGCTCGTCAGATGTACAGGCGGAAATAAAACTGGCACAGCGCACGAAGCCAAGACTGCACTCCACACCAAAACATTTGGTGCGGTTAAGGCATTCATAATACGTGGGTTTTGAGCTGTGTTATAAGGTGCGACTACAATATTAATATGGCGTTTAGATTGTTCATAAGCTTCAGCAAATGTCAGATCACCCAAGTTTTGCATCAAAAACTTTTTTAGAAACAGCACATCTGCAATTCCGCCATGTCCTTTGATCAAATCTGAGATTTTTCTGAACTTAAAAGCATCACTAAAAAAATGCTCTCCATTCAATAAATCTGGGACTTTATCACTAGCGGATACACCTAACATACCCGTCATAATTGCCCCAGCACTTGAACCAGAGAGTACTCTTGGCATCAAATCTTGTTCGAGTAATGCCTTACAAACGCCTGTATGGAACAAACCAAGTGTTGCACCACCTGAAAACATCAGCGCTGGCTGACCATAGGCTTTATGGCATTCATCAAAGAACTGGATTTTTTCTTTCAATTGGAAGGTAATACATTCACTCGATGCGAGGTATTGCAGACAATTACTGACTTCTTCTACATAGTTTTCAATGATTTTTTTTGTACCAATATAGGTTTCTGCAAACAACATCGGATGACCAATGTTAGCAAAGTCGTAAGACAAACCTTCACGCAGAACATAAATCAGATCCAATATACGGCGTTGTGTACGGTATTTTTTTAATAAGTTATAGCGTTTTGAAAGGACTTCCGCATCAAAATAAGGCGATTGATTATCGTACTTCCACTCTTCTTTTCCTGACTCTTCATCTAATTTAAGTGCAATCTCTTTCCATTCTGCATAATTGCTTGCATGCTTTAAACTTTCATGTAGGACATCAATTCTATGTTTTTGATATGTATTCTTTTTTTCTTGAATTTTAACTAACATGATTGATCCTAATTTGTCTTCATATTTTTTCTATTCTTGCACCTATACAATGCAAAAAGCTCGGACAACAATCAAGTATAAAATCTATTTATTGCATTCTTTTGATGATATTTCCTTTATTTTAGTAATAGCAATGATAGTATCCATATTCATTGATCACTGAGTTTGGTTTGTATTTATGGCTATATTGGAATTACCTGAATCTATTCTCCAATCGTTATCCAGTGTTTTAACACAGTTGCAGCAAGTCCTCCCAGCACCCAAACAAGCAACAGATTTTTCAGCGATTGCATTTCGTTGGGAAAATCAACAATTACTCGCAGTACAACAACCTAAAAAAATGCATTTGGAAGACTTAAAAGGGATTGAACGCCAAAAAGAAAAGATTATTCAAAATACTTTACAGTTCCTGAATGGCTTACCTGCAAATGACATTTTATTGACTGGATCACGTGGAACGGGAAAATCTTCTATCGTTCGTGCCCTGCTAACCGAATACTCTCATCAAGGTCTACGTTTGATTGAGATCGAGCGTGATGATTTATCCGACCTCCCAAAAATTCAAAAACTGATTGAACATCGTCCAGAGAAATTTATTGTCTATTGTGATGATTTGGCCTTTAACGCTGAAGATGAAAACTATCGCAGTCTCAAAAGTGTCTTAGATGGTTCGCTGCAATCTGGTTCAAGCAATTTTATTATTTATGCGACCAGTAATCGTCGTCACTTACTGCCTGAATTTATGCATGAAAATACCCCTGTGCGTAAAGTAGATGTACCGCAATATACAGAGTTACACCCTCAAGAAGCGATTGAAGAGAAAATTTCACTTTCAGATCGTTTTGGGATGTGGCTTTCATTCTATCCAATGGATCAACAGCTTTACCTCACCATCGTCGAGCACTATATTCATAAAGCACATTTAGAATATAACGACGAAGTTCGTGCTGAAGCCTTGAGATGGTGTCAAGCACGCGGGCAACGTTCGGGTCGTGCAGCCTATCAGTTTTCAAAGCATTGGATTGGTTCGCAAAAGTTAAAAAAATTGTCTAACAATCAAAAAGGATAATGTCCTGAAAAGCCGTAGCGTTGTCCTTATTTCCGCTTAGCAAAGGCAATTGTTTCTCATACCCTACTTTTCGATAAGGAAAGAATTAAGGAAACAAAGATGAAAAAACAATTGCCACCGACTTCCCTGACCAGCAAATTTTTAGGTAAAAGCCTGTTGTTGGCACAGGGAGCTTTAGATCAAGCCGTAAAGTTCTCTACCATTCCATTTTCAGAACCCGATATTATTCGTCCAAGAACTCAAGAAAAATTCTACACTTGGACACACTATGGCATTTTCTTTCCTTTACTGCCTGAGCCACATCGTTACTTAAATATCATGATTTTATTGGGCACACCTGGCGCACTCGCTTTTGATCATGATGACATCACGCCTGGAGATCCGAGACAAACAGCAACATTATTTTCCAGTACCGCTGCTGTCGATGAACATCTATTAAGAGCCTATATCATTCCAGAACAGACCAATATTCAAGAAAATGGCAGTTTGATTGAATTCGGTGAAGAAGTTTCAATCAGTGGAACATTACCAAATATTCATCTACAAGGTGCATATCATGGTTTGAGTTTTGATTTTGAACTCGATGTAAGTGAACATATCTCATGGTTTATCAAAACACCTATTTACGATCATTTTAGTTTATTGGCCAATTTCAAAGGTCAACTTGAATACAAAGGACAAGTGACTCCAGCTGAAGGCTTATGTACCTATGAATACGCACGAGCGACGGGCGCGCATGGCATCGTTAAAAAGCTGCTACCTGTAGCATATAAATTGCCGTTAGATTTCTTTACTTATCAAATCATCAACTTAAACGAGACAACGCAGCTACTCCTCACCAAAGCAGATATCCTAGGTCAACCCGCTGCTTATAGTTTACATGTTCGTCATACGGATAAAGCTGCTGAAATCTATACCAATGTTGAATTTAAAGTCATTGCTCATCAAGTAGATGACTATGTTTCGCCAAGCGGTAAAAAAATGCGTCTACCACAGCTATTCTCTTGGTCTGTGAAAGATGCTTCAAATGAAAAAGTCTTAGAAATTACTGCGGAGATTGATAGTCCATACCGTTATGGACATGGCATTGGTTATGCAAGTGCTTATACTTTTACAGGTGAATATCGAAATCACCCAATTCATGGACGTGGTTATATTGAATATATTGATGTAGAAAATCAAAAAGCGTTTAAAGAATAAATTCATCCAAATTTTGCAATAAGATCGTCTTGTTCTAAACGAGACGATCATTCAAAGCATCACTAGATTAAGAATTATAAATATCAATCATTTGGTTAATTGAATTCTTTATATTCTCAGCAATTTTTGCATCATACCCTTCAACCAAAAAGCGACTGATTAAACCTTCAATTAAGGTATAAATCATCTCAACTAAACTGTTAGCTTTTGGATCACTTTGAAGATAACCGGTAATCAGATTTCGAATCCAAATCTTATGAGCTTTAGACACACCAATAATATCTTGGTCACTATAATGTGACTCTGCTACTGCTCGAACAAATAAGCAACCTTTAAAGTTATCCTCTTGAAACCACAACAAATGCCAATCAATTAATTTATTCAACGCCTCTCGTCCTTTTGCATCAGCCACATAACTAAGCAAACTCTGTCGAAATTTTTCATCTCTAGCTTCAAGAACAGATTTCACCAACTGATTCTTATTTTTAAAATAGGTATACATCGTTGTTTTAGAACAGCCTGATTCATCTCGAATTAAGTCAACACCAACCCCGACGAAATTATTTTCATAAAATAATTTTTCCGCAGTATTTAAAATTTTAGTTGCTGATTTAGACATAAAATTTTACCCAATTAAAAATAGTACAGATCTGTACTATTTTTAATTTTAGTTTTATTATCACTGGAAATCAAGACATCAGTGAGAAAACCATGTTGGCTTTATTCAAAGGTAAAGAACATCTAGCACCACTACCCCAATATATTGATATCATTAGAAGTTTAATCGGCGGGACATTAAGTATTTTGATCTTAATTCTGCTCAGCAAATTAACAAATAACTTATTTATCATGGCACCGTTTGGCGCGACTTGTGTCATCTTATATGCAGTATCTCAGTCGCCCTTAGCTCAACCACGTAATGTTATTTTGGGGCATTTTGTCTCGGCTTTTATCGGTTTATTCTTTTTAAAAACCTTCGGTGTTTCCGCATTAAGTATTGCATTATCAGTTGGTTGTGCAATTTCCGCCATGCAAATTCTTCGCTGCGTGCATCCACCTGCTGGTGCAAATCCACTGGTGATATTACTCACTGCACATACCATTCAGTACCAGTGGAGCTTTCTATTTTTCCCAGTTCTTTTAGGTTCAATTGCTTTGGTACTGGTCGCATGGCTAGTCAATAACATCAAAGCTGAAAAGAAATGGCCAATTTATGGGCTAGCAATCATTCACAGTAAAAACAATTATAAATAAATTTTTGAGTTGATTAAGAAGATACACGTTTTCTTAATCAACTTTTATTCCCTTTCCTTCCATCAATTGAATTTTATCTTGCTAATTCATTTACTTTTCCATAACATTAGGTAGATCGGTATACCTAATAAAATTTTATTATGAGCACGAAATCAGCAAAACAAAAAATCTTGGATGCAGCAGCAACATTGTTTTATAACGATGGAATCGCAAACACAGGTATCAACAGCATTACAGACAAAGCTCAAGTGGCAAAAATGTCGCTATATAACAACTTCCCCACCAAAGCTGATTTGATTAGTTGTTATATCGAAGCTCGTCATCAAGAGTGGCTAGATTTATACGAACAAAGAAAGCATCAGATCAAAACACCTATTGATGGAGTTCTAGCAATTTTTGATGCTTATCAAGACCATGCCGAATTTGCCTATGAAAAAGGCTTTCGTGGTTGTGGTTTATTAAATGCAGCAGCCGAATTTCCAGCACACAGTCCTGAGCGCTTAGCAGTAAAAAATCATAAAGATGAAATCGAAAACATCGTTGCAAATCATTTAAATCAAATGATTTCTGATCCACAACGAGTACAGGAATTGGCTTTGCTTATTTCATTTATCTTAGAAGGTTCAATTGCTCGTGCTGGCTTAGAAAGTACCAGCACTAAAGTATTTGCAGCGAAGAAAATGGTTCAAACCATGTTAGAACAAGAGATTTCAAATTGAATAACTCCCTTAACCTCAACTCATATTATGGATTTATTGCTGTTTTAGTTGCTTCAATTTTATGGGGAACTACTGGAACAGCTGCATCTTATGCTCCCAATCTCAGTCCTTTAGCTATTGGGGCAATTGCCATGGGTGGCGGTGGTTTACTGCAAGCCCTATTAGCCCATAAAACGATTCTGAATCATTTACCGCAAATTCGTTCATATTATCCTTTACTGCTGATTGGAATGATTTCAGTTGCGATTTATCCACTCGCCTTTTATACGTCTATGCGAATGGCAGGTATTACCATCGGCACTGTTGTTTCGATTGGATCAGCCCCTTTATTTACAGCATTATTAGAAAAATTTTTCGATAAAAAAGCACTTTCTGGAAAATGGTTCATAAGCTTTGTCTTTGGCGTTGCTGGCGTACTTTTATTATCGCTTGGAGAATCTCACTCACACGGAACAACGCAAACGATTGCAACGGATCAGAAAACTATAGGCATCGTTCTTGGGCTAATTGCCGCGCTCACTTATTCTTTATATTCGTGGGCAGCTAAAAAAATGATTGATCGTGGAGTCGACTCTAGAGCATCAATGGGTCTTATTTTTGGTTTTGGCGCATTAATCTTATTACCAACTCTATTTTTTACAGGCTCAAATTTATTTGATGAGCCAGTTAATCTTTATGTTGTTGGTTATATGATGCTGATCCCAATGTTCTTAGGCTATTTACTTTTCGGCTATGCCCTAAAAACAATTTCTGCTAGCACAGCAACTACACTTACTTTATTCGAACCACTGGTTGCTGCTTTATTTGCTGTGTTATTGGTTGGCGAGCAACTGGCGCCGATTGGTTGGATAGGTATGGCTTTGATTTTTGTTTGTTTAGCCGTGTTATCTAAAGCAGACAAGCCAAAGTAATTAACCGCCTGATAAGAGCTATTAAAATGTGTGAATGTCGAAAAATAAAATCTTTTTTTGCTTGCCCAGATGATTTTAATGTGTTCATTATGGATGTTCAAATTTGGCACTTTAAAACATTAAAATTTGTGTCAGCCATTTTCTTTAAAACAAGCTCACCTATTAAATAATTGATGCAGAAAAATCAGTTTTTCTGCATCTCACTTTTATTCGCACTAACGTACTAATATCAATATTCTTCAGCTAATTTTTCCAATGTAATGAGCATTTTTTTTACGATTGCTCTTTTATGTTGCAACATATTCTTGATATTCGCTGGATTGAAACCTGTCAGTTTTGCAACACCTCGACTCGTCATGTATTCACCAGTTTTCTCAAAATGCTTTTCACTCAACAACGTTTTTGCATTAGAGAATCGAACTGCTAACTTATAATCATTGAATTCAGACCATGCACCTGTCTTATATTCTTGAAAATCAAAATCTTTCTTCTGTTGAACAGGTTTTTCTCGAAGAATATTATTCAAACGATTGATCACGATTTTTTCTTCACTTTGTTCAATCAATTGATAAAGTTCAGTTTCCTCAAATGACCGTCCCACAGAAAGATCTTTTTTATATTGTTCAATGACTTTCTCTTTTGATGCCGTCTCCTCACCTTGTTGAGTGAGGCATAGAATCTTATATAAAGACTCTAATCGACCACATGTAAAAATATAAGAAATTTTCAACTTACAACTCCATTATGAACGGATGTTCATAAAAATATTTTCAAAAAAAATTTTGACGTATAAATTCGCTATAGAATTCATTTAAAGGCAAATCAAAATCAGCAACTAACTGCCTTCTTGTCGTTTGTGTAATTTCACCAGATTTCGGATTTAGACCCGATTTTTCAATTTCTTTCCAATAAACACCTGTACCACGCTTTTGCCAAGTGGGAAGTTCATTAAAATTAATTTGCTGTGAAAAGAGTAAATCATGCTTTTCTTGACGATTTAGCCCTTTAACTTTTTCTGTTGCTTCACCTGCTGCATGACCTGACTTTCTTAACATCCAATAGCAATGTGCATTTAATGCATTTCGATGAGCATCCTCTTGTCTCCATCGGAAATAGTCATCTACTAACTGTACATTGGGTAAAATACAAACTCGGGCATCAAATGTAGCAATTTGACCATGCATAACAGAGAGTTTTGCACTAGCTTCACTTGCTAATATAGAAAGAATTTTACGTTCTTTACGATTAAAACTTTCTTCTTTGTAATGAAATAGAAGAGAAATCTCATCACTTTGGGTATAACCGTAGACAATATTAAAACCATACTGTAATAAATGGTTTGTTGTTTCTACCATTAAATCTCTAAAGCGCACATCAAATGGCGCCTCAAATTGCCAAATGTCTTTGGTTAAACGAGTGAAGCCACGCCCATCTAAACGAACGACAATATAATTTGCAGCTGGAACACAAAAATCATTTGCAGTTTCATATTGTCTTAATCTTGTATCTAAATCTTCAAAGCGCATCTTTATTCTCTTTGTCCAATCAACCGAACATTAAAGTCATTTTCTTGATCAATTGAAACTCTGTAAATTTCATCAAATCCCTCATCGAGTTCTGGCTGTTCAAGTTTTTTGAAAGTAGAAATTACGCCAACTCGAGGAATTTTTGCTTTACCCTTACGTTGTTCATTACGTAAAAGCGCATCATCTAAAAAACTCTCAAAATAGTAAGCAATCACTTTAAAATCAGCATTTTTTGCTTGTTGAATATAGATTTTCCGATCTAGTTTACTTGGATTGGTATTATCAACAACAAACTTTTGTTTCGCCTCTAAACAAGCCTGAAAAAATATCTTTTCACGGTGACGCGTTTTCAACATGTCCAAATTTAAGCGAATATGGGTATCTGAAAAGTATTGCTTAAAAAAAGTGGATTTACCTGAAGCCTGACAACCAACAAATATTATGAGTTCCATCTTAGGTTGGCTTTAACTCAGTCATCGGCCATCTTGGTGTCGTTGTTACAGCTAAACCATCATGCTGACCAGCTTTCAAACGCTGATAGCCTGCAAAGGCAATCATTGCCCCATTATCTGTACATAATGCAGGTTCAGCATAATAAACTTGCGCTTTGATCTTTTTCAAAGAGGTTTCTAATTGCTCACGTAAGCGAACATTCGCACTCACACCACCCGCAATCACTAATCTTTTTAGACCTGTTTGCTTAAGCGCTTTGACAGATTTTTTAACTAAAGTATCCACAATTGCTTCTTGGAAAGATGCCGCAACATCAGCATCACGATTTTCCTCACCCAATTTTTTCAATTGAACAGAAACAGCTGTTTTTAAACCACTAAAAGAAAAATCTAAGCCCTGGTGTAAGATCGGACGTGGAAACTCAAAAGCTTGTGCATCACCTTGTAAAGCTAATTTTGCAATATTTGGCCCACCTGGATAAGGCAGCTTCATCATTTTAGCGACTTTATCAAAAGCTTCACCTGCTGCATCATCTATAGATTCACCAAGCAACTCATATTGACCAATACCATATGCAGCCATGAGTTGAGTGTGACCGCCCGAAACCAATAATGCGACAAACGGAAATTCCGGTGGAGTTTCTGAAAGTAATGGTGCAAGCATATGACCTTCCATATGATGTACACCGATCGCAGGTTTATTAAACGCAAAAGCTAAAGTGCGACCAAATAAAGCACCTGTCATCAATGCGCCCATGAGTCCAGGCCCACGCGTATAAGCAACAGCATCTATCTCTTGCTTTGTAACACCACTTTGCTCAAGCAATTGATTTATCAATGGAATCATTTTACGAACATGGTCGCGTGAAGCCAATTCAGGCACAACACCGCCATATTCCGCATGCAGTTTGATCTGGCTATAGAGAACCTGTCCACGTAAGCCGAGCTCGCTATCATAGAGTGCTAACCCAGTTTCATCACACGAAGTTTCTAAGCCCAAAACAATCATTAAACTGCCTTTACAACGATCAAAAATAATATCGAAGCTATTATAGACTTGTGATCTGAGTTGTAAATGAGTAAAATACTGACCTTCACTTGCGATCTAGTGCAATAGTGCGTTAGATCTTATCCATAATCTTAGAGGATTTTACATGCCACAAGTTAAGTTGAAAGAAGGCGAACCAGTAGACGTAGCTATCCGTCGTTTCAAGCGTTCATGCGAAAAAGCTGGTGTTTTAGCAGACGTTCGTAAGCGCGAATTCTATGAGAAACCAACTCAAGAACGTAAGCGTAAAAAAGCTGCTGCAGTTAAGCGTTATCAAAAGAAATTGACTCGCGAATCTGTACGTACTACTCGCCTTTACTAATTAATTTGTGATTGACTGCTGAAAAGACTATGACGACTTTAAAAAACCAAATTACTGACGTGTTAAAAACTTCAATGCGTGCCAAAGATATGGCAACAGTAACGGTTATTCGCGGTCTACAGGCAGCAATTAAGCAAATCGAAGTCGATGAGCGCATTGAGCTTGACGATGCTCAGGTTCTTGCGGTCATTGAAAAGCAAATTAAACAACGTAAAGAATCGATTAAGGCCTTTCAAAGTGCTGGTCGAGAAGATTTAGCTAGTAAAGAACAAGCCGAAGTTGAGGTTATTTCTCAATTTCTACCAGAAGCTATGACTGAGGAAGAGCTTGATTCTATCATTGAGCAAACGATTGCTGCTCAAGAAGCTACTAGCATGAAAGATATGGGTAAGGTGATGAATTCTCTACGTCCGATCATAGCCGGGCGTGCCGATCCTGCACAAGTATCTGCTAAAATCAAAGCAAAATTAAGCTAATCTGCTTAACTCCTTTTATATTCCCCTATTTTTAAATTGGATTCATTTGAACAATGAACCCAAAGCTTCCTTATTATTTAAAATCACACTGAACATTATATTTTGCAAGCATTTGCATCTCTTTTGACTCAACCACTTGCTTGATTAAATCTTGCTTAGTCATACTCGCGTATTGTTGTGGTAGTGATGATCGATTTTTCTCAATCGCATCTGACATGTCTTGAATATAGCGCTGATTAATCTGGCAATATTTAGCCTGCTGCTCAGGTGTAAATTGTGCTGTTTGAGGATTTAAACTTCGTAAAAAACCCCGAATATCCTGTGCGTAGACCCCGCGAATTTTCTCAACTGAATTTACATATTGCTCAACTGATGCTGCAATACTCATCCCCGCCGCACTGAATGCGAAAATAAAACAAAAAAATTTCTTCATAAATATTGTAACTTCTCAGCTTTTCTTTACGCCAAATATCTTAGCTTAATTCAATAAAATTTGGCTTATGCTCGGTAAAAAATTCTTCAGTTGGCGCAGGGATATTTCCGTCTGTCACCGTACCTAAACGTAAGCGAATGATATTGGGTAAATCCTTACGATAAGAATAAATTGGACTGGCACAGTTTTGACAAAATACTCGTGCTTTATTCGGTGTATGAAAATATTCTTTCAACTGCTCCTGTCCAGAAATGAACTCAAACTGAGTTTGATCAAGTGGACTATTCCATCCGCCTAATGCACCTTGAGCCTGTTGGCAATCCGTGCAATAGCATAAGATACTATTTTCAATCTCTCCCTGATATTGATATTGTACAGCCCCACACAAACACTGTCCTTTGATCATAATAATTTCCTCCTCAATTTTATAACGATAAGTTATCTTTAAGCTTTATAATTTAATGTAAGTCAAATAAGGTATTGCTTTAGTTCAAGTATTTCACCTGGAAGCCCATCATAATCTTTAAACGCTTTATGAATAAAGCCCTGGCTAGTTAATATTTTGCGTGAGGCTATATTTTTAGGATCAATAATCGCAAATATTTTATTAATCAAATTTTGGCTTTTGGCATCTTCAAGTAAATGTTGACTAACTTTACGAGCGATACCTTTTCCCCAAAAACTTGGTAAAAGCATATATCCCAGCTCGGCTTCTCTGTCACACAAACTCTTAATTTCTAATTTAGCTAAGCCTATATATTCATTAGTATTAGCATCTAAAATCTTAAAATGACCAAAGTTTGGATGTAACTGATTATTCGCTAGAAGTAATTGAAAATCACGCTCAGCCTCATCTATAGGTAACGCTCTTTCAGTGATCATAGCCATCACGTCTTCATTACCAACCAATTGAAAATAATCATCAAAATCTTGAGCGTGAAACTTTTCTAATTTGATATTCATAAAGCTGTTCAGTTCTCTAACCTGAGTATGTTCTGAATGAAATAACTCAATTTAATATTTTGGTTTAAAGTCTCATCCGACGTTCATCTTGCATCTGTTTTAAACGAGATTCAATCTTTGCTGACATCGCGATATTACCTTTTGCTAACCGTTGTGCATGTAGCATCGACTTAATCGCATTTTCTTCATAACCAGACCAATATTCTGCTTCAGCACGATATCCCAAAACATTAATAGCTTGTAACGATGAACTTTTATCTAGATTCGCAGCTTGTTGCAACAACTGCCAACCTTGTATGTCTCTTTGATTTTTATGGATAAAACGCTGCACTAATGTTTGAGCTTCCATAATTTGCCCTTGTCTAATCAGAACCTCAGCCAACTTATAAGACAACGCTCTATTTTCAGGCATTGTTTTTTGAACAGAATTAATACTATTGAATGCCTGACTTAATTTATTTTGCCCAAGATAAATATCAGTTTGAATCAAAGGAACAAGCACATGATTCTTGAGTTTAACCTTTACTAAATCCAAATTCGCTTGTGCTTGAGTATAGTCACCTTGCTCAAGATAGAACTTACTTAGCGCTAATTGTGCTGCGGAATTTTTCTGATTCGCCAGCGACTGTAATTGAATTTCAGTAGCCTGATTTGAAACCACCAAGGTATAGAGTTTTAGGATTTCAAAATCGAGATCATAAATTTTAGATCTGACTTTAGGTAGTTGATTAGCGCGTAAACGAGCTTCGCTCATTCGCTCAGTCGTTAAAGGATGAGTAAACCAAAAGTCAGGTAAGAAGCTAACACGACTAGTGGCACGATGCATGGTTTCAAAATAATCCGCCATACTCTGAGGGTTATAACCTGCGGCATACATAAATTGCATCCCGATACGATCTGCTTCACGCTCTTGATTACGGCTATAACTCAACTGCTTATCCATTAATGCCGCTTGAGTCCCCATCATTACAGCTGCACCCGCATTACCATCGGCCTGAGATGCAATAGCAGCACCGACAAGAATCCCTGCTAATGCAAGTAAACCTTGCCCCTTAAATGCTTCTTGCGAGCGGCTATAGTGTCTTTGCGCAACGTGTGCGATCTCATGTGCCATTACGCCCGCAATCTCATCAAGATTTTTTGCTGAAGTAATTAAACCTGTATTCAATGCAAATAAACCACCTGGAACAGCAAAGGCATTAATTTGAGGGTCTTTAATAATGACGAGACCTATGGGTTGCCCCAATTGCGTTTGGCTTAAAATACCTGAAAATACTTGTAAAAATTGATCTTCCAACCATGCATCTTGCACAGTTGGCATTTGACGATGAACTTCACGATAAACTTTTTCACCGATATATTTTTCTTTTTGTTGATCGAGTAAACCTATACCGCCTCCAATCTCAGGTACTTCTGTTTGCGCAGCCGTCACCGTTGGCAAAAAGACCTGAGTATGACTAAGTTGAGTCGTGGCAAATAAGCCACATGCGAGCAGCAACGATCTCAAAGGGTTTCTCTATGATTTTAATAAAGAAATTTAATATAACATTGAAAAAAGGAGAAATTTGCAACAATGTGTTATAAAAGGCAGGAAAATCCCGCCTTATTTTATGAGTTTTGAAATCGGCGTAATTATTTAGCCGAAGTATAGCGCTGATCTACGCTGAATTTTTCAGGAAATTTAGCATGAATTTCAGCATAAAAAGCCATGATTTCGGTCATGTCTTTTTCATAATCCCCTGTAGGATAAATGATTTTTCCTACTCCTGTTTTTTTCTTAGCATAATCCATATAAGCCAATGCAATCGGCACACCTGCTGTCATCGCAACATGATAAAAACCTGTTTTCCATTGTTCCTGTTTCGCACGAGTCCCTTCTGGCGTAACTAACATGACAAGCTTTGGATGAGTCTTGAAAAGATCACTCATTAACTGAACCATACTTGGTCGTTCTTGGCCTTGTTGTTTGACGCTTCGATCGATTCCAATTCCGCCCATTGCACGTACAAAAGGACCAAATGGAAACTTCATATAACTGTCTTTAATCGTTAAACGAACATTTACACCTAAAGCTTTTAGCGCCAAACGTGCATACAGTGCATCCCAATTGCTTGTATGAGGAGCTGCGATCATGACACATTGGTCGATATTTAAATCCCAATGATTGTCGATTTCCCATCCCATTAATCCTAAACTTTGTTCAGCTAATTTCTCAAACACAGACGCCCCAAGATAAAGTCATCAAAGGGCGCAAGTGTATCAATATTGATTTTTTTAAATAGATAGCATCGCTGATTAATTCAGCAATTAAATCGGTTTTATCAGAACTGAGGATTCACTAAGTAACGAGGTGTTCGATCCTCTAAGGCATCTACTAAATTTTGATAAGCGAGATTTACCATTTTCTGACGTGTTTCAGCTGTCGCTGAGCCAATATGCGGAGCTGTGACAACATTTTCTAATTCAAATAATGGTGATGTTTGCAATGGTTCTTTGGCATAAACATCTAAACCAGCTGCAAAGATTTTCTGTTGTTGCAAAGCTTCAATCAAAGCATTTTCATCAACCACTGAACCACGAGCAATGTTAATAAATACCGCACGTTTCTGCATGAGATTAAACTGTTCAGCACCGATCAAGGCTTTGGATTCAGCGTTTAAATCAACGGCAACCACGACAAAATCAGATTGTTGTAGCAATTGATCTAACTCTCGGTACTCTGCATTAAATGCCTGCGCAATTTCGATCTTTTCACGGCGGTTATGATACAAAATGTTCATATTGAACCCATGAAATCCGCGTCGTGCTATTGCAGCACCAATATGACCTAAACCAATGATCCCAAGGGTTTTACCAAAAACATCTACACCAAATTGCTCAGTAGAAACGGTACGTTTCCATTCCCCCTGTTTGGTCCAAGCATCAAGTTGCGGAATTTTACGAGCAGCGCTGAGTAATAAGCTAAAAGCTAAATCAGCAGTCGTTTCCGTAAGAACATGAGGTGTATTTGCAAGCCAAATTTTCTTTTGATTTAGATAGTTCACATCATAATTGTCATATCCAACAGAAACCGTTGAAATGATTTTGAGTTTTTGTGCAGGCGCTAAATTACTTTCATTGAGTAAACGTCCTGCTCCAATCATCGCATCAGCATCCACGACTTCGTTACGAATCTGTTCATTGATGTCACCAAGCTTGGGATTTAATACAACAACTTGATAGTTCTGCTGTAGTTTTGCTAATACTTCTCGATCAATTTGGCTAAATACAACGACTTTCTTCATGATTGGATTTCCGAACCTTATTGCATAAGTTGCCACAACCGTTTTTTCAATAATGGTTGTGCGATCATTTCTTCTAAACTCGCTAAATATAAGAGATTTGAATGTTGTAGAAAATCAAGTTGGCCTAGGCAGAGTATTTTTTTGTTATTTGCCGATGCATCTAAGAACCCTTGGATGTAAGAAGATAAGCCTCTACTCTCTTGGAAACCAGCCAATGGAAATGGCCATTTCAGCTCAGCATATTCTCCAAGTTTTGCTTTTTGAATATTACGCCAAAGTTGTCGTTGTTCATCATTTAACTGGCTACTTTCTACCAAAATGGCAGTATTTTCTAGCACATACATCTGCAACTCAAATGCTTGCACAGATGCACTAACGACAACCTGTTCTTTTTCAGAAATCGCCTTTTGAACAGATGCTTGTTCTGTAATTTCAACTTGAGGAGATTCAGCTTGTTTTATTTTTTGTGGCTGTACTTCATTTGTTTGAATTTCTGGTTTGAGTGTTTCAGTCTCAAAACTCATTTGTGGTATTTGCGGAGTTTCTTCAACTGCTTGATCTCGCCAAATGCTTGAGGCAGTATTTTTTTGGCACACTACATCTCTAGGAATCCAAACATCTATTCCCAAAGCTGCCAATACATTTCTTTGCTGCCCAATCATCTCGCCTACTCATTTCGTTAACTTACAGTATTTTGAATGACTGTAATGTCGAATAGTCTAACATAAACCGATCACCTCTAAATGGCTTCGTTTTGTTCAATCACAACACCCACCAAAAATCCTAAAAGCCATTTCTCATATCTCGTTAGATTAGGCAAATATTAAATAAGAATAGGCAATCTTTCATTCGTCGATTTTTAGACAATATTTCATCATTTTGTCGCTTTGACTTTTTATTAATGTTGTTAATCGAATGCTCAAATGAAAAGGTTAATTCTATCTATGCTAATTCTTTTTGCTATCGTTGTTGTCTTGCTACTAGGTAGCAGCATTTTGTACACACAGCACCCATTGTTTGGTAAAAATCCAACAGGTGAACGATTACAATTGATTGAAAACTCTCCCAACTATCGCCAAGGTCAATTTAGAAATTTAATGGAGAAATCTGGTATCGCTGAAGATACAAGTATTTTCGTTGAACTGTATAGAACTTTCATTAAAACCATCCCACACCGTAATCCCAAAGACCCCATCCCCTCTATTCAAACCAATCTCAAAACATTAAATCCCAAACAAGATGTGATTGTGTGGTTTGGGCACTCTTCTGTGTTTATGCAATTACATGGCAAAACCTTTCTAATCGATCCTGTCATGAGCGGTAAAGCAACACCTTTCCCATGGGGAACTCGAGCATATAAAGGCACAGATATTTATAGCGTTGAGGATTTGCCTGCAATTGATTACTTACTCATCTCACATGATCACTACGACCATTTAGATTATGAAACAGCACTCAAGCTTAAAGACAAAGTTCGATATGTCATTACAGGATTGGGAGTCGGTGAGCATTTTGAATATTGGGGTTATCCCAAAGATAAACTGATTGAAAAAGATTGGGGCGACCGAATCGGATTTGATGACGGGATTACCATTATTACCGAAACCACACATCATGATTCTCGACGTGCGTTCAATGGTGGCAAAAATCTTTGGGTCTCATTTATTATTCAATCCCCTAAAAGAAAAGTTTTCTATACAGGTGATGGGGGCTATGACAAACACTTTGTAGAGATCGGAAAAAAATATGGGCCTTTCGATTGGGCATTAATGGAAAATGGTCAATATGATGCTGCTTGGCGCTCAGTACATTGTCATCCCGATGAGGTTGCTCAAGCAACTGAAGAACTCAAAGCACGTAATATGATTCCAGTACACCACTCTAAATTTAGCTTAGCCAAACATCCTTGGAAAGAGCCAATCACACGTATCGTTCAATACTCACAAAGAAGAAATTATCGACTTGCCACCCCAATGATTGGGGAGTTAGTTGAGCTCGATAATGATCAACAAAACTTCAAACAATGGTGGAAAAATATTCACTAACCTTGTTCTAACATCCATTCGAAAGACTCTTATTCGCATTAAAAGAATTAGATAAATGCTCTAATTCTTTTAATGCTTGAAATATTTGTTCAAAAAATCAGACTACGAGTTTTAGTATCTGCGTATGTGCGGCTTTTAAAGCATTTTCACGTAATGGTGGAATATCCATACCCTCAGCATAAACAAACTCAACATTATGAATACCAATCAAACCTAACACTGATGTTAAATAAGGACTTACAGCATCTGTCGGCTGTCCTAAATGTACTCCGCCACGGCTACTGACCACAATTGCATTTACGCCGTCTACCAACCCTTGCGGATAAGTTTCGGTATATCTGAAGGTATGACGAGCACGTACAACCAAATCAAACCAGTTTTTCAATTGCGTCGGTACATTCAAGTTATACATCGGCGCACCGATCAACAATAAGTCAGCCTGCTTTAATTCTGCAATCAATTGATCAGACAGTTGCACAATCTTTTGGATTTGCTGTGAATCATTTTCGGCACCACGTAGCGCATGAAAAATATCAGCATCTAATACAGGTAAATTCAGCGTTGTTAAGTCATGTGTAATCACATCATCTTGAAATCCATGTTCAGCTCTTTGCTTTAAAAGCTGCTCAATGAGCTGATTCGTCTGAGATTGCTCACCCATCATGCTTGATTTAAGTACTAACACCTTTGTCATATCTATGCCCTATTAAGTGGATAGCACCATATTACGATCACAATATTTTCAACAAAAGTGATATTATTTCCTATAATTGATTCCAAAAACTCTACAATTATGCATGCTGAACTGAATACTATTGCGATTTTTGTCACTGTTGTTGAGGCGGGTAGTTTTACAAATGCTGCTGAACAATTGCATCTCACTCGATCTGCGATTAGCAAAAGTATTGCTCGTTTAGAAGAACGGTTAGGTGTGACCTTATTTAAACGTACAACACGATTACTGAGCTTGACTGATGAAGGTGCACTTTTTTATGAACATAGCCGTAAAGCTATCGCTGAAATTCATACTGCTGAACATTTACTGGATCAAGGCAAAATCTCAGCCACAGGTTTATTACGAATTTCTGCACCCGTTTTAGTCGGCCAGCTATTTATTACGCCGTTAATTGTTGAATTTGCTCAACAACATCCTGACCTTCAAATTGAACTTTCCTTCAATGATCGAACTATCGATCTTATTGAGGATGGTTTTGACCTCGCCATACGGATTGGTAACTTAGCTGATACCCACCAACTGATCGCTAGAAAGTTAGGTGATCATCGTATGCTGCTGTGTGCTACCCCTGATTATCTTGCAAAACATGGTGAAATTAAGCATTTAGATGATCTGAAAAATCACACCACGATCACCTATCCACACACGGGTTATTTACAAAAATGGCATTTGCAGACAGAAGATCAGCAACTTATTTCGATTAAACCGAAAGCCAAATTTATGCTGAATGACATGCAAGCAATCAAAAATACAGTTTTATTGGGCGCTGGTGTTGCATGGCTACCAGACTGGCTCATTCAAGATGAACTGCAACAAGGAAAGCTGATACAAACACTGTCTGATGTTACAACCATCAACTTTCCTATACATGTAGTTTGGTCATCACAATCATTTATGCCGTTAAAAACACGCTTGGCTATTGATCACTTAGTCAAACATTTATCTAAACAATTTAGATCAGAATCAACATCTTAATTTTTTAATCTAAAATACGCCAAACAAAACTTAGCTATTTGGATAAGTTTTTCTTGACTTGAATATTTTTTAGCACAATACTTACCCTTATGGCTAAGTATGATTCACAACTCGATCTGTTATTTAATGCTTTAAGTGATCCAACACGCAGAGCAATATTGACTCGTCTGTCGCATGGCGATGCAACCACAACATCATTGGCAGAAGAACATGCAATGGCCCTTCCTTCTTTTCTTAAACATTTAAGAAAACTAGAAGAAGCTGGGCTCATTACGACCCTAAAAAATGGCAGAGTCAGAACATATGCACTTAGCCCCAATGCGTTAAATCCTGTGCAACACTGGTTACATGAACAACAAGCCATGTGGGAAACGCGCTTAAATCAATTAGAAGACTATGCACTCAATTTACAAAGGAAAAGAAAAAATGAATCTTGATCCCCAAACAGATCTAAAACTAGAAAGAACTGTTGCTGTACCCCGCGCATTACTTTGGGAATGTTGGACGAATCCAGAACATATTAAACATTTCTTTATCCCTAAACCGCACTCAATTGAATCATGTGAAATTGATTTAAAAGTGGGTGGAAAATTTAACACCTTATTTAATGTTGATGGCAATCTTATTCCAAATCACGGCGTATTTTTAGAAATTATTGAGGGTGAAAAATTAGTTTTCACCGATGCCTATACTGAAGATTGGAAACCGAGTGAAAATCCATTTATGACAGCGATGATTATTTTTGAAGACCTTGATGATGGATCTACAAAATATACGGCGATTGCACGCCATCGTACTCCTGAGGCAAGACAACAACATGAAGACATGGGTTTCTTTCATGGTTGGGGTACTGTCGTAGATCAATTAGAAGCCTATGCTCAAAAGCTCTAAATCACGATATCCCAAAATATAAAAAAGACAGGATAAAACCTGTCTTTTTATTGAGAGCAATTCATACATGCTAAGAAACTTTTAAAATATCACTCCATTTCGTAAGATAACTTGGAGATTTAAAGCTTTGCGTCATCGCCCATGTGCGCCCATGCGGTGTAATCAGCCTTCCGAGCGTCATCACATCACGTCCAAATTTTTGATTGATATAATCAAATGTCGCTGAAAGATTTTGTCGCTCGATCATTTCCTCAGTGTTATGAAACAAATCAACGGCATGAGCGTGTTGTGGAATGATATCTAGTAAAATTACCTCCGCTTTCTTATAACGATGTCCTGCTTGATAAATACGATCAAGTCCTTGCTGAACTGCCTTGATAATTTCTAGGCGATCATCACTATAGTCTGACAAATAAACGGTTGTATAAGGACGATAATATTCATTTTTATTAAAGCGATTGGTGCGAATACTTATCCCAACAGCTTTGCACAATAATTTTTGTTGTCGTAATCGTTCGACGGCTCGCAAGGTAAATTCAGTTAAAGCACCACTTAGACTATTCTTATCTTCAATTGGTTGCCCAAAGGATCGGCTACTCAGTACTTGGCGACGATCTGGAATTACATCCTCTATTTCTAAACAAGCAATTCCTCTTAATTCTTTGACTGTATTTTCCAGTACAACCGAAAAGTGCTGTCCAATCATCTTTGGGTCAGCTTCGACCAAATCTATCACCGAATGGATATCCATTTTTTCTAAACGTTGTCGAATCTTTCGTCCAACGCCCCAAACCTCACCTACAGGCAAATACGTTAATAAATCCTCGATGATACAAGGATCCTCATCCACCATGTTACAAACACTTTGGAAACATGAATTATTTTTTGCTAAATGATTCGCAAGTTTTGCTTGAGTCTTGGAATATCCTATTCCAATACAACATGGTAAACCTAACCAATTCTTCACAGTCGATAAAATCTGCTGCGCATAACTGGTTAAATCATATTGATCGTGATAAGCGGTGAACTCTAAAAAGCATTCGTCTATCGAATATACTTCTTGCTCACATGGATCAACAAAACTCCCTAAAATGTTCATAAAACGGCGAGACATTTCCGCATACAACGCATAATTACTGGAAAAGACTTGTACTTGATGCTGTCGAACCAAATCTTCGATCTGAAAAAATGGCACAGCCATTTTTATGCCGAGCTTTTTCGCCTCATAAGAACGAGAAACGACACAGCCATCGTTATTCGATAAAACCACAACAGGACGATATTCTAACTTTGGATTAAACACACGCTCACAACTGACATAACAGTTATTCACATCAATCAAAGCAAAAATTCGTTGTGGTAAACTCATCTAGTTCACCTCATCGGTTTTAGGTTATAAGTCACAACACCCCAAATCACAAGTTCTTGACCCTCAGTGATATAAATATTTTGATAATCAGGGTTTTCGGCTTTGAGCCATACTTTCGGAGGGCTGAAATGGTGATCAATCATTAAACGCTTGACAGTAAAATCATTATCAATCAAGGCAATCACAATATCACCTGACTTAGCTGGAATACTACGATCAACCACGAGCGGATCATCAATATCAATTCCTACATCCAACATCGAAAGTGAATTTGCTTTCACGATAAACGTTGAATTTTCGTTACGAATTAAAAATTCATTTAAATCCAAAGCTTGTTCAACGTGGTCCTGTGCTGGTGACGGAAAACCAGCAGCAACACGTTCCGTTGCCAGTGGGATATGGTAAATTCGATCATTCTTCGCTTGAACATTCTGAATTTTTAGCGAAGTACTTAGATCGCTGCGTGCACCTGTTTTGACATTATTCAGTAACCAACTTTTGATGAAATCAACTTGAGACTCAGGAACACGAATCACTTTGGTGGGTTCACTGAATTGCGCTTTACGTCCCGCATTTGCTCTGGCACCACCATGCTCTGATTCAGTTTTTTTAGCCATAAATCCCCCTTACCCAAGTTTTAATTGCTTGAAAATAATTTAACTTGAAAAAGTTACAAATTCAAGTTGACGAATAATATTTTTTGCATAAGAATAAATTTCATAGATCAGATTTTAGCTTGTTTGATTTAAACAAGGATGTAAACAAACTAAAATTAATGCTTTAAAATTAATTACTTACAGATTTTAACTCAACATTAATTCTGCTAAGTAATTGATCTAAAAAGTAATATATCTGGTCTCTCAGCAGTTAGGTTTTATTCAAATATTTTTGATGTGGAGACATGAAAAATGAACAATCGACGTGATGCTATTCTTGGCTATGCTGATGAACAACATGCTTACTTTATCCGTCTGATCGAAGACAACAATGTTCTTGGTAATAGCTATGGTTTATTTTGTGAAAGTCCAAATAGTGAAGCAGCAGAAAGTATTATGACGACGCTCTTCTTAAAAAAATCCTTTTGGTTAAATGGTTCAGAATTTAACGATATTGTTAAAGGACTTAATCTGATTAGTTAGTCAAAATTTAATTTATTGCTCTAGTAAAAGCACTGGTTTTAATTCTGTAAGGATTCAGATTATTTTATCTTCCATTAAAATAAATCAAGAAAATCTTGATAAAAATACTGAACAATACCTTTAAAATAATAATTATATTCAGTTATAAAAAATCCACCTATTAAACAATAGGTGGATTTTATTTTCAAATTCAACATTTTTTAAATAAACCTTTTATCATCCACAGCTGAGACCAACCGATAAACCTTGCCATCTTCTTCATTTTCAAAAAGTAAATCCATATTCGGGAAAAGAACTTCACCTTCAACCTCAATATGCTCTACTCTTTTGAAAAATGGCAGATCATGATCCTCAAAATCATTTAGCTGTGCCATCACAATAGATTCATTCTCTTCTTGATCCTTAATAATTACCGTGACTCTTTCCATAATATCCTCGCAAAGTGCCTTTTATAAGACTATGGAAAAATTTATGAAGATTGTCGACCTAATCGTTGTAACAAGAGTTATAAGTATTATACTTTTATTAATTATGCTGCTAACACATTGAAATTAGCTAAGCAAAGTGTTTTTTAACTTACCTCCTAGTTACAATTAATTTGTAAAAATTAAAATATTTCAATGGTGATCAGTTAAAGTAAAAATCAAAGTTCAATAACTTACATAAAATTTAACGCATACAAACAGCGCCGATTGACTACAAAGTTGTTCAACCAAGAGAAATCGGCCAACATTTAACCATCACATATTAGCCATTAGTCTTGGTACACTCATCAAGCACTCAATTTATTGATAAAGTTAGCGCACGGTTTGATACACCTACTATGGTGCCGCATATGAGTTCAACTTGTGTGCGGCATTTTAATTTGATCACAGTCAATTGTTCGTTAAAAAAGCATAAGTCTCATAGCGAATAAAGCACAACTATTTCATCTTCAAAAATATCATCAACTAATTTTGAATTGTCTCACTGCTGCTCGATTAATCTAATAACCCCTGTAACAATCATATCTATGGCAATTGTGCCGATCAGCAAGGCTGCCAAGCGACCAGCAATATCAAAATAGCGATCAATATGCTTTGCATGTTTATATCTCAAATGATCATGCGAAAACTTCATTAAAATTAATATACTGCATGATACAAATAGCGTAAGTCCAATGACTGCTGCCGCCTCTAAAAGATTCATCTTCATACCAGTGACAACGGCTGCACTAATCGTTCCTGGACCAATCATAAACGGCATCGCAATTGTGCCAGCTAAATGTTCAGGTGCTCCTCTCATTTCACCAATCGTGTCTGCACCTTGAAATACGAATCGGTAACCAATCACTAAAAAGATGAGTCCACCAAAAATTTGAAATGATTCAAATCTTACATTCAAATATTTATTAAAGATTGCCTCCCCACCCCAAGCAAAAAGAATGAAAGCAAGATAAGCAATCAAAGCGCCTTGTATTAACCCTTTATTGAAGCTCTTTGTTTCCGTATGGCGAATAAGACCAATCATGTAGACACTCATGAGAAAAGGATTCAACAATGAGAAAAATAAAATAAAAGTATGAATATATGGAGAAGTCACTGCTTTCATTACCTAAAATTTTTCAAGAGGCGGCGAAACCTCTTGAAAATTGTTGACGGAACAAGGTTAAAAAATTAAAAGCGCCCTTTAAAACGTATAGGTAAAAATGACATTCGCTAGCTTATTCCATTTATTGTCATCACCTGCTGCAAATGAATCAGCATTACCGCCAATAAATACATCATTTTTACTCATGACATATTCTGTATAAACAGCAATATTCTTATAGTTCCAAGCCGCACCTATGATATTACGTTGTGAATCTTTATATCCTTTTTGGTCTTTATTGAAACCACTTAGCACGAGATAAGGTGTAATGTTCAAGTTATCTCTCACATTTTTAAAGGCATAATTGACATCAACTGAGTAAAACAGACCTTTATTGGCAATATTGTATTCAGTATCAAATGAACCAAAGGTTGAGTAGTTCGAAATTGGATCTTTATTATCAATCTTGAGCTGCCCACCAGTAAGTGTAATCCCTAAATTCTGATAATTAATGGTATTGAATAAAGACCATGCTTTTCTACTACCATCTTGATTGTTCCGCTTGTTATCAATAGATGAATACCAATAGCTTCCCCCAACTGCCATTTTTAAATCATCATTGTTTATAAAATCGAGATCTTGTATTACTCGCGCTACAAACATATTTTTTTCTTTAAGGCTCGTCATCGTTGGATCATCTGTTTTCACAGCATTTGCTGAATAACGCGCTGTATCGTTATCTGCTGTCCCAGTATAGTTACCGCCATCTCGTGCAAAATAGGCTAAGTCAAACTTGGTAGCCGATGGTAATTCTGCATGATAATTAACACCAAGATTAAGCGTATCTTGCAAACCTAGTGTGTAATTCATACCTGCATAGAAACTACTATCCCAAAAACGGCTGGGACCAAATGGAACGGGTTGTAAACCTAACGTGATATTGTCTGTTTCATTTAAGCGATAACCTGCATAAGCCGAAACCAAGGTTGAAAAATCACAAAGGTCTGACCATTGATAACAGCGCCATTGAGCACTACCAAAAACTTTAGGTGACTCATACCCAAAATTTAAAATAGCAGCATCAAACTTAATACTATTATCGGGATCAATATCTTTTCCATAATCTTTATAATTATATTTAGCACGTAAAGTTGCCGAAACGGTTAATGCTCCTGTATCTGCTTTGGGATCCCCAAATGTAATTCCAGCAAATGAAGGTGTCGCTAAACTGAAGATAAATAAGCCCGTTGCAACATCACGATAAAATTTTGTATTCATTTACAATTCCTTGTTTAAATAAAAGTATTAAGAAACTTCACCCTGTTTCTTATTGCACTGTTGTATCAAAAAATTTTCCAGCAGATTTTTGACTCGTGTTTGTTGTTGTTTATGTGCAAATTTCTATTTAATTCAACGCGAAACTTGCACACTGCATCAATTTATGATTAAAAAATTAAGAAATACCGTGAATTTCTTTCCAATTACCAGGATGTACGACATAACCAAATAATGCATGACCGCCATAAATGAGTTCTGTACCTTCAGGTATCCATAGCATTTGACCTGGATGAACTTCATATTTTTGACCATTTGCAGTCAATTCAAAGCAGCCTTCTATTACAAAAACCACTTCGTCATAAAGCAAAGTCCAAGAAACTTCTGCACCTTCCCAACGAGCAAAACCAATCCCCATATTTGGAGAAACGTCAGCGCCTATCGCTCTAGCCACATAAGCAGTTCCTGTTGGCGTCTCACCTCTTAAATTAAAAATAAGCTCTTTATTATCAACTAACTTAACTTCTTTCATATTTGTATCCTACTTACAACTCACTACGGCTTTGCCATTTTGCTAAGGCAATACGGAACTTAACGCCCATTCCTAGAAAAGGCTCAGGCGGATTTAAACTTGGCATGCCAGTCACATATTGAATGTCTCTCAAGGATTGAGAGTCAGCTCCGACAGCTAAATCAGCAAGTAAAGTCCCTGAAATCGTGCCCCATGCAGCACCAACACCGTTATCGCAAGCACTGGCATAGACACCATCCTCTAGCTCACCAAAGAAGTTGGTAAAGTTACGTGAAATCGCATAGACTCCGCCCCAAGTATGGGTAAACGGTACACTCTCGAATTCTGGGTAACGTGCAAGAAATGCTTTTCGGTGTTCATCATGTATTCCACGGCGAATATCATCTGAAATATTGGCACCATATTTTGGAACATGCTTATAAGTGTTACGAATCAGAATTCTTCGATCTGCTGTCATACGTAAAGTTGTTCCAGCATGATCTGCTGGAGTCAGTCCCCAATTCAGCTGACCTGTATAATGTTTCATTTCAAGATCTGAAAGTGGACGCGTCCAACTGGCAAAAGTCATCACAGGTAATAAACGATTTTTGAGATAACCAAATTCTTTGGTGAAAATACTGGTACCTAATAATAATTTTGGTGTTTGGATAGTACCTTCATCACCTTTTAGCAGCCATTTCCCATCTTGTTTTTCTAAATGTCGAATTGGAGACTGCTCCAGTAACTCAACATTTTCAGGTAAATTTTCTCCCATACCTCTTACCAATGCAGCAGGCTGCATGAGATAAGAACCCGGCGTAAAAATTGCCCGACTATAATAATCTGTCCCAAGTACGCCTTTGAGTTCGTCTTTTTCAACCCAACGATACGGTTCACCTAAGTCTTTCATGAGATGTTCAAAGTGTTGAAGATGCGCCTCACCTCTTTCACCAACTGCACCTTGATATTTACCGACAGCAGACCATTGGCAATCGATATTGAAACGTTCAACTAAACCTTGTAATTGTAAAATTGCTGCGCGATTCAAACTCAATAGTTTTTGTTTATGTGCTGCATCTGGATGTTCTAGCGAAAACTTATGTGGTAAATCAATCACAAACCCTGAGTTACGACCCGATGCACCTTCAGCAACTCGTTGAGCATCAATCAAAATAATACGTGCATCAGGTTTTAATTCTGCCAATCTTCGCGCTGCTGCTAGACCTGCAAACCCTGCACCGATAATTGCATAATCTGCTGTTTGAGAACCTTTTAACTTTTTAACAGGTGCTGCTGGAGCTAAAGCAGCATACCAACCACAGCTGTTATCATCATTTGGTAAAGCAATCATGTCCTTAATCCCTTAAACTATAGCTGGCGTGATATTTAGCTTATCAACCCATTGGCTACGCTGATGCTGTAACTGTTTGCCTAATAAAGCAAAACCAGATAATTTCCCAGCGGCATCGTAAAAAGCTGCTGCCCATTCATCATCAGATTGTTCGATACGCCATTCACCCGCTCCAACTGCTGGTAATACGGATAACGGTAAGATTGGTGTTTTTACCAACACAGGCGTTGCTTTTAATGCAGCATCTGTTGGTTTACCTAATAGGCTATTTGCTAAAGCAGGAAGTGCTTGATTGATTGGGTTGATATATGGTGCCCAAACACCATCAACTTCAGCACAATCTCCTAGTGCAAAAATTGCAGGGTCACTTGTTCGATGATCAAGTCCAGTACAGATGCCATGTTTGACTTCAAGACCAGCAGATTGAGCTAAGGCAGTGTTTGGTCGTAAACCTACAGCACTCAAAATTAAATCAGTTTCTAACTGCTGACCGTCTTGTAAAATCAACTGATAACGATCACCTCTTGCATGAATAGAATGAATACTGTTTTGTAATTTCCATTCAACACCAATCTCAGTGAGTGCATTTTGTAATGCTTGGCCAAGTTGTTGTGGAATCAAACGTCCCATCGCGGATTGACCTAGACCAACCACTGTCACTTGAGTTCCATGAGCAGCAAGATCATTTGCAAACTCACAACCAATCAGCCCATCACCTAGGATCGTAACATGCTGTTTATCTTTTAATTTCTCTCGAAATAAACGATAGTCTGCCAGATCATTCACACTGTGAACCTGTGCAGTGTCACCTTCCATAGGGATATTGATCGGGTTCGCACCTGTTGCAAGCACCAAACGACCATAAGGATATTCCCCTATAGAGGTTTGAATTTTTTTATGATCCCGATCAATTGCAAAAACCTGAGTGTGTGGATAAACACGAATATTAAGACGTTGTTCCCAACTCAATGCCGATTCGCGCACCAAGCTCTCACTGTCTTTACCCAAAGCTAATGCATTTGATAAAGCAGGTTTGCTATATAAAGCTCCATCATCAGCAGTAAATACGGTAATAGACAAGTCTGAAGATTGAGCACGTAATGTCGAGGCGAGCTGATATCCAGCGTGTCCACTGCCAATAATCACTACAGGTTGAACAACATATTCCTCTGAATTCTCTTGCGCTGCTGTTTCCATGTTCATATCAGTGATATCGAGCATCTCAAAGTCAGCTTTACCGACCTGACAATCTGGACACATCCAATCTTCAGGGACATCTTCCCACTTTGTTCCTGGAGCAATTCCATCAGCTGGCCAGCCTTTCGCTTCATCATAAATCCAGCCACAGACAATGCATAACCACTTCTTCATCTTGCCTATTCCCTTTTGATACGACTACCGGTTATGTTTCAAACGAATCCCGATATTTCGGGTTTGAACATAACTGTAAATGGCTTCCTGCCCTTTCTCTCGACCAAAGCCAGACAGACCTACACCACCAAATGGCGTTTCGATTCCACCAGCAAACCACTCATTAATGAAAACTTGTCCCGCAATCAATCGCTGAGCAACACGCAAACTTTGGTTAAGATTTTCACCAAATACACCTGCAACTAAACCGAAATCTGTTCCATTAGCAATTGCTACAGCCTGATCCTCATCTTCGAATGGCATGATTACCATGACAGGCCCAAATACTTCTTGCTGAGCAATCGACATGTGTGGTTGTGCTTCAATAATTGTCGGTAGTACAAAATATCCATCGTGTTCGGTAGCTTGACCACCTGTTAAGATTTGAGCACCCTCTTCACGTGCTGTTTCAATCATTGCAAGAATTTGTTGTTGCTGATCTTTCGAAACGACTGGTGTAAGTTCAGCATTTTCTTCGCCAATGCCAACATTTAAAGCTTCAGCTAAAGCAACGACTGCATTTTTAACTTCGTCATATCGGCTGTGATGAACCAATAAACGAGACATTGCTGAACAAACTTGACCCGCGTTATAAAAAATACCGACTTTTACACTGCGTAATAGCTGTTCAAGATCAACATCAGCAAATGCAATTGCAGCAGACTTACCGCCTAACTCCATCACGGAAGGCGTTGCACGCTCAGCGGCATCTCGTAAAATTCGCTGTCCAGTTGGAACAGAACCTGTAAACACAATTTGATTCGTATCAGCATGTTTGACTAAATGGCTTCCCACCTCAGAACCTTTGCCACAAAGTAAGTTCACTGCACCTTTTGGGAAACCTGCTTTCTCGATTGCTTGAATTAATAAAATCATGCCTAATGGAGAAACTTCTGGCGATTTAATAACGACCGCATTACCAGCAGCCAAAGCTGGTGCGAGCGAACGAGCACAGATAGAAACTGGGAAATTCCACGGAACAATTTGAACTGAAACACCCATTGGAATATATGAAGTGAAATCTACATAGTCCTTCCCTAAAGGAACGGAGATCCCTTCGATCTTGTCGGCCATACCAGCGTAATATTCAAAATAGCGAGCTGCTTCATCGAATTCCTCTCGCGCAGTTGCTAAATTTTTTCCATTTTCTCGACAAAGAATTAAAGCGCCCTCTTCAGCAATTTCACGAATTGCTTCTGCGGCTTTTAACATCCAAGTGGTACGCTGAGCTGGGCGAACGTCCGTTAATAAACCACTATTTACACAGCAACGCGCAGCATGCATCGCTGCATCAGCATCTTCAATACTCGCTTGAGCCACAGTTGCAAATACACTTGCCGTTGCTGGATTGATGACTTCCAATTGGCGGGAAGAGTCCCGCCACTGACCATCAACATAGTTGAGGTAATGTTGCATGTTACGCCTCCAAAGCTACTTTAGCCTGTGTTGCGAGCCACTTTTGGAAGAAGTGCGTTGGTAAATCCATTTCTGGAGAGAACACACCACCTCCAAATCCTGGAGAATGACGACCTTTCTGCATCCCTTCTACTGCACCAATATCTTCACTAAATACAACACGCCACGATTCAAGCGTTGCAGTACGGCAGGCTGCATATAAATCTTTAGTTGACTCGTCACCTACAAAATAAAGACGCAATCTTTCAATTGTTTTTTCAGGGGCAATTGGGTCAATCATCATTGCAAACACATGATCAGCCTGAATCCCTAACAACACATTTGGAAATAACGCAACATATTCTGCATGGCGTAATTTATCTTCAGGCCAGTTTTGGAATTTTGGCAAATGTGTGCCTGCTGTATCAGAAAGGTTATATTTATAACTGCCTTGCCCTGCGAAACGATCTTCAAACATGATGTTGTAATGATCTTCAAGTTTCGAATAAGTATTTAATGCTGGATGTACCCACGGTAAGTGATACGCCTCACAGTAATTCTCTACTGTAAGCTTCCAGTTACTTTTCACTTCAATTTCAAGATGTCCACCCATATTTACACGGCGGATTTGATCTAAGCCATTTTCACCCCAAAAAGGTTTCCAACGTTCCACTAATGGCGCGATGTGCTCTTCAAAAGATGGGGCATCGCCAGAAATATTGACAAATACCATATCCATCCAAATTGCTGAACGTAAGGCACGTAAACCATGCTTCTCGCATTTGAAGCGCTCGTCTTTATGCTGACCAATACCACCTACATGGGGCGTGCCTTTTAAATTACCGTTGAGATCATAACTCCATGAATGGTATGGGCAGCGGATAACCCCCTCAACCACACCTTCTTCATGTACAAGTTGCATACCTCTATGGCTACAAACATTATGAAATACTTGAACTTGTCCCTCGCGGTTACGCATCATCAATAATGGCAAACCCATAAACTCAATAGGCTTGATATAACCGTTTTTGACTAGGTCTGAAGAGAAACCCACACACACCCATGTTTTACTTAGAATATTGTCACGTTCAAAATTAAAATAATCAGCACTGGTATAAGCAATATTTGGCATACCATTTGATTCTGTAATCGGGTTTAATACATTATCGACTTGCTGGATGGTAATTAATTGCTGGCTAACTCGACTATTCATCTTATGATCTCCATGTATCTAAATGACGCAGCACTCCCTGCGTAACGATTGGCATTCAACGCTATTTCTTTAATGATTTTGTTTAATATCGATCAAGCAGACAAACGACTTTTTAGCTAGGCATCTATGAGTTTTAATCATGCATTCCAAAATGATCTTGGATGTTCTATTTTCCCAACATAGAAAATAAAAAGACCCATGACTAAAACTCACACATCAGTGAGAATAAATCAGTTGAGCAAACTTCTTAGTCATTACTACTCTGTATTATTCGCACACAGCAGCTTACTGATATAAGCCGCTTGCAACGCAATCCAAGGAGGAGTTATGCGTGCTACAACAGGGGTCTTTAAAGGACTTAATCCGACAGTGACTGTCGTTTCTAAAATATTAGTAATTTCTTTTGTTCTCTTTTGTGCTCTACAAGCCGACCAAGCTGGAAAAGCTTTTGAGATGGTTTCTGGCATTTTATTGCAAAATGTCAAATGGTTTTATCTTGGGTTATTAACCATCATTTTAGGTGTTCTCCTCTACTTAATGATGAGCCGCTTTGGTCATATCCGATTAGGTAAAGATGATGAAAAACCTGAATTTAGCTTTGTCGGATGGATCTCAATGCTCTTTTCTGGCGGTATGGGTGTTGGCTTAGTTTTTTGGTCTGCTGCTGAGCCAATGTGGCACTACGCAAGCAATCCATTTACCTCAAATTTAAGCGATGAATCTGCCAGTATGGCAATGCAAATCACTTTCTTCCATTGGGGTTTACACCCTTGGGCTATTTTCTGTATGACGGCTTTAGCACTGGCCTATTTTTCATACCGAAAAGGCTTACCATTCAGCTTACGTTCGATTCTCTATCCTATTATTGGTGATCGTATTTATGGCCCGATAGGTCATACCGTCGACATTCTCACGATTACAATTACTGCTTTTGGTGTGGCTCAATCACTGAGCATGAGCGTATTACAAATTAATTCTGGTCTAAATCAAGTCTTTGGTTTCGCCAATAGTCTCAGCTTACAATTTGTGATGCTTGCGATCTTATGCAGTATTGCAACCGTTTCGGTTGTCATTGGTATCAATCGTGGTATGCAAAGATTGTCTGAACTCAATATGATCTTGGCAATTATATTAATTGCAATTTTGTTGATCGTTGGGCCAACACGTTACTTGTTAAATACCTTACTGGAATCTACAGGTAATTATGCCCAAAACATTATCAGCATGAGCCTTTGGAGTGATACTCAAAAAGATTCTGGTTGGCAAAATTGGTGGACTGCATTCTATTGGCCATGGTGGATGACATGGGGACCTTTTGTCGGTATGTTCATCGCACGTATTTCGCGTGGACGTACTATCCGAGAACTGATTGCAGGTGCATTGATTGTACCCACACTGGTAACAGCAATTTGGATGTCAGTTGTTGGTGGCTCTGCACTCAAAGTTGAGCAGGATGCTCGCCATGCTTACGAAAAAGAAACCGCAGCTTTAGTCGAAGCAGGTAAAACAGTTCCTAAATTTGAAGGTGGCCCTATTGTAAAAGCGACTCAGCAGGATAATACACGAGCGTTATTTACGATGTTTAATAATATTGATAATGGAACACTGGGACAGATTCTTAGTATTATCGCGTGTCTTTTACTCGCAACGTTCCTAATCACCTCAACAGATTGTGGTACACATGTTCTATGCTACATGGATGCTGAAGGTTCAACAGATACCCCGATTAAAATTCGGATTGTTTGGGGCGTTTTGATTGCAATTATTGCAGGCGTACTGCTCTATGCTGGTGGTTTAAAGGCAATTCAAGCAGCATCAATTATCGCAGGTTTCCCAATCGCAATCTTTTTAGCCATCATGAGTGTGACATTATTTAAAAGCTTACGTCGTGAACAGCAACCTTGGATGATGATGCCTGAACATGTTCGTCCTGAGTTCTGCAAAGAAAAAGATAACTGCTCTAAATAACTAGTTGATACAAACAAATAAAGGGATCAAATTGATCCCTTTATTTTTATTTATGAATGATAAATGCTTTATCAACCTAGCCCCTTTTGTCCGACTTGACCGGGTAACTGATCTAATAACCAAGTTCTGAATTGTTTTACGCTTGAAGGAATAACACCTCTATCAGATGGTTCTAGCATACAAAAATTAGCCTGTGTTCGTAACACTGTTTCAACAGGTCTCACTAAAGTTCCATTATCTAAATATTCATCTACCAGTGATCCCCAAGCAAGCGCAACACCTTGACCGTTCATTGCTGCCTGAAGCAGCATCGGATAATTATTAATATTCACTCTATTCTTTGGTTTCACTTCAGGATAATTAACTGACTCAAACCATTCAGACCAAGTAATCCAATCCTTTTGAGAGTCATCTAAATACAACAGAGTTCGACCAAACAGCTCCTCGGCTGTTACATTTTCAGCAAACTGTTCTAAATAACTAGGACTACAGACTGGAAATACTTCTTCTGGAAATAAAGTCGTTACGTTCATCCCAACAGGTGGTACCCGACAATAAAACAAGGCAATATCACAATCCATTTTATGCAAATCAAAAATATTGTCCGTTGCTAAAATTCGTAGATCAATACCTTCTTGCTGTTGAAAGGCTGTGACTTTAGGAAGTAACCATAATGCAGCCATTGCATTTGATGTTGCTACTGTGACTTGATGCTCGCCTTGCCATTTTTTTATTTCACCTGTTGCTTTAGCCACCTCTAACAAAGCACTGTAAACCGTTTGGTAATATTGCAATCCTGTTGGTGTTAAATAAATGTTTCGGTTCGCTCTGACAAATAATTCCTTTCCTAAATATTCCTCTAATTGCCTGATCTGACGACTAATTGCACCTTGAGTAACATTCAACTCATTTGCAGCTCGGGTAAAACTGAGGTGGCGTGCAGCTGCCTCAAATACAATAAGACTATTCATTGGGGGCAATGGTTTGATTTTCATGGACACTCCTAATTTGTCCTACATATCCCCATCACGGGATAAGATAAACTTCCTAAATAATTAAAGAGTTAACTCATTAAAAGTGCACAATTCTTCCAAGAATCAAAATATTTTTATTTTCTCTATAAAATGTCATAAATGATTCGTAATAAAAAGTGAGAAAAAGTATTAGTTGAATGAGTTTTACTCATCCGACTAGGACTTGGAAATATACTCAATATTTTGCTGATTATTTCTTCATCTGTATTAGGATTCCTTTTTGTGAATGAACCTTGTTTTGTTAAGATGCTACGAGTTGGGAACGCATTACAACTGCTTTCATTTTGTTGATTCACTTACGACAACCAAGATCGTTATACTTTCCCATTGTTTTATTTGTATTGGCTTTCTAATAAACCAAATACTTTCAAGTTTCATCAATACCTAAGGATTTAACACGCATGAAAAGTGACACAGTTATGGCTGATCTTTCATCTCTTACGCCGATGATGCAGCAATACACCACGGTCAAAATGGATTATCCACATGCATTATTGTTCTATCGTATGGGTGATTTTTATGAATTATTCTTTGAAGATGCACATCAAGCAGCAAAACTTTTAGGCATTACACTCACCCATCGTGGTAAAGCAAATGGTGAGCCTATCCCTATGGCAGGTGTTCCCTATCATGCTGCCGAAGGCTACTTAGCTCGTTTAGTAAAAGCAGGTCGTACCGTTGCAATTTGTGAACAAGTGGGTGAAGTGACAGGAAAAGGTCCAGTTGAACGTAAAGTTGTTCGTATCCTAACACCCGGCACACTCACAGATGATGCTCTCTTAACAAGTTATCAATCATCAAACTTAGTTGCACTCTGCATTCAACAAAATCAAATCGGTTTTGCACTGCTTGATCTCAGTGCAGGTATTTTTAAAGTTCAACAACAAAACTATAAACCAGAGCAACTCCCGATTGAACTGGCTCGTTTAATGCCGAGCGAAATCTTAATCGATGAAGATTTAGTTGATCAAAATATTATTGAACAAATTAAGAAAAATCTTGATTGCCCTGTAACTAAGCGTCCAAATGTTGATTTCAATTTAAATAATGCTCAAAAAACCTTATGTGATCAGCTCTCTGTGTCAACTTTGTCTGGTTTTGGATTAGATCCTTACCCTTTGGCAAAAGCAGCCGCGGCAGCTTTAATTCATTATGCCAAAGAAACTCAAAAAACGGCATTGCCACATATTCGTTCAATTCAGATTGAGCAAAGCACCGACTTTATTGCGCTTGATCCAATTACCCGTCGTAATTTAGAAATTATCGAGCCTTTATTTGAACATGGAACGTCATTATTTCAATTGATTAATGACTGTCAGACTGCGATGGGTGGACGTTTGCTTAGTCGTACACTGATGCAGCCTCTTCGTGATACTGCAATTTTAGATGCTCGACTGGATGCTACAGAACAATTATTAAAAGGTTATCATGAAGCACCAGTCCGTCTGGTGCTTAAAGAAATCGGTGATATAGAACGTGTACTCAGCCGAGTTGCATTAGGTAGTGCCCGTCCGCGTGATTTAGTACAACTCCGCCAAGCCTGTGCACAAATTCCATTTTTAAGACATGCTTTAGCACCTGTCTTAAAAACGCAAAACTCTAAGCTATTGATGCAATTAGATCATGAATTAGGTGATTTTAAGAGTTTGCATCAACACCTCATGGATGCAATTGTTGAAAATCCACCTGTATTATTACGTGATGGCAATGTAATTGCAGAAGGCTATGACGACGAATTAGATGAATTAAGAAAAATTCGTGACCATGCTGGACAATTCTTGATTGATTTAGAAATTAAAGAGCGTGAACGTACAGGAATTAATACCTTAAAAATCGGTTACAACCGTGTCAGTGGCTATTATATCGAACTCACTCGCGCACAAGCCGAGCAAGCTCCTGCCGACTATATACGCCGTCAAACGCTTAAAAATGCTGAGCGTTATATCACCCCCGAACTCAAAAGTTTTGAAGACAAAGTGCTTTCAAGTGAATCCCGTGCCCTAGCCCGTGAGAAACTTTTATTTGAATCTCTTCTAGATGAGTTACGTCAAAATATTGCGCATTTACAAATGATGAGCGCCGCAATTGCAAATATCGACATCTTAGCCAACTTCGCACATCAAGCTCGACTCAACAATTGGGCACGACCTGAATTCACTCCAGAGACAGGGATTAAGATTCAAGCAGGTCGCCATCCAGTAGTTGAAGCTTTGAATAAAGCACCATTCACCCCAAATGATACGTTCTTAGATAGTCAGCATCGTATGGCGATTATTACTGGCCCCAATATGGGTGGTAAATCAACCTTTATGCGTCAAACTGCATTGATCAGTTTACTTGCTTATTGCGGAAGCTTTGTTCCTGCAAAATCAGCCAAGCTTGGTTCAATTGACCGAATCTTTACTCGTATTGGTTCAGCCGATGATTTATCTACAGGTAAATCAACTTTTATGGTGGAGATGACGGAAACCTCTCAAATTCTTCATCATGCAACCAGTCAATCTCTAGTATTGATGGATGAAGTTGGTCGTGGCACTAGTACTTATGACGGTCTATCTTTAGCTTGGGCATGCGTGGTTGATCTGACGAAACGCGTGAAGTGCTTATGTCTATTTGCGACGCATTATTTTGAGCTGACAGAGCTTGGTAGCGAAGCTGGAATTGATAACTATCATGTGACTGCACAAGAGTTAAATGGCAATCTAATTCTGCTACATAAGGTTCAACATGGGCCTGCAAGTCAAAGTCATGGTTTGCAAGTTGCTAAGTTGGCAGGTATTCCAGCCAATGTCATTAAAGAGGCGCAGAAACGGTTAAAAATTCTAGAAAAGCAACAACACCAGCATTTACAGAATAGTGTTCAAAATGATTTATTCAGTGCCGTTGAACATGAAATTGAAACACAAGTTGTTGAACGAATAGTTGAAATAGAGACTCAATCACCTGCTCTTGAATTATTGCAGCAAATTGATGTCGATGATTTAACACCACGCCAAGCCTTAGAACAGCTTTACTCATTAAAAGCTGCTCTAAAATCGTAAATTTGATTTTTAGGACAAGTCGATGTATTCGGCTTGTTCTAAATTCAGCTAGGCTAACTCTTAGTGAAAATAAATATTAATAAACTCATTACACAGCACATTTAAGGAATAAAGACATCAAGCTTCAATTTAAAAAATTAGAAATCACAGAACTCGATTTAATTTGGCAGCACATCAGTCGGCGCGAACTGATCACACAAATGTACCGACAACAAAAACAACAATTAGAACTCATCGATTGTTTTTATGATGTCAAAAATTGGGATGCATATCATTTAGAAAATGATCCGCCATTATTAAAAATGCTGCATCAACATGGCGCTTTATGTGTCGGCGCATTTGATAGTTCACATCAGTTGATTGCGATTCAAGTCGTCTCAAACCAATATATTGCTGATTATCCAGAAGCCAAACTACTTCAATATTTTTATGTGGATGCCAACCATCAAAACTTAGGGATTGGCATACAGCTGATGCAATCCTCAATCATTTCAGCGAAGCAACTTGGTGCTAAGCAACTGTATATTTCAGCAACACCAAGTAAACGTACTGTTGATTTTTATCTTAAACAAGGTGCGACACTTTTAGAAAAACCTGACCAGCATTTATTTGAATTAGAACCAGAGGATATCCATATCCTCTATACCTTATAGTTGCTTAGCTATCTAAAAAATTAAACATTGATGATTTAACCTAGCTCCTCCTATTAACTTCAGCACATATATGAATATACAGTTTTAACTGAAAATAGAAATAAGATTCACTTTCAACTATTTGCCTAATTGACGATCTAACTTATTTATTTTTCTGGCAAAATCTAACTGAGTAATACAACATCTGTTTTATTATCAATAAATTAACTTATTTTTCACATGTATAAATAAACAATATCAATAAAAGCAATTGTTTGTTTACCCCTTTTTTGCCTACAATAGCTCATTCCAAACAAAAAACCGTATTTTTAGGTAGCTGTCGCCATGACCTTCGTTGTCACTGAAAATTGTATTAAATGTAAATATCAAGATTGTGTTGAAGTTTGCCCTGTAGACTGTTTCTATGAAGGTCCTAATTTCCTTGTGATCAATCCAGATGAATGTATCGACTGCGCATTGTGTGAACCTGAATGCCCAGCAAATGCAATTTTCTCTGAAGATGAGTTACCTGAGGGCCAAGAAGTCTTTATCGAACTCAATGCTGAGTTATCTGAAAAGTGGGCTGGCAACAACATCACACAAATTGGCGAACAACCTGCTGATCGTGAAGAATGGAATGGAAAACCAAACAAATTACAATATTTAGAAAAATAATATTGTGTAAAAAAGGCCAGTTTTTACTGGTCTTTTTTATACCTGAATCACACATTTCTTTGCAATTGCATCATTATTAGTGCGTTATTTTGCATTAAAATAAGACGCCTCCAAATCAAGAACTGCCTTTTTATGATGCGAAACAAATTACAGGGTCTATTATCATTATTTATCATCCCTGTGATGATGGTGGGTTGTACCAGTTCTTCAACTAAAATGAATCAAAATCAAGGTAAAAGAATCTACATCCCACAAGAACAAGTAACCTTTACCCGCCCTATTCCAAACAAAGTAGAGCCTGCATCTTATCGTAAATGGCTTGGTCAGGGTGAAAACTACGCACGCGTCCGCGAATACGAACAATTTTTAATGCGCAATAATGTTGCACATATCATTCCAAGTTTTGAACTTTTAAGATCGGCAAGAGATTGGCAAAAATGTGGTCGCTCAGAATACATGGTGCCAAATCGTGAGTTATGGGGTAATTCTCTATCAACTTTACGTGTCTTTAAATATCTAATTGCAGCAAAGATTTTGACTGATTTTGAAGTCACCTCAGTTTATCGTGACTTACCTTTGAATCAATGTGCAGGTGGTGCAAGTTCATCCAAGCACTTATTTAACTCAGCAATTGACTTCCGTATTGGGCCTGAATATCCACAACCTCAGGACTATGCATATATCGAACAAACCAAATTCAAGCTATGCCAATTCTGGATACAACATGGTCAAAGTTTAGATTTAGGTATTGGCTTATATAATTCAGGTCAAATTCATCTAGACACTCAGGGCTATCGTACTTGGGGTCCTGATTTGACCCGTAACAGTTCAATATGTAACTTCTAAAGCGTAGCGTGTAGAAAACTTATCTAAAAAGAGATCATCGAGATCTCTTTTTTGTTTCGATGAACATGAATAATTGGTCAATCAAATTGCACTCTGATTATAAATGTTTAAAATGCAGCTAACAGATTCATAGGTAAACTTGATTATGCAACAAATGTGGACCGACATTGATGAATATATCAATTCACATTTAATTCCCACAGATCCAAGACTTCAACATGCGTTAGACAATACCGATACCCAAGGTTTTTCTAACCATCTGGCTGTTGCGCCTAATCAAGGCATGTTCTTACAAATGTTGATTCAGATGAATCAATGTAAACGTGTATTGGAACTTGGAACTTTTGGTGCTTACAGCACAATTTGGTTAGCCAAAGCACTTCCTGAAGATGGTTATCTTTTGACTGTTGAAGGTCGAGACACCCATGTGATCATTGCTCAAGAAAATATTGACTATGCCAATATGCCAACTAATATCGAGCTTAAAAAAGGTCGTGGCGCAGATATCATGAAGCAATTGATCGCAGATGGCGCTGAACCATTCGATCTGATTTTTATTGATGCGGATAAACAAAGTTATCGTGAATATTTTGAGTTGAGTTTAAAACTTACACACTCAGGCAGCATTATTGTCCTTGATAATGTGATTCGTGCTGGTGCAATTTTGGATGAAAATAATAAAAAACCAAGTATTGAAGGTATTCGCGATGCTTTCAGTGCACTTAAAGATCATCCACAACTTTTGTCATGTACTGCACTGCAAACAGTCGGCTCAAAGGGTCATGATGGCTTTGCAATTGCCATTGTAAAATAGCGATCAAAAAATAATCTTTTATTTTTAGTCTTTTAATATCAAATAATTATATATATCTGCATTGCTTTTCCATATAGTTATCCACAGTTATTGCGGATAACTATATGGAATAAAATGAATCACTTAGCGACTAATAATGGAACATTTGCATTCCTGAAGATTGTAGTCGTAATACTGCCTAAGAAAAATTGATGAATCTTACTATGGCTAAATGCACCAAGTACAATCAACTGAATATCATGTTCCCTTTGATATTCAAGAATATTTTGAGCGACATCACCGTAACGATAAATCGTCACGACCTCTAGTCCTGCATCTTTTAAGTACTTTTCTGGTTCAGTCAACATTTCAGGATGATCACCAACATAGAGCAAATGACATTGCAATTGTTTTAGCAAATCACTTTGGGCAATCCGTTGCAGCATCTTTTGGCAGGTTGGAGAATATTCATAAGCGAAGATAAATCGTCTAGGAGGAGAGAAATGCTCACCAACCGTAATCACAGTACAGTTTGCACCACGAATAAAGTTTTCTACATTACTCCCAATCGGTTTATTCTTTTCAGCAGCGCGCTCCCCTACACGCCCAATAATCACAACATCATTTTCATTTAGAATATTAAAGCTTTGTTCAAGAAAATCCCCTTTTTCTTGGATTTTGGTGCTTGTTAAACCGTACTGCTTTTCAATTTGCTCTGAAATATGCTTCAGTAAATTATTACTATAATCTAGTGCTAACTCACTTTGCTTCTGTTCTAGCTCTGCTAACTCTTTGAGTAGCATTGCATTACTCTCAAAGCCAATCACACCACTAATTTCACCTAAATGATAACTTGCAGGGTAATAGTCCAGAATTTGCAACAGTACTAATTCTCTTTGAGTTTGCCTTGCCACCCATACAGCAGCCTCGGCCACTGCATCAATACAGGGTGAAGAATCAATACATGCAATTACGCGGTTCATATTCGCCTCTCTTTAGGTTTAATACCTTAGGTCTTCTACTTATTTTTAACTTAACACAGATAAAAGCATGGTGGGTTAAATTTATGTATAGAATCTCTTGAGACTTTTTTAATGATTATTCCTATTTACGATAACGAATGAATCGTGCTGGATTTCCAGCAACAATAGAATATTCTTCAACATTTTTTGTGACCATACTATTCATTCCAACAACCGCATGATCACCAACCTTCACACCATCCTTAATGCCCACATGAGCGCCTAACCATACATCACGCCCAATCTCAATACCTTTAGAGGTGACGGGTTGTTGGTAAATCGGGCGATCTAGTTCCACACCATGATCAAATGCATATAAATGACTATATGCAGCTATACGAACTTGATCATGTAACTTAATTCCAGTCCGCCCACCATCTAAAATACAGTGATGATTAATTGCAACTTCATTACCAATCTCTAAAGGGCCATGTAAGGTACAATCGGCAGCAATAAAGGTATTATCACCAATCGTTATTTTCCGTCCACGTTCAGCAAAAATATGCGCGAGCGGTGAGATAAAACAGTTCTGACCAATCTCTACTGTTTCCATTTCCATTAAATAGGCTTGGTACTCAGCTTGCCAAGCTTCAGCCCATTCACGATGTTTGAGTTTTAAGGTCCAATACAACCACGGCATATAATTCAAGCGGTGTTTATGCTGTTCACGATATTTTAAAAGTGGATCATGCGTCATGTGTTTGATCCTCTACAACCTTGATTTCTTCTCGTCCGCGAGTCACATCTTGAAGTTTCAATTTCAAAGGATCAATTTGATGTACCTGAACCCTTGCCTCAACCATAACACCAGTCTCTGTATAATGTTCTTGAAACTCAATTTGTTGCTGCGTAAGCTCGTATTGGATAATCGCCCACTCATTAAATAAGCAGCTAAATACAATTTCCTTTTTCTGAATCAGTTCAATTTTTTCAACCAACATTAAACATTGACCTGCACAACCACCATAGGCACGAACTAGCCCGCCAGTGCCAAGTTTTACACCACCATACCACCGATTAACCAACACAATTACATTAGTCAGTTCATTGCCTTCGATCGTCGCTAGAATTGGTCTTCCTGCTGTTCCAGAGGGTTCACCATCATCATTAAAACGAACATGATGGCCAATCTTCCATGCCCAGCACTGATGCGTAGTCGAGATATCTTTGGTTTTTTCTAAAAAAGCTTTCACTTGTTGTTCATTTTCAACAATCTCAGCAATTGCCTGAAAACGACTCTTTTTAATTTCTTCTTCAAAAGTAACCGTGTTCGCTATGGTGAAAGGCATAAAATAAAAAATAAGTATAAAAAGATAATTATAACTTTATCGACTGAAATAAAAAATCCTCGCATCATGCGAGGATTTTTTCATAAGCAAAATTAACGCTCTCGGAGTGCTTCTTTCGCCTTATTAAATGGTTTAAGTAAATAATCCATCACGGTTTTTTCACCAGTACGAATATCAACTGTAGCAACCATACCCGGTGTAATACCGAATGCTTTACCTGATTTGTTAAACAATTTATCAGAGTCCGTACGGATATATACACGGTAATAGAACTGATCTTGCTTTACTTCATCTCGAATCGTATCTGGGGATATAACCGTTACCTTTCCGTTTAAACCACCATAAATCGAATAGTCATAGGCCGTTACTTTCACTAAGGCTTCTTGACCTGGACGAATGAATGCAATATCACGCGGAGAAATTCGTGCCTCAATAAGTAGCTTGTCTTCTAGCGGTACAATGGTCATTAACTTACCATTTTGGGGAATTACACCACCAAGAGTGGTTACATCAATTTCCTTAATAACCCCTCTTACAGGCGCTTTGAAAACTGCACGTTGTAGACTGTCACTACGCCCCATAACAACTTGTTGTTGCGTTTGAATATCTGTATTCGCCTTGGACAATTCTTCACGAGCTTTTACATAATATTGGTTACGCGTGTCGTTCATTTTGTTTTGTAAATCATTTGCTTCACGCTTTAAACGTAAAACCTCGACTTCACTCGCAGCACCTTTAGCAACAAGAGGTTCTGTCATCACTAATTCTTGTTGAACCAGTTGCAGTGCTTGTCGATAACCTTCTAATGATTGCTCTAAGTTCTCGCGGCGTGAGTGATAAAGTGCCGTTTCTTCTTTAACCAATTTTGGTTCTTTTAATACATCATCAGGAAAAACCAAAGGTGTTCCATTCACTTCTGCACGTAACCGAGCTGCTGTAGCTTGTGCTGAAACCAGTAAAGATTTCGACTCACCGACATTAGAAGCAAAACGCGTTTGATCGAGCTGAGCTAGGACTTGACCTTTCTGAACGATATCACCTTCCTGCACATCGAGCTTAGTTAAAATACCACCTTCTAAAGACTGAATAATCTGTTCTTTGGAAGATGGAATCACCTTCCCTGTACCCGTAGAAACTTCTTCTAAATTAAAAAACCATGCCCATGCCAAGAAAATTGCCAAACCAATACACACAATCCAAATGACAAGTGTTGCACGCGGTAAAGCAGGTTCTCTATAGGTCACATTCATTGAACGGTTATTGACTGGTTGTTCGCTCATGAATCTTCCCCTTTAATAATTTGTTTTTGTTGACCTGCTGATTGATTTAATACTTGTTCACGCGGTCCATCCATAACGACTTTTCCGTCATTCATTACAATAATACGATCAACTAACTCTAAAACAGCACGGCGATGCGTTGCCACAACCAACGTACGATGAGCTAACCAACCTTTTAAATGATCAATTAATTGTTTTTCAGCAATATCATCAATTGCCGCAGTAGGTTCATCCAATAACAAGATATTTGGTTGACGAATTAAAAGACGTGCTAACAGTAATGCTTGCTTTTGACCACCTGAGAAACCTACCCCCCCCTCAAGTACCAAGTGATCTAGACCTTCTTTTTTCTCCTGCACAAATCCTAAAGCACCTGTCACTTTTAACGCTTTTAAAATATCTTCATCACGTGCGAGCGGAGCGCCTAAAGTTAAGTTTTCACGAATTGTGCCGTAGAACATATGCGCATTTTGGTTTAACAATGCTGCGTCACGACGTACATCCGCAGGATCAATTAAGCTAATATCTAAATTATCTAAATGTACAGAACCACTTGCTGGTGATTGCATACCAGCCAAGAGTTGCAACAAGGTCGATTTACCTGCCCCATTTCGACCTAAGATTGCTATTTTCTCACCAGCTTTAATTTTCAGCTGACGAATTGCCAAGATCGGACGAGAGTCCTCCTCCGTATATTGGAACATCACATTTTTGAGTTCATAGTCGCCATTGAGGACTTCTTTATGTACGAGATGTGCTTGATCGGGTTGATCAACTGGCTTTTGCATTAACTCATCAAGACTTTTCTTCGCCACTTTAGCTTGCTGTAAACGTCCTAAAATCCCAGTGATTTGAGAAATCGGTGATAACATACGTGATGATAAAATCGAACAAGCAACTAAAGCACCCGTTGTCATTTCACCGTCCATTACCGCAAAACACCCAACTAAAACGACTGCTGCATAAGTCAAACCTTGAATTTTTTGTGTCCATGCTGTCAATATGCCAACGATCTTACGTTGCTGCATACTAATATCAGCAGATACTTCATTCATGTGATTCCATTGGTTTTGGAATCGCGATTCAGCTCTTAATAACTTAATGTCCTCAATACCTTGAACAGCTTCAACCAAGATCGCATTACGAATCGAAGATTCGCGCATCCCTTCTTGTGCAAGTTCTGCTAGTTTCTTCTGTACCAAAATACCCGGCAAAATCATGAGTGGTACAACCAGTAACATTACCCAAAATAAGTTACCACCAATAATGGCGAATATGACTAAGAACAGAAAGAAGAATGGTAAATCTGCAATTGCGCCCATCGTAGTTGAGGTTACAAGATCACGTACACCTTCTAACTCACGGATCTGAGAAATAAAGGTTCCTGTAGACTTTGAACGTTCGCTATTTTTAATTCTCAGCGCATGACCAAAAACCCGATCTGAAATTCTTAGATCAGCACGTTTACCAATAATGTCTGAAAGATAAACACGGGCAACACGCAACACGAACTCAAATACAGCTGCAATTAATACACCACCAGCCAGAACCCAAAGCGTCGGTACTGATTGTGAAGGTACAACTCGGTCATAAACTTGCATTGAGAAAATAATCGTTGCCAGAGCTAAAATATTTGCCATTAATGAGGCAAACATAATATCGACATATCGCTTCCAATCTTGTAACACAATTGACCAGAACCAACTCGGTTCATACGGTTTGATGTATTCATCAATACGTGCATCTGGAACTGACTTTTCAGGACGCAGAATATATACATCTTTAACAATATGCTTGAGTGCACCAACCGCAAATTTCTGCGATAAACCCTGATCACCACTTAATTGGACACTAACATTTCCTTCTGAGTCAGCTTTATCAATAACACCGACTTGCCCATCTTTAAGCTCGATAATGACTGGCAAACGCCAAGGATTAATCACGTCATTTGTAAACTGAACCTTACAAACATTCAAACCTACCTGCTTGCTCATTAGCAGCAAGATGTCGTCTAAGTTTTGATTTTGATTCCAATCCAACTGTAATCGAACACGTTCTTCTGAAGGTTCTATTCGATAATGTTTGGCAATAGTTAATACCGCTTGTAACCACGGCTGATAGTTTATTTTTGTCATCATGGCTGAACTTCAAACCCCTGAATTGAAATATTATTTAAGTCGTAGGCTTGACGCGAACGTCCTGTGGTCGCAATGTATTGAGCAATACTGTTGTAAATATCATAACGTGCTGATTCTAATTCTGAATTTGCACCGTGAATTGCTTGTTCCGCATTTAATAAATCAACAAGTGAGCGTGTTCCTAATTTATATTGTTCCTGATAAAGCTCTCTCGTTCTTACCGTTGTAGCTTGACGGCTAATCAGCACCTGCATTTGTCGTTGTTTATTTTCGATCTGTTCCCGACTAGTACGAATCTGATCGAGTACTTGTAAATACACCGCATTTACCTGTGCTTTAGCAGCTTCTTCAGCAAAACTAGCGGCACGAATTTGGGATGATGTTGCTCCTCCTTGATAAAATTGGCTACTTGCTTCAAGCATAATGGCACTATCAAATCCGCCATCTTTATTGTTGTTTGGATTTACACCATGCAATGCCTGACTTAACTCACCTTTAACAGATAATGTTGGATATCGGCTTAATTGAGTCTGTTGTTTTTGTGAACGTGCAACAATGATACCAGCCTGTGCTGCGATCATTTGAGGAATGATATTGAATTGTGGTGCAGCGTAAAGATCTGATTGCTGAACTAAATCCTCAGGAATTGTCCATTTCACATTGCTGGCATCGAACCCAAGCAACGTCGTTAAATGCTGCTGATATTGACCCAGTAAAGATTGTTGGGCAATTAAAGCAGATTGTGCAGATTGTAAATAAGATTGAGCTTGTACTGGATCGGCTTGACTGCTGATCCCTGCATTGGCTCGTAAATTGGCCATTTCTTGAATGCGTTTAATCCCAATAATTTGCTGATCTGCAATTTGAATGAGCTTTTTATAACGTTGAATATTAATGATAGTCTGAGCAACATCGAGTGAAATATCATCAATCTTGACTAAAACATTGGCTTGCTCAACTGCCAATTTGGCTTGCTCTGTATTTACCCCAGATTTAACTTTGCCAAAATCATAAAGCATTTGGGTAGCATTTAAGGCGAGAACTTGCTGTCCCCTTGAGGTTTTCTGAGTTAGATCCCCAGTATTTACCCCCCCTGTTATTTGAGGATAATAACCAGCTTTAGCAACATCGATATTGGCATTTTGAGCAGCTAAAGTCGCAAGTGTTTGAGAGATTTCAGGATTTCGTTGTACAGCAATTTGTACAGCATCTTTCAACAACTTGCGCTGGCTCTGCCATAGTGCAGCAGGAACAACCTCAACTGGACGACCACTTCCAACAACAGGCAAAGCATTGGTTGATGGATTGACCGAAAAATTGCTTAATTGCTGCATATTTGCAGTTTTAAAATCATCACTACTTTTTGGAGCAATCAGCTGAGATAAGTTGTTTTTTAAGGAATGGTATTTTTCACTCGGTGTTGCAGCATGTGTGATCGGCACTGAAAACGTTACTGCATATATCACCCATTTGAAATCTATACATAACTTCCGTGTTCCATCATCTATATCTAAATCTTTTTTAATGCTCATATTCTTTTCAAATTGTTATGTTTTAAAAGCACATTCATTCTACTCATTTTTAAAAGAAAAACACTATGCTCTAAGGACTAATTCCCACTTACTTAACTGTTTGTTTTTTGTAAAATAGTTCACACTTTTTAGTTTATTTTTGATCCAAAATTGAAGTGTTATTTATTTCTAATTAAATTAAAATCAAATAGATAGGTTAAAACCCACTAGTTAAAAAGAATTATAAATCATGTATCTATACGATATCCCATTCATTTGTATAAATAAAAAAAGAACCCGAAGGTTCTTTTAAAAATCATGTCAAAGTTTAAACAACGAAATCATCACCAAGATAAACCTTACGTACTTGCTCATTATCCAAGATTTCTTGAGGCGTCCCTTCTGCAATCACAGAACCTTCACTCACGATATAAGCCTTTTCACAGATTGCTAAAGTTTCACGGACATTATGATCTGTAATCAAAACACCAATTCCACGATCTTTTAAGGTCTGGATAATATCTTTAATATCGCCGACTGAAATAGGATCGACACCTGCAAAAGGCTCATCAAGCAACATAAACTTAGGGTCTGCCGCTAAAGCGCGTGCAATCTCTGCACGACGACGCTCACCACCAGAAACACTCATGCCTAATGAATCTTTAATATGATTAATTTTAAAATCATTTAACAATTCAGTCAGTCGATCCTGACGTTGTTGCTTATTTAAATCTTTGCGTGTTTCCAAAATCGCCATGATATTTTCAGAAATCGTTAACTTTCTAAAAATAGAAGCTTCTTGAGGTAAATAACCAATCCCCTTGCGTGCACGCTCATGCATCGCAAGGTCAGATAAATCTAAGTTATCTAAATGAATCTCGCCCTTGTCCATGCGAACCAGTCCAACAACCATATAGAAACTTGTCGTTTTTCCCGCACCATTAGGACCAAGTAATCCTACAATTTGACCACTTTGCATCGTAAACGAAACGTCTTTAACAACCCAACGTTTACTATAGTTTTTCGCTAAATGTTTAATACATAGCGTTTGAGGTTGCTGCGCTGATTGATCCATTAATCACGTGCCCCTGGGAAACTTTTCGAGCTTGATGGTGGAATAATGATTTGAACACGATTTGATGAAGAACCTTGAGCTTCTACATCACCTTTATTCATACTGTATTTCAAACTATTACCACGAATGCTTGATCCATCTTGGGATAAATAAGCTTTCCCAGTCAATGTAATAATGCCTGAATCAGCGTTATAGACGATCGTTTGGGCCTCGCCACGCGCTAAACCTTTATTCGAATCAACTTGTTGCTGGAATTTAGCAAGCTGACCTTTAGCCGTAATCGTCTGAATTTCTTTTTTGCTATTCAACGTTGCAACAATCGAGTCAGCCTGTAGCTTCATCGTCCCTTGTTCAATCACAACATTACCCGTATAAGTCGTTATACCAGTCCGATCATTATATGTTGCACGATCTGCGACTAAAGAAAGCTGTTGGTTACGATCAGATGGTAAAGCGAAGCTAGAAGCAGAAGATAATGCAATCGCTGCAATGCATGTTGCTTGTTTTAGGAAAGTTGAACGATTTTTAGAATTAAGAATTTGGCGCATACTTTCCTCGAACTTTGAAAAATTCATATTGACCATTATTTAAATTTGCTTTGAGACCTTGGCTCACAAACTCAGAGTTTGGAGACTGAACAGTAACTTGATGCTGTGTTTCGAGTTGACCAGTTTTCGGATAACCCGTTAATTCATCAGTACGAAACTCTAATTTGTTGCCCTGTTCAGATAACTTAGTTGCAATCACATCACCTAAAAGCACAATCTTTGAATTATCATCATAACCATTTGCTTGCTTAGAATAGAAAGTCGCATCTGGTTTACCTTGCTTATACATCACAGCATTTAATTGATCTAAACGCGAAGTCTTTTGCTGCATGTCTTGCTGTAATTGTTTTATCTCAGCACGGATATATAAATTACCCTGCTCATCAGTTTGTGTAAGATGAACACCCTGAGCCGAATAAGTCATATTTTTTGCTGAATCTACATCCAGTTTTTTTGCTTTGCCACTGTAATAATAATAGCCGCCACTCAACGCAGCGACTAATATAGCGACAACATATAAAACTTTGGTATCCATAAACAGGGTTACCTAACCTTTGGGCAATTCATTCTATATTAATGTGGTGCAGCAACGTATTTTGCAAGTAGCTCTTGGTAAACACCTTTTGCCATTAACAACATATCGCATACTTCGCGGACCGCGCCACGACCACCCATTGCTTGAGTCACTAAATGCGCACGACGACGAACTTCTTCGTGTCCATTTGGTACGGTAATACTCATACCCGCAATTGCAAAAGCTGAAAGATCAGGCCAATCATCACCCATATATAGGCAGTCTTCAGGGAAAATATTCAACTGTGCACATGCTTCTTTCAATGCGACGCCTTTGTCTTCACGACCTTGAAAAACGAGATCTACACCTAAGTCTGACATACGTTTTTCAACAATATTACTTTTACGCCCAGTGATAATAATCACCTTCATACCAGCTCGTTGAGCCAACTTCATGCCCAAACCATCACGAATATCAAATGATTTAATTTCATCACCAGAGTTCGTTAGTGTTACAAAGCCATCGCTTAAGATTCCATCCACATCAAGCACTAAAGCTTGTAAATGACGTGCTTGTTCTTGTAAAGCATATGATGCCATGGCTTAATTTACTCCTGCCTGAATTAGATCATGCATACTAATGACACCAATGACTCTATTGGTTTCATCAACAACAACGAATTGATTAATTTTTCTCTCATGCATTTTTTCCAATGCTTCAACCGCACGGGCTTCAGGAGAAATCGTCAATGGATTTTTAGTCATCACCTCAGAAACAGGCAAGTTCACATCAAAACCTTGCTGATGATCAATCATTCGGCGTAAATCACCATCAGTAAAAATACCCAATAACTGATCTTCATCGTTCACAATCGTCGTTAAACCGAGACGTTTATCAGAAATTTCATATAACACCTTATTCATCGGGGTTTCAGATTTTACTTTAGGTAACTCTGCCCCTGTATGCATTAAATGCTTCACATGTAAAAGCAAGCGTTTCCCTAATGCACCAGCAGGATGCGAACGAGCAAAATCATCAGCGGTAAATCCACGAGCTTCCAACAAGGAAACAGCAAGTGCATCACCCAGAACTAATGTGGCTGTGGTACTAGAAGTCGGTGCTAAACCTAAAGGGCAAGCTTCATCTGCCGAGCCCAATGTTAATGCAACATCCGCGTTTTGTGGCATTGGCCCTTTATCATCACGACTAATCGTAATTAACGGCACGCCTAAATGCTTAATAAGCGGCATCAACATCATGATTTCATCACTCTTGCCTGAGTTTGAAATTGCAATCAGGACGTCACCACGCACCAGCATACCTAAATCACCATGCCCTGCTTCACCAGGATGCATGAAAAAAGATGGTGTTCCAGTTGAAGCAAATGTAGCCGCCATTTTACGGCCAATATGACCAGATTTGCCCATACCTGTTACAACGACACGACCTTTGCACTGCAATAAAATTTCACATGCACGATCAAACCGCTCATCAATCTGTGTTGCAAGCACTTCTATAGCTTGTTGCTCAATACGCAAAGTTTCCAATGCACTTTTCTGAAAATTTATAACTTGTGACATGTGAGTTTGACTCAAAATAATGCTCAACCTACTTAAGCGTAGATGATTTTAATCAAAAGAATTGCGGAGATTCTAGCATAAGTGTGCGTTATCCACGTTTCTAAATGTATAAGATTTCGTAGAAAATGGACGAACATTGAGCATCATTAGAAAGGTGAAATTATTCATAGACAACGATTACTCACATCTTTTTTTATTGATAACTTTATGAAATATGGTGCATACGTTATGATATAACGCTAATTTTGTAGAGTGTTTAAAACCCTTATGCAACCTTTTGTTCTATATAACTCTGAGCAACGAAAAAAAGTTGAATTTGTCCCACGTAAAGAAGGTCAAATCGATATCTATGTCTGTGGTATGACCGTATACGATTACTGTCACATTGGACATGCTCGCGTTATGGTTGCATTTGACTACATTATTCGATTTTTACGTAGCCAAGGCTGGAAAGTACGTTACATCCGCAACATCACAGATATTGATGACAAAATCATCGCACGTGCAAATGAAAACGGCGAAACGATTCAACAACTCACTGCACGCTTCATTGATGCTATGAATGAAGATGCCTCTAATTTAGGCTGTGTTGCACCAGATGAAGCCCCAAAAGCAACTGAATATATTGATCAAATGCAAAACATGATCAGCACTTTAGTTGATAAAGGCGCTGCATACCCTGCAACAAATGGCGATGTATATTTTGAAGTGACTAAATTTGATAAATATGGTCGCTTATCTGGTCGTAAACTTGACGATATGCAAGCAGGCGCATCTGAGCGTGTTGATGTCGAAGTAGAAAAGAAACATCCTTTTGACTTTGTACTTTGGAAACATGCAAAAGAAAATGAACCAGCTTGGGCTTCACCTTGGGGTAATGGTCGCCCAGGTTGGCATATTGAATGTTCTGCGATGTCAACTTGCTGCTTAGGTAATCACTTTGACATTCATGGCGGTGGCTCAGATCTTATGTTCCCTCACCATGAAAATGAAATTGCACAAAGTGAGGCATCGACTGGTGAACAGTATGTAAATTACTGGATGCATGTTGGTTTCATCAATGTAGATGGTGAGAAAATGTCTAAATCACTAGGCAACTTCTTCACTATTCGTGATGTGATGGAAAAATTCCATCCTGAAGTCATCCGCTACTTTATTGTTTCATCGCATTACCGTAGTCCTGTGAACTTTTCTGATGTCGCTTTAAAAGAAGCTAAAACTGCATTAAGCCGCTTCTATCATTCATTTAAAGCCTATCAGCAAGTGTACGGACAAAAAACTGTTGAAACTTTAGAGCAAAGTTTTGTTGAACGTTTCAATAACGCAATGCGAGATGATTTTAATACGGCTGAAGCAATGGCTGTGTTATTTGAATTGAACAAAGAATTAAATCGTGCCGTAAAAGAAGAACAAGCTGAGCAAGCAACTGTTCTCTATTCAACTTTACGCCAACTGACTAATATTCTTGGTTTGATTCAGCATGATGTAGATGAATTCCTCAAATCGGATATTGGTCAAGAGGCACTCACGCTTTCCGATACGGAAATTGAAGATTTCATTCAACAACGTGTTGATGCAAAAAAAGCCAAAGACTTTGCAAAGGCAGACGGTATCCGTCAATCTTTGTTAGACCAAGGTGTGGTTTTAGAAGATACTCGCCAAGGAACAATTTGGAGACGTGCTGATTAATTCAGCATTTAGCATATTAGAGAGTTGACAGTTTTATGAAACTCTCTATAATGCACATCCATATTGCGGGAATAGCTCAGTTGGTAGAGCATAACCTTGCCAAGGTTGGGGTCGCGAGTTCGAGTCTCGTTTCCCGCTCCAAAATTTTAAAAAGCCACTTAAGAAATTAAGTGGCTTTTTATTTTCAAATATTTATAGATCTCTAGTATTCAGCTAGCGCCTCTTTTGCTGTTGCAGGATCATCTACAAACACACCATCTATACCAGCATCAAAAAACATTTTAAGCTGTTTTTTCAATCCCGATGGGCATCTCTCTGAAAGCACGCCGCTACATCTAAATGCCGTAGGTAAATTATTATTTTCAGGTGCAAATGACCACGGCTGCACTTCAAGTCCAACCCCATGCGCTATACTGACAAAGTTGCTCGCCTTCGTTGAATTGTCTCTAAAAATAGCATTCTTGTTCGGCCCAACTACATCAGCATATACTGCATAGGCAGGCAAACTTGCAAGATTTACAGCATCATACAGCGGGCCTAAATCATTAAGTAATTGTAATAACTTCACCCTCTTGAGTGAGCTATGCGTTGTATTAAGTTTAGTACGTACCAATTTCAAACTGATTGGATCAAACGCCTCAATATAAATAGGTGCAATGTCTCTGGTATATTTGTACCTTGCAAGAGTATTTAAAACTTTACTCTCCACTGGAAGTCCCACTGCTGTAAAATACGCAGGAGTTTTCATTTCAATATAAATCCCGGTGATTTTCCCTGTTCTATTATAGTTTTGCTCGGCTATATTAATCACTTCATCCAGTGTAGCTACATTATATAAACCATCATAAGCTGTATTTTCAGGCCGTGTATTTGGGCCACGTTCATGTACTTTTAACATTTTGATTTCACTGAGCGTAAAATCCTCACTAAACCAACCTGTGTAATACTTTGCACCAACGAGCTTACTGGTTTTTCTATTTGCAAATTGGCTAAAGCTGCTCACATTGGTTGTTAAACTTAGCTCATTTTCATGTATGGAAATCAGCGCTCCGTCTTTGGTGGGAACAATATCAGTTTCGATGAAATCAGCCCCATCCTTAATGGCTCTTTGATATGAAGGCAATGTATTTGCAATAGCAAATGAAGGCGCACCTGCATGACCGATCACCGTAATTTCCTGGGCTTGGCTAAATACGCTATAACCACAGAGTGCACCTATTAAAAATAGTCGATTTAAAACATTAATACTCATAATTTACCTTCTTTATTTTCTTTATTGAATGCGTGGCTTTTGTTTGTTTACGTTGAATACCCTTACAACCTGAAACTAACAATAAAAAATTACAAATCAATGAACATTATTAAGAAAATATTTATATTGATTTTTTCACGATTTACCAAAGGTTAAATAACGCTTACATTCCTTCACTACCCTTTTCTTTTTAAATTTCATAACTTAGGACACAAGTATTTTTTAATAGGTTAAATCCAAAATGAAAAAATCAATTATTGCACTATCTCTCGCTTCTGTATTTTTAGTAGCTTGTAGTAAAACAGACAACAAAAATAATCAAGAGCAAACTCCAACAGCAGCGAGTGAAGCAGTTGCCGTTGATAGCGCTCACACTGCCGAAAACTCTTTAGACTGGAATGGCACTTATAAAGGTGTTCTACCATGTGCAGATTGTGAAGGTATTGAAACAGAGCTTGAACTTAACGCTGATAAAACCTATGAGTTAAAAGAAACATATCTTGGCAAAGGTGACGGTAAAGCATTTGAAAGCAAAGGTAGCTTCCAATTCGATGCGAACAACACATCTGTTATCGAATTAGATAAAACTGGCGATAACCGCAAATATTTCGTTGCTGAAGGTTATTTAAAAGCACTTGATATGGAAGGAAATGAAATTACGGGTGATTTAGCAGATAAATATGAGCTTAAAAAAGAAGCTGAATAAAGTTTAATAGAAAGCTCACCTAAATAAAGGTGAGCTTTTTTATTGCTTAGTAGAAATAAAAAACCCTGCATAAGCAGGGTTTTTTTGAATCAATCGAAGCTTAGTGAGCAGCGAATTGGTTCATTGTGTTTTTAGCATCATCGTGCGCTTTAAGAGCGTTGTCACCAGAGAAGATTTCTTTGTGATCATCACCGATGTCAGAACCAGCCATTGCTTGGTGTTTAACACAAGCGATACCACCGCGGATTTCTTTACGTTGTACGCCAGCAACATAAGCCAACATACCTTCAGAACCGAAGTAACCTTGTGCAAGCTCATGAGTAGAAAGAGCAGCAGTGTGGTAAGTAGGAAGTGTGATCAAGTGATGGAACACACCCGCTTCACGAGAAGCATCTGCTTGGAATGTACGTACTTTCTCATCAGCATCAGCAGCTAATTCAGTGTTGTCGTACTCAGCGCTCATTAATTTAGCACGGTCATAAGCAGAAACATCTTTACCTTCAGCAACCCAACGATCGTAAGCTTGTTGACGGAAGTTTAACGTCCAGTTGAATGATGGGCTGTTGTTGTAAACTAGCTTAGCATTTGGAACTGTTTCACGTACACGGTTAACCATGTGAGCGATTTCTTCAACGTTTGGAGTTGCAGTTTCGATCCAAAGAAGATCAGCACCATTTTGAAGGCTAGATACACAGTCAAGTACAACACGGTCAATTTGAGTGTCTGGACGGAACTGATATAAACCAGAAGCTAAACGCTTAGGACGGTGTAATTTACCATTACGTTTGATCAAGATTTCGTCTTCTTGAGCATCAGCAATGTCAATTTCAACTGTGTCTAAGTAGCTGATGTATTGAGAAGCGATGTCACCTGGCTCTTTAACCACTGGGATTTTTTGAGTCAAGTCAGCGCCTTCAGAGTCAGTACGTGCAACGATGATACCGTCATCAAGACCCATTTCTAAGAATGCATAACGTAATGCATGGATTTTAGCGATGAAGTCTTCGTGCGGAACAGTTACTTTACCAGCTTGGTGACCACATTGTTTCGCGTCAGATACTTGGTTTTCGATTTGAAGCGCACAAGCACCAGCTTCGATCATTTTCTTAGCAAGTAAGTAAGTCGCTTCTTCGTTACCGAAACCAGCGTCGATGTCAGCAATAATTGGCACAACGTGAGTTTGGAAACCATCGATTTGAGCAGTGATTTCAGCAGCTTTAGCAGTGTCACCAGCTTCTTGAGCTTTTTTAAGAGCACGGAATAAATCGTTTAATTCTTTCGCGTCAGCTTGACGTAAAAAAGTATAGATTTCTTCGATTAATGCAGGAACAGAAGTTTTTTCATGCATAGATTGGTCAGGAAGTGGACCAAATTCTGAACGAAGTGCAGCAACCATCCAACCTGAAAGGTAGATATAACGACGTTCAGTAGTACCGAAGTATTTTTTGTTCGCAATCATTTTTTGTTGTGCAATGAAACCGTGCCAGCAACCTAATGATTGAGTATATTTGCTAGAGTCAGCATCATAAGCAGCCATATCACGACGCATAATCGCAGCTGTATATTTAGCAATATCTAAACCAGTTTTGAAACGGTTTTGCATTTGCATACGAGCAGCATCTTCTGGGCTAATATCGCGCCAAGTGTTGCCGAATTTTGCTTTTAATTCGCGAATTGCATCAATCGCTGTTAAATATGTAGACATGATATATTCCTTTTGAGGATTGGCATCGAACGATCGCAATAAAACCATGCTTTTTTATAGGCTAGATTTCAAGCACTTCATCAATATGTTGCACAGCTTAGTCTTTGCCAAGAGATTAATCCAATATCCTAAGGTAATTTTCAGTATTTTTTTTTGAAATACATGTGAAAAGATGATGTGATATAAAAAATAAACACCTATAAGATATTGTTACTTATAAACTATTATTTAAAATAAAATCGCAACACAGAATCATCCACCAAAGATTTTGTATTAATTTTAAACAGTAAATTCTTTTATCAGCATCGATGTTAACGATCTAAATTGACACTTTTTGCCATATTCTCACTCATTATTTTTATTGTTTACTGCTATTCAGATTACGGTTAAGTGCATTCAAAACCAAACGAGTTAGCACAAAACGGAATAGCTTTGTTGGTCGGTGTTTTAGAGCTTATTTAGTAGGATTTAAGTTATACAAATGCCTTGAGATATGTCATAATTCAACACAATTTAAATATTTTATTTTCGGTATTTTTTTTATGAATCTGGAGCGGGTTGATCTCAATTTATTAATTTATCTTGATGTACTTCTTCGGGAAAAAAATGTCACACGCGCAGCAGAACAATTAGGGGTTACTCAACCCGCGATGAGTAATATTTTACGCCGCTTGCGTAATTTGTTTAATGATCCCCTGCTCATTCGCTCATCAGAAGGTATGACGCCAACTGAACGTGCACTTGAATTACAACCTCGTATTCGTGATGCATTGTCAGACCTTTCCATGATTTTGGAACCGCGTACCGAATTTAGACCTTATACAAGTACTCGTGTGTTTCGTATCATGACTTCGGATTATGCCGAAGCCACCTTAGTGCCTCGCCTTGTCAAGGCATTGCGCTCGGAAGCACCTAATGTTGTACTCGACTTCCTTACTCCAAGTGACGTGTCTTATCGAGATATGGAACAAGGTAAAGTTGATCTCGCCATTAACCGCTTTAATGAAATTCCGCAAAGTTTTCATCAAGTCCTAGTTTGGCGTGATAGCTTTAGTTGTATTTTGAATGACAAACATCCAGCAGTTACTCACTTAAATTTGAAAAGCTATTTAGATGCTCAACACATTTGGGTATCTAAAACAGGTATGGGTGTTGGATTTGGTGTAAATCCAGATAAACAAGCAGGTTTGGGTTGGATTGATCAAGCACTAGAACGTATTGGCCAACGTCGTAAAATCTCTGTATTTACACGCCATTATCAAATGCCAGCGTTGTTGGCTCAAAATGTTGATTTGATTGCAACATTACCTACCCGAATGGCACGCTTACAAACACAGAATCCAAAACTTGTGATCAAAGATCCTCCATTTTATATTCCAGAATTTGAATTAAAAATGGCATGGTGTCCGTTGCTACATCATCATCCTGCACATCGTTGGTTAAGACAATTAATCCTCTTTGTTGCAAGACAAATGATCGAAGAAGAGAATCGTGAGTTTTTTATAAATAATTCTCAATTTTCACAATACTAAAATATCCAATTGTAAAAACCCTTAGAATTTGTTGAAATATCAGCAAATTCTACCCCCTTCCGAATAGATTGTTACACTGCGGTAAGGATTTAGTTACCTCCGTACTTTTTTGTGTTACAACATATTCATAATAATGATGAACCACAGGTGATGTGTGAGTCTCTTCCAAAATATTATAGTAATTATTCTGCTGATTTCAGCGGCAGGCTTTTTATCACTTACAGAAATTGCATTAGCTGGCGCTCGTAAAGTTAAATTAAAAATTTTAGCCGAATCTGGTGAAACGCGTGCTCAAAAAGTTTTAGATCTACAAGAGCAATCTGCTGATTTTTTTGCGGCATCTCAAATTGGTTTAAATGCTGTCGCAATCTTGGGTGGTATCCTCGGTGAGGCTGCGTTCCGCCCGTTTTTCGTTGAAATGATCAAACAGTTTTATGCAGGCCCTTGGCTAGAAACCATTGGTTTTGCACTGTCATTTACATTGGTAACATCACTCTTCATTTTATTTGCTGATCTCATGCCAAAACGCTTGGCAATGATCGCCCCTGAAAAAATTGCTATTAGTGTCATTGAACCTATTCAAGTTTTTATCAAAATTTGTAAGCCGCTTGCATGGGGAATTAATGCAATAGCGAACCTGTTATTTCGTCTGTTTAAAGTTAATACAATTCGTGATGATAATATTACCTTTGATGATATCTCAGCGGTGATGGATGCAGGTGCTCAAGCTGGTGTTCTGCAAAAACAAGAACATCATTTTATTGAAAATGTATTTGAGCTTGAAGAAAGAACTGTTCCATCTAGTATGACAACACGCGAAAATGTTGTGTTCTTTACCTTGACTGAACCAGAAGAAAGTATCCGTCAAAAGCTTGCCGAATATCCTTATTCAAAGTTTTTAGTCTGTAACGAACATATTGATCAAGTGATTGGCTATGTCGATGCCAAAGATATTTTAGTTCGTATTTTGAATAATCAATCATTTACCCAGCTAAATGAATCAACGATTCGCAATGTTCTGATTATTCCAGATACGTTGACTTTATCCGAGTTACTGGATCGTTTCCGTTCAACTAAAGAGAAATTCGCTGTTGTTATCAATGAATACGCTTTGGTTGTCGGTGTAATTACGCTGAGTGACATCATGATTACCGTAATGGGTGACTGGGTCACACCAATGGATGAAGAGCAACAGATCATTAAACGTGATAATCATTCATGGCTAATTGATGGTAGTACGCCTATTGAAGATGTAAAACATGTTTTAGAAATCGAAGAATTTCCTGAAAATGAAAATTATGAAACCATCGCAGGTTTCATCATGTACCGTCTTCGCAAAATTCCACGCCCAGCCGATGCTGTAGAATATGCGGGCTTTAAATTTGAAGTTGTCGATATTGATCATTATAAAATTGACCAATTGCTTGTTACTCAGATTTTACCGAGTCAAGAAACCGAAACGACAACCTCATCTGAATAAATAAAAAGCCCAATTTAATTGGGCTTTTTATTACTTCCATATCATCCAAGCGATAATCACAATCAACAAGAATATAAACACAGCGAACTTAAGCCCACCCCGACTACGTTGCGCCAATTGTTCTTGTAAATGTGATTGTTCATTAGGATGATCATTTAAATATTGATCAACTAAATCTTTTGACTCTTTTAAACCAAGTCCTGTTTTTTCACGAGTTATTTTAATTGCCTCAATCAACTGCCCCGATCGCAATGCTTGTAACGCCTCTTGCGGTAATTCTAATTGTTGATTCATAAAGCCAACATCCTTGTTATTTTAATGATTTGATTTACATCATTCTAAACTTGAATAGAAATTAATTTCCACCATATAAAGCAATAAGTTGGTCTAAAGTTGCTTGGTAGTGGATCGAAATGTCTTCAGCCAAGATTTTATAAGCATTATCAAACTGTACCATTGGCCAGCCTTCCTTCCAAAATGGAAAAATATTGTGTAAGCCTTCCGTCACAATTGCATCTTCACGTGTAATTGCCTGTGCAATTTGAGATAATACTTGTGCTGTTTCCGCTCCATCAATCGCAAGATAATCAATACCACGTACTTTCAAGATACGAACACGATCTTTCTTATAACGTATTTTTTTCGCCTGCCCCGCATTTAATCCCAAAGCAAGTGTCACAGCTTCAACAAATTTTTCTTCAAAACTTGTATTTAGCGCTACTAAAGCTTGTTTGTGTGATTCTTGACGCCCAGCTTTCCCACCATTACGAATTATCTCTTTTGCTTCACTATCAAGCACATCTTTTTTCATAGACTGTAAAATGTCTAAAACTTCGATATCGCTTAAAGATTCTGGAGAATAATCAGTCATGGGAGTCCAAATACAAAAAATATGAAAGGATATTGTCTCATAAAAGCCCTATCAAAGCAGAATAAAAATTTAAAATTGCATCTTTCGCTTACTAACTTTCAATCTATTCATTTGCTCTATTCATCATAAAAAAAATAATATGAATGGCGTCTATCCTACAGTAGGATTTGCAAAAATAGTTTTACCCTGATAATATTATTTTACCCGTATAAAATTAGATTTTTAGAATATGAATAGTTCAACAACCTATACCTCTTTTTCAGGTGATCGCTATCTTGCAAGTGGTGAAATGATGGAACTCATCTTAAAGATTAAACAACTTCAAGAAACGACTGAAAATATTTTGATTTTTAATGATCAAAATGGCAGGCAAATTGATTTTGATTACACTGGCTCTGAACAAGAAATTCGTGAGCGATATGCTGAACCTGAACCAACTAAAAAAGTTGGACGCCCGAAACTTGGGGTAATTTCTCGAGAAATCACCTTACAGAAAAAGCACTGGGATTGGCTAGACCAGCAGAGTGCCAGTGCTTCTGCGATTATTCGAAAACTGATCGATAAAGAACTGGATGATCCAAACTCTGAAAGCAATAAGATGCTGGCAAAACAAGCCACTGATCGCTTTATGTCTGCAATGTTAGGCGATATGCCGAATTATGAAGAAGCAACCCGTGCTTTATATCAAGGTGATAAACAAATGCTTATCGCTTTAATCCACAACTATCCAAAAGATATTCAAGAATATATTTTTAAATTATCTAAAAATGCATTCTAAAATGTCTAATTCAAAAATAAAAAACCCGCCTAAGCGGGTTTTTTTCAATTGACTCGATCAATTAAAGACGAACCAGTTCCACCACTTTTTCAGCGGCTTCTTCAACCGTTTCAGCGGCAATTTCCGTATCTGTACCTTCAACAGTTGTCGTAATAACCACCACACCTGTTTCACGTAACAATGCAATTTGCTCAGCCGTCAAATTGGCTTTTGCAATCGCAACCACACCTTGTTGAATCAATAAGCTTTCCAAAGCCTGAGCTTTCTCGATTAACTGTGCAGACACACCAATCACTGCAGGCTTTTGCCCTAAACGAGCAGCACGATCTTCCGCAGTCACAGGATTACTGTGTGCAGTCCATTCTACTGCTGCTTCAACCATACCAGCACCGACAGTCACGTTGCTTAAACGATCAATAAAGATAAATGAGCCTGTGTAACGGCTGTCTTGATATTGGTCGAATACAACTGGTGCATCGAACTCAACCACAACATCAGCAATCGCATTCAGTTCAAGTTCTTCAACCTGTGTGTGCTCAAGTGTATTAACATTTACACGGAAATTAATTGCAGTGACTTTGGCAGGAACTGTTTGCGTACCAATTTTTACGTTGTACAACTTCCCTTTTACTAAAGGATGCTCATTCATCCAAACCACTGAAGCACGCACACTACGTGAAATCAAAGGTTGCTCACCAGCACGCACAAGTACGTTGCCGCGAGAAATATCAATTTCATCATTGAGCGTTAAGGTAACAGCTTGACCCGCAGCAGCTTGTTCAAGATTTCCATCAAAAGTAACAATTTCTTTTACTGTTGATTTCTTGCCCGATGGTAATGCAACGATTTCATCGCCAACACGAATTTCGCCTAGTGCAATTGTTCCAGCAAAACCACGGAAATCAAGGTTAGGACGGTTCACATATTGAACAGGGAAACGGAATTCCTGTTTGTTCGATTCACGCTTAATTTCCACTGATTCAAGAATGCTCATCAAGGTTTCACCCTTGTACCACGGCGTACTTGCTGATGGATTAACGACGTTATCACCATTCAGTGCAGAAATTGGAACAAATAAAATATTTTCAGGACGACGATCGCCAAGTTGATTCACAAATGCATCATATTCAACTTGAATTTCATTGAAACGCGCTTCTGAGAACTCGACCAAATCCATTTTATTGATCGCAACAACGATATTTTTAATACCTAACAAGCTTGCAATAAATGAATGACGACGTGTTTGTGTTTGGACACCATAACGCGCGTCAATCAAGATAATCGCAAGATCAGCAGTCGATGCGCCTGTAGCCATGTTACGCGTGTACTGCTCATGCCCTGGTGTATCAGCAATAATGAACTTACGTTTTTCAGTTGAGAAATAACGATAAGCAACATCAATGGTAATACCTTGCTCACGTTCAGCTTGTAAACCATCAACAAGTAAAGCAAGGTCAGGTGCATCACCTGTAGTCCCAACTTTCTTACTGTCGCGGGTAACCGCTTGCAACTGATCTTCATAAATCAGTTTAGAATCATAAAGAAGACGACCAATTAAAGTACTTTTACCATCATCTACATTACCGCATGTTAAAAAGCGTAATAAGTCTTTATTTTCATGCTGGTTTAAATACGCCAAGATGTCTTGGCTAATAAGATCTGATTGATGAGACATTGCTCAAAACTCCACATATTCTTTAGAAATCGGTTTTCATCTCCCTAACTCCCTCTTTTAAAAGAGGGATTCGCTTAAGGAAATTAGAAATAACCTTCCTGCTTTTTCTTTTCCATTGAGCCAGCCTCATCATGATCAATCATTCGACCTTGACGCTCTGAACTTGTTGCTAAAAGCATTTCTTGGATAATTTCAGGCAATGTATCCGCTTCAGACTCAACTGCACCTGTTAATGGGTAGCAACCAAGTGTACGGAAACGTACTGATTTCATTTGTGGAACTTCACCCTCTTTCAAACGCATACGTTCATCATCTACCATGATCAACGTACCACTACGCTCAACCACTGGACGTACAGCAGAGAAATAAAGAGGAACAATTTGAATATTTTCTAAATAGATATACTGCCAAATATCTAACTCAGTCCAGTTAGACAAAGGGAACACACGAATACTTTCGCCTTTGTTTACTTTACCGTTGTAAAGATTCCAAAGTTCTGGACGCTGATTTTTAGGATCCCAACGGTGTTTGCTATCACGGAATGAATAAACACGTTCTTTAGCACGTGATTTTTCTTCATCACGACGCGCACCACCAAATGCAGCATCAAACTGATATTTGTCCAAAGCTTGCTTTAAGCCTTGTGTTTTCATGATATCTGTATATTTTGAACTACCATGATCAAATGGATTAATACCCGCTTCGCGGCCTTCAACATTTTGATGTACGATCAAATCAAAGCCATGTGTTTTCGCCATGTTGTCACGAAATGCAATCATGTCTTTGAATTTCCAACCTGTATCAACATGCAATAAAGGAAATGGAAGTTTTGCTGGATAGAATGCTTTTAATGCAAGATGTAACATGACCGCAGAATCTTTACCAATTGAGTAAAGCATTACTGGATTTTCAAACTCAGCTGCTACTTCACGAATGATGTGAATACTTTCTGCCTCAAGTTGTTTGAGGTGAGTTAATCTATTTTCAGTCATGTAGGCTTCCTCCTTTATTCATGTTACCCATAAAATCTATAAGTGGTCTTACACCACCACTTGGAAGACCGTGTGGAGGAACGAGTGCCATAACAACTCCAATTTTTCGTGATATCAAGGTTCTTACTAGAAGTTAATGAATAATCCAGTAAAGGTTATTCATTATAATAATTTAGACGGACTTCTTTAGCTTGTTTTTTCATATAAATATGCAAAATTATGATATGCATCTTTATGATGAGATAAAATTTACATCTCATTTCACATGATTTAAGACAATAAAAAAGAAGCCTTCAGGCTTCTTTTTTATTCATATCTTAGAATCGGAACATATTACGTTCTAATGGAATTTCAACACCCACAGAAACACCGCCATCATTGCCATTTACATCCGAGTCACTTACCCAACCATTAATTTTCAATGGAATCGTAGGTTTTAAATAATGTGTCCACGTAACATCCAAACCTTTAATCGTATCTGCTTGTGGAAATGCAGCATTATTATCTTCAACTCGTTGAGTCTGACTTACTTTTGCATACATCACTCTTCCGCTAAGACGATTCATTACATCAAAACGAATATCACCACCAACAGAATACATCTGACCATCGCCACCCATCGCATGTCCTAACGGGAAACCATGCTGATAATAACCATCTTTATAAGTGACATGGCTATACGAAATACCTTGAGCTTTTCCATTAGTACGTGTATCAGCCCACTCAGCATAAAGTTGATATGGCATATTTTTATAGCTAGAAGAAAAATCTGCACCGCCTAGATACATATATTTAGCAGGTAATCCTCCTGCTTCATCTTCACCTACAAATTGAGTATATAAACTTACAGGAACATCAAATAAAGGCTGTAAGAATAATCGACCATCAAATCCTGCAATTTGATTTGATGGATCAGCTTTACCTGTACCACCGTTATCCTTAGTACCCGTAAATGCATCCCATAACGAGCTTAAGCTTTCAGGACGCCCCTCACCACCCCATTGAATTACACGAGAAGCACCTAACTCTAATGCTGGGAACGGACGTGCTGTTAAACGTAAACCTATTAACTTTGTATCAGGAACAGCTTTGTAGTCATCTAATTGACCAGCAAATGCTTGGTACTGCCATGGTCCAATCCAAGACAACCACTTTGTTTCAAAGGCATTTTGTACAGCACGCTGAACTGTCACACCATAAACAGGACGACTTGCATCACCACGAATCAAGCTACCATCATGCCCAGGACCCCAGTAAGTTGGGATTTGACCAGCAACAACCCACTGATTCCAAAGTTTTCCAGCAATATATGAACCTTCAACATTTACATCATGCCCATTGTCAATTAGCGGGTCTTTTTCACCATTGACACGAATCTTAGCATCCCAATTCTCACCACCAGCATTGAATTCAACTGCTGCTTGGTATTGAGATTTTTGATTATCGCCAAATGCTTGAGGTACTGTTTTTAGATCAGTTCCAGCATGTAACCCAACTTTCACAGTTGCGTTATCCGCTTGCAAGGCATTGAGCACTGAATTCACAACCTTTTGTTGCGTGTTATTGCTCACTTGTGCTTGAGACAATGCTCTTTGGATTTCATCACCACTTAAAGGCCAAGTCGAAGTACTGATTTGAATCACACCTTGTTGATTTAACCAGTTTAGATCGGTACGTAAATTTTCATCATTCAGCACTAAACCTTGCGCAAATATCGTCGATGAAAAAGAAGCAAATAATGCGATGCAAAGCGATTTTTTTAGAAACATATCCAAACTGTTCTCAAGTTTATTTATGAGCACATAATCGTTTTTTTGGGCATGAATTTCAATCCTCAAACCAAACAATTACATTTATTAACCTAAGAAACAAAAAAGCCACTTCTAAAAAGTGGCTTTTTCAACATTAAACAACGACAAATTAGTCTTTGCGACGCATATGAGGGAATAACAATACATCACGAATACTTGGTGCATTGGCAAAAAGCATCACTAAACGATCAATACCAATACCCTCACCTGCTGTTGGAGGTAAACCATATTCAAGCGCTTCAATAAAGTCAGCATCATAATGCATTGCTTCATCATCGCCTGCATCTTTTTCTGCGACTTGAGCTTGGAATCGTTCAGCTTGATCAATTGGATCATTTAATTCCGAGAAGCCATTTGCCAACTCACGGCCACCAATGAAGAATTCAAAACGATCCGTAATGTGCGGATTATCATCATTACGACGTGCAAGTGGTGAAGTTTCCGCAGGGTATTCAGTAATGAATGTTGGTTGACGAAGTTTCGTCTCAACTGTTTCTTCAAACACGATCGTTTGTAATTTACCTAAACCAAAGCCCGGCTTAACCTGCTCTTTTAATACGTCTTGAGTAAACTTAGCTAAGAACTCACGATCATTTACATTTTCAGGTGTGAAGTCAGGGTTATGTTCAAGAATCGCATCAAACATTGAGATTTTCTTGAATGGACCTTTGAAGCTATAAACTTCATCACCATAAGGTACATCTGTTGAACCTAAGATATCTACAGCAAGTTTCTCAAGCATATTTTCAGTCAATGCCATCAAATCTTTATAATCAGCATACGCTTGGTAGAATTCAATCATTGTGAATTCAGGGTTATGACGTGTTGAAACACCTTCATTACGGAAGTTGCGGTTAATTTCAAAAACACGCTCAAAACCACCAACCACTAAACGCTTCAAATAAAGCTCAGGTGCAATACGTAAGTAAAGCTCCATATCTAGTGCATTGTGATGCGTTACAAATGGTTTTGCGGAAGCACCGCCAGGAATCACATGCATCATTGGCGTTTCAACTTCCATGAAACGTTCATTACTTAAAAATGCACGAATACCTGCAACCACTTGGGCACGAATTTCAAATGTCTTTCTTGTTTCTTCGTTTACGATTAAATCTAAATAACGTTTACGGTACTTCGCTTCAGTATCCGTTAAACCATGAAACTTATCTGGTAAAGGACGTAGAGACTTTGTCAAAAGTTCAAAGCCTTCAAGGTGAACATATAAGTCACCTTTACCTGAACGGCCAATATAACCCTCAGCAGCAATAATATCACCAAGGTCTAAACTTTTGATCGTTTCTAAAACATCTACTGGTAAACCTTTACGGTCTACATAAAGTTGAATACGACCTGTCATATCTTGGATCACAATAAATGACCCGCGGTTTAACATGACACGACCAGCAACTTTTACATAAACTTTTTCAGCACCTTCGATTTGTGCTTTGTCTTGATCTTTAAATTGTTCTTGTAGGTCAGCAGTATAATGCTCACGCTTAAATGTATTTGGCCAAGGACTCTTGCCGTTTTGTTTGGCAGTCTCTTGGATTTGCTTTAATTTGGCATGACGCTGTGCGATTAAATCGTTTTCGGAAAGAGTTTGTTCAGAAGTCGATTGAGCGTTTTGTTGCGTCATCTCTGCCTCGAGCTAAGTAAAAATGAAGTCGCATAGGATAGCAGATAACAACCGATTTTCGTATCGTTTCAGCTAGACAATTGAGAAAAAAACAAATCATTATCAATTCCCAAAGGCTATAGGCTCGTTTTACTCCATCAAAAATTAACAGACTCTTTATTATTTTTCAGCCAAATGCTTAACCATGGCAAGCCCTTGATCAAAGCCTTTATTTATAAATTCTGCATATTCAGGCTGTATATCAACTTCAACATGAAGTTGTGTAATACCATCCAAATCGAATAATAAATACTTTTCCAAAGCTCCTGACCAAGCTTTAACCTCATCACTTTCAGTATCCTCTTTACCGTCTTTGATCATTCCCAAATGTTTGAATATCACTTCTTGTGGTTCGTTTAAGCTTTCTATCGTCGAAATCATCCCATCACCTTCTCCACTATAGAAATAAGTTATTCCACCTTCTTTCCAGTCTGATTGCATCGTCGAGTTGCAAGCAAAAAATTTTGTCCAAGTTTCATAGCTCTCAGGTGTCCATAAAACATCCCAAACTTTCTGTCTGGAGGCATAGATTTTTATATTAAAAGATAAAGTTTCCATGTATTACATTCCTTAATTATTCTAATACCCCATGATAATACAGTTTCAAATGTTTATTTTTTATTCATACTATATCTATACGTTTACTGATTTTTTTAAGATATAGCAAAAATTATTTTACAAAAAATTAGAGTAATTGCTCAAATAACAAGAGTTTCAGCTGAAATTGCCATATCACTTTTTACATAAATGATTAAACTCTTGCATTTGCTTTACTTAAATGTCGTTCTGCGTAAAAATCTAACTCCTGATCAACACAAGTTAGTTCTATTGCTGCGATCATAACGACATTATGGAATAGTTTTACTGAAAGGCAACTTGAGCATACCTATCAGTTTGGAGAGTCACATGAAAAAATATCAATGTATCGTTTGTGGGTGGATTTACGACGAAGCAGAAGGTTGGCCACAAGACGGCATTGCAGCAGGTACTAAATGGGAAGATATCCCTGATGATTGGACTTGCCCAGATTGCGGCGTTTCAAAAGCTGATTTTGAAATGGTCGAAATCTAAATCATTCTAAAAGGCCATGATAATGATCATGGTCTTTTTTCTTATCATTTGTTTTATTAATGGAAAAATATTGGAGAATATCATGCATCCTATCGTCATTATCGGATCAGGTATGGCTGGTTATACCGTTGCAAGAGAATTTCGCAAACTCAGCCCTGAACAAGAACTTGTTATGATCTGTGCGGATGATGCGGTAAATTATGCAAAACCAACATTATCCAATGCTTTTGCCGGAAATAAAGCGCCTGAACAAATTGCTTTAGGTGACTCAGCAAAAATGGCAACCCAGTTAAATATGCGTATCGAAGCAGAAACGTGGGTAAAAGAAATCAAAGCTGAAAGCCATGAACTAATATTAGAAAAAAATGGTGAGACAATCACTCAACCCTATTCAAAACTTGTTTTGGCTGTAGGTGCTAACCCAATTCGTCTTGCGATTGCGGGTGATGGCAGTGATGATATTCATGTTGTGAACTCATTGATTGACTATCGTGCTTTCCGAGAAAATCTTGCAAAACGTAAAGATAAACGCGTTGTTATTTTAGGTGCTGGTTTAATTGGTTGTGAATTTGCCAATGATTTATTGCATAGTGACTATGATGTGACTGTCATTGATCTAGCGCCACAACCATTAGGTCGTTTATTACCAAACCACGTTGCAGAGGCATTTCAAACCAACTTAGAACAAGCAGGCATTAAATTTGCCCTTTCTACAACAGTTGAAAAAGTAACTAAAATTAATGATGGTGAAGACTACGCTGTAACATTGGCAAACGGTCAAACTTTAGTTGCAGATATCGTACTTTCAGCCATTGGTTTACAACCAAATACAGCATTAGCAAAATCAGCAGATATTCAAACTAGCCGCGGCATCATTACTAATACGCTATTAGAAACCAATCAACCTGATATCTATGCAGTTGGTGACTGTGCTGAAGTCAATGGAACATTACTTCCATTTGTGATGCCAATCATGCAACAAGCACGAGCATTAGCAAAAACACTTAGCGGACAAAGTACCGCTGTACACTACCCTGCTATGCCAGTCGCAGTGAAAACACCTGCTGCTCCATTAACCGTTCTACCAGCACCATTAGATGTAGATGTTAGCTGGGAAACTGAAGAATTTGATGATGGTATGATTGCGAAAGCGGCTGATGCTGCTGGCACATTGAGAGGTTTTGTTCTGTTAGGGGCAACGGCAGGGAAACAACGTTTAACGTTGACCAAACTTGTACCTGACTTGATTCCTGCTCAAATTTAAGGTTTAAATACGAGAGTTTATTGTAAAATGACTTCCAATAAACTCTCTAAATATTGTTTATAAAAATAATTCAATTTGGAATGAATGCCATGAACAGTGCCCTACAATTCAACGTGTCACCATATGCTCCATTTATGCAAGAAACTAAAGTTACCTTGGGTAATGGCATTGAATTACATGTAGAAATGGGTGGAAATCCTGAACATCCAACAATCTTATTGATTATGGGTTTAGGTGCTCAGATGCTGTTTTGGCCAGATTTCTTTTGTAAATCGTTAATTGATCAAGGTTTTCGCGTTATTCGCTTTGATAACCGTGATATCGGCTTATCTTCAAAAGTTCGCCATAAAGGTCAAAGGCTCAATACCATGAAATTAATGAGTCGCTTTATGTTTGGTCTTGCGAATGAGGGAGCACCTTATACACTGTATGACATGGCAGATGATGTTGCTATGTTAATCGATCAACTTGGCTTAGAAAAAACCTATATTCTAGGTGCTTCAATGGGTGGGATGATTTCTCAAATCGTTGCTGCAAAATATCCAGAAAAAGTAGAAAAAATAGGTCTGTTATTTACAAGCAATAACCAACCCTTACTCCCTCCTCCGTTTCCTAAGCAGTTATTTAGCTTATTGGGTAAGCCTGAAGCGCATGATGAAGATTCAATTGTAAATCATAGTTTAAAAGTATTTCACATCATTGGCTCTCCTGGTTATGTTAATCAAGTAGAAGCAATTCAAACTATTCGCAAATTATATCGCCGTAGTTTTTATCCAGCGGGTGTACTTCAACAGTTTTTAGCAATATTATGTACAGGTTCATTATTACCATTGAACAAGAATATTATTCAACCGACCTTGGTGGTACATGGTTCTAAAGACCGATTGTTACCGCCGAGTCACGGGAAAGCGGTTGCAAAAGCGATTTCCGGTGCTAAGTTTGAATTAATTCAAGGAATGGGGCATGATATTCCTGCTCATTTCATTCCACAACTTAGCGGTTTGTTTGCTCATCATTTTAGATCATCACACTAGGACACTATGGCTGCATTACCCTCATTAAGACAGCTATCATATTTAGTTACGTTGTCAGAAACCTTACATTTTACTGAAGCAGCGCGCCGTTCATTTGTCACCCAATCGACGTTATCGGGCGGCATTATGGAGTTAGAGCGTCTATTAGGTGGCGTCCTAGTTGAACGTGATCGTCAAAACGTCCGCTTAACCCCACTCGGTGAGCAAGTTGTAGCTCGAGCACGCGTATTACTTGCGGATGCTCAAGACTTAATGCGTTTGAGTCGAGAGATGAGCGAACCTCTCACAGGTGATTTGCATCTTGGGATTATTCCAACGATTGCACCATTTATTCTGACTCAGCTTCTTGATGAAGTTCATCAACAGTTACCTAAAATTCAATTACATCTACATGAAGCACAAAGTGAAAAGATTGTAGAAAAGCTTGAACACGGTAATTTAGATATGATCGTTCTTGCGCTTCCTTTTGATACACGTAGTTTGAAAGTTGAAGAAATTGCCAAAGAACATTTATTTCTTGTTTACAATAAAAAAGACACGAATGCAGCAAATGCAAACTCACTGGATGATCTTGATTTAACGCGTTTGATGTTACTTGAAGAAGGTCATTGTTTACGTGATCACGCGCTAAGTGCATGTCCTGTTGGCGAACGTAAAAATGATCATCGCTTAAAAGCAAGTTCGCTTCCAACCCTCGTTGAAATGGTGTCTTCTGATTTAGGCTTTACCCTACTTCCAGAAATTGCACTAAAAAACAGTATGATTCATTTCAATGAAGATATTGCTGTGAAATCGATTGAAGATGCGCCAAGCCGTACATTGGCATTGGTAACACGGAAAAGTACCCCACTCCAAAGTGAGTTTGATGTGATCCTGCAAATTTTGCAGAAAATTACCTCTCACTTAGAGTAAGAAAAAAGCCTGCAATCAAAATTGCAGGCTTTTTTAAATGATAAATAAAAATAGATTATTTAATTTCTAATAAGTTAACTTGCTCAACTTGTACATCACTCATACGTTGACCTTGATCAAGCAACTGATCAAAGTAAGCCTCAACAACTTTAGCCTGATCGACTGTGCTCTCAACTTTATACATACTTTGGCGAAATTCATTGCTAGAACGCAAGCCTTTGGTGTACCAAGCAATATGTTTACGTGCAATACGACATCCAGAATATTCACCATAAAACTGATACAACTCAGCCAAATGGCCTAACAAAACATCTTTCACTTCAGCAATATCTGGTGCAACTAAATGCTCACCTGTTTTCAAATAATGTGCAATTTCTCGGAAAATCCAAGGTCGTCCCTGCGCTGCACGCCCAATCATAATGGCATCCGCACCCGTATAATCTAAAACATATTTAGCTTTTTCAGGACTATCAATATCGCCATTCGCAATTAAAGGAATATGAATCGTTTCTTTAACTTGTTTGATTAACTCATAACGCGCGGTATTTAAATACATGTCTTCACGAGTACGACCATGCAAAGCTAATGCGGCAATACCTGCCTGTTCTGCACGCTTTGCGACTCGTAGAATATTTTCATGTCCGTTTAAAAAACCTAACCGCGTTTTTAACGTTACAGGGACATCAACAGCAGCAACAACCGTATCTAAAATTCGAGCGACTAAATCTTCATCTTGTAACAACGCAGATCCTGCAAGCTTATTACAAACTTTCTTGGCAGGACATCCCATATTGATATCAACAATTTGGGCACCATTTGCAACTTGATAACGTGCGGCTTCAGCAAGTTGTTCAGGATCCGAACCCGCTATTTGTGCTGATATAGGTGCAAGTTCACCATCAAAATTCGCCCGATATAGGCTCTTTTTACTCATACGCAAGGTTTTGTCCGCAGTCATCATTTCACTAACCGCATGACCAGCACCAAAGTATTTACATAACGAGCGAAATGGACGGTCAGTAACACCTGCCATTGGAGCAACAATCAAATTATTTGACAGTTGATATGAACCAATATACATATATTTTCTTACAAATTCTGATCAACATAGTATACTTCATTCGCCCATTCAGCTCATCTTTTTATGCAGTGCTGTCCAGATTATGAACAAACCCTCTTCTGCTCGTCCATTCATCAAAACACTTAGCATGCTTACTGCTTGTATCAGTTTAGTGGCTTGTGGAGATAGTTCATGGTGGTCACATAACAAAGAACCTGAAATGGAAGCTGAACAAATTCAGAAAGTCATTCCACCTCGCGTTAATGGTCGTCAGTCTTGGTCACAGGACATCTTCGACATTATGGAACAACTCAAAATTCCAAAAACCAAACAAAATGTATGCAGTATTGTTGCTGTGGTTGACCAAGAGTCGAACTTTGTTGCTGATCCAACAGTTCCAGGTTTAGGTGAAAAAGCTGTTCAAGAGATCAACACACGCTTAAATGAAAAGTTTGAAGCAAAATTAGGCGAAATGATTGGGGGAACTGTTGCTGGTTATTTTGAAGATGTTCTCAAAAACCAACCAACACCAGAAAATAATTACATGAGCCAAATGCGTAAAGTAAAAACTGAGCGCGAACTTGATCTACTTTATCGTGAAATTTTTGACTACATGTCTCAACACTATCATGTGAGTGCACTCACAGGTGCAGCTAAGCTGGTTGGTCAAGACATTGGCGAAAAGATGAATCCAATTACCACTCTGGGTTCTATGCAAGTCCATATTAACTACGCAAAAGAACATAAACGCCAAAGTGGAAACATTGCTGAATTGCGTAATGATCTTTATACCCAATATGGCGGCTTATATTATGGTATTCATCGCCTGATGAAATACCCAGCAGATTACGACAAAGCAATCTATCGTTTTGCTGATTATAACTCAGGCATGTATTCCAGCCGTAATGCTGCGTTTCAGTCTATGTTAAATGCACTCACGGATACTGAAATTAGTTTGGATGGTGACTTATTACTGTACAACAAAGACGGCGGTATCAAAGCAACACAAAGCCAAACTGAAAAAGAGCTAATCGCTGCATTTGCACAAAACAACGTGCTCGTTACACCAAGACAAATTCGCTCTGACTTGAAAAAAGAAAAGGAAAAGAAATTTGAAGATACGCAAACTTATTTAGCTCTACAAAAACTTTATCAGAATAAAACCAATAAAGAACCAATGTATGCGGTGATGCCGCAAGTCGTCATTTCTGGGCCTAAATTAAGCCGTGACTACAATACAAATTGGTTTGCTAGCCGTGTAAATGGAAGATATGAATCATGCATGCAAAGAGCGAAACGAATAAAACTATAAATCTTGCTTTATTTGATTTCGATGGAACACTTTATCCCAAAGACAGCTTTACTGGGTTTATTTTCTATACCCTTTCAAAACGTCATATTGTAAAAAATGGACTGAAAATCCTGCCTTGGATTCAAGCCTATTATTTAAAGCTATATCCAGCACATGCGATGAGACCACGTTTATATCAAAGCATGTTTAAAGATATACCTTTAGATTTTGTGGATAAACTAGCCCAAGAATATGCGCAAAAATTAATTAAAAAACTTGATCCTGATTTGCTGCATCAGCTAAAACTCCACCAACAACGTGGAGACAGAGTTGTTTTAGTTTCGGCATCAATTGATCTTTATTTAACTCATATCTGCAAGTATTTAAATATTGAATTAATTTGCACTAAAACAGAATATAAAAATGGATTATTAACAGGCTTTTATCGATCAGAAGATTGTAGCTGTGAACAAAAAAAGTTTCGAATTATGAAGCAGTATCAACTATCTGATTATCAATTTATCTATGCCTATGGCAATAGCGAAGAAGATTTAGAAATGTTATCGATTGCAGATTATCCATATATGGTAGGCGAAGAAAAAGCTTTACCAAAATTAAAACCACAGGCACTCAAGATTTGGCAAAACATGAGTGAAATATAAAAAAAGCTCGCTGAATGCGAGCTTTTTTCTTTTCAGCAATTTAATAAATCGCCATATGATCGCGGTGAATCATTTCTAAAGAACGTGCTTCACCTAAAACTTGATAGACTTTTTCAGAAGATAAACCTTTGATTCGCTCGGCTGAAGTTGAACTAAAATTAACTCGACCAACAGCGACACGACTGCCACGCTGATCAATACATTCAACCACATCACCACGCGCAAAATGCCCTTGAATGTCTTTCACACCGACAGGCAATAAACTACGATGTTTGAGCTTAATTGCCTCAACTGCCCCCTCGTCAATCACTAAACGACCAGCAGTTTGTAGATGTGCTGCCAACCATTGCTGATGCGCTGTAACACGATCATTATCCGTGGTGAATAAAGTGCCTAACATTTCACCCGCCATTAAACGAGCTAAAACATTATCACTTTCACCGCTTGCGATTAGCGTCGGACAGCCAGACTTTGCAGCCAATCGTGCAGCACGGACTTTGGTTACCATACCGCCACGACCAAGCACACCGCCACCACCAGCCATTTCAAACAGAGTGTCATCTAAGGCACGAACAGCGGAGAACAACTTCGCATTTGGATTACTTCTTGGATCAGAATCAAACATACCCTGTTGATCAGTTAAAATAATCAACAACTCTGCATGAACTTGACCCGCAACCATAGCTGCTAACGTATCATTATCACCAAATCGAATTTCATCTGTAGAAACAGTATCATTTTCATTGATGACAGGAATAACACGCCAATCAATCAAATTTTGTAAGGCATCACATGAGTTCAGATAACGACGACGATCTGCAAGATCATCGTGCGTCAATAAGACTTGTGCTGTTTGGATACCATGCTGCTCTAATACACTAGACCATGTATGAATCAAACCCATCTGTCCGATGGCTGCACAAGCTTGCAAACTGGGTAGATCGGTGGGTCGACTCGCAAGCTTCATGCGTACCATCCCTTCTGCTACTGCGCCTGAAGACACTAAAATAATCTCATGTCCAGCATTGTGTAGATCAGCAATTTGTTTCGCCCAATGCGAAATTGCATTTAGATCTAGACCTTGCCCATTTGCAGTAAGTAAAGATGATCCGATTTTAACAACGATTCGTTTACACGTATTGAGCTGACGTTGCCCATCGACCACTTCTATCATTTTTTCCTCGGTTTACTAGTCACGAACGTAGATGCTTTCTACGCCGCCATCATCTTCATCGTCATCAAAGTCTTCATCATCGTCAAAGTCAGCTTCACGTTGAGCTTTACGCATTGCACGATATGCTTCTTTTGCTGCGATGGTTTGTTCACGTGTCTCAGCTTCAAGCTGCTCACGGAATGCTTTAATTTCTGCTGCGTACTCTGGATCTTCAACTTCGCGTTCACGTTGTTGTTCGATTTGATCCATTAAGTAATAAACCACATCCTTGGTTCCTTCTGACATAAGACCAGAAGTTTTGAATACTGGACCAGTCCATTGCAACTCATCAAGAATGTGCTGACACCACTCTTCTCTTGACTCTTCAGGAATTTGATCAAGCTTATTTAATACAAGAACCACAGGAAGTTTTGCCAATGTCGGAGAGAATTTTAATAACTCACCTAGAATTGCTCTTGCATTGTGTGCTGGGTCAGAACCGTCAATTGGCTGAACATCAACAATATGCAAAAGAATACGTGTACGAGCCAAGTGTTTAAGGAAACGAATCCCTAGACCTGCACCCTCTGCCGCACCTTCGATCAAGCCTGGAATATCAGCCATTACAAACGAACGATGGCGATCAGCATCGACCACACCTAAGTTTGGCACCATTGTCGTAAATGGATAATCAGCAACTTTCGGTTTTGCTGCGCTAACTGCACGGATAAATGTCGATTTACCCGCATTTGGCATACCGAGTAAGCCGACATCAGCAAGTACTTTAAGTTCTAAACGTACTTCACGGTATTCACCTTTGATACCATGGGTACATTTACGTGGAGCACGGTTAGTCGATGATTTAAAGTGTGTGTTTCCTAAACCACCATCACCACCGTTTGCAACTTTCACACGTTGACCATCAGCAACCAAGTCACCAATAATATCGCCTGATTCTGTATCAACAATGGTCGTACCTACAGGTACTTTTAAAATGACATCTTCACCGCCACGACCAGAACAATTCGCACCTGAACCATTTTTACCACGTTCAGCACGGAAGCGACGCGTATATCGGTAGTCTACGAGCGTGCTAGTGTCATCATCGGCTTGAATATAAATACTTCCGCCACGTCCACCATCACCACCATCTGGGCCACCAAAAGGGACAAATTTTTCACGGCGAAAACTGGCTACGCCATTGCCACCGTCGCCAGCCTCTACGGTTATGACTGCTTCATCAACAAAGCGCATGTGCCAATCCTCTGAAATCTTAAAAGCGGACTATTTTGCCACATTTTAATAAATTTCTCGAATAGAATAATCAGCAAATACGTATCAAACATTAAAAAAGATTTTTATTCCTATTAAGGTTTCACATTCTTCAATGGCAACTCCATCTGCATATCTAAATTTGCTTTAGTTTGCTGAACTGAGTTAAACATCGTGGCATTAAAAGATGAGATATTACTCATATTCACCGCATCATTCATATAAAAGCTTGGTTTAAACTGATGTTTCACAGGTAAATTTACTGATTCATCAAAACCAAAATGAACAGGGCCACTAAATACGATTTTTACAGGAACGGTATACGTCCGCTTCAATTGAAATGGAATGTCGAGCTTTACGGGTACATCTAGTTTTAATGGAAATTTCGGTAATAGTTTATTTTGGTAAATTAAGTCAGTACTCGTTTCAACAGGCATGACCTGATCAACTTTGAGCATTGTTTCATAGTTAATATTTACGGTAATCGGTGTTTCTACTTCAAAACTTAAATCCGCTAAATATTTACCTTTCAAAGGAAGTTGTAGAGTTCGATCAATATCCAAGGTTGTATTGAGTTGACCCTGTGATTTTACTCGTAAATGATCACCCACCTGAATTTGTGTAGCCAATGATTCAGGCAGGCGGATATCCGCCTGCTGGGCAGAAACAATCAAAGATGCTTGTATATTCAAATACAGCCAAAACAAGATCGCAACTAACGTTGTGAGTATTACAAAACTGATCACAAAGCTTTTAATTGATTTGGTGATATCCATTATTCACCTATTTTTACGTCACGAGGTTTTGCAGGCTCATCTACAGGTTGAGTTTTAACTCGATCCAAATACATCGTTGAAAGTGGAATTTTCAACTCCCCTTCAGCAATTTTAACTGGAAGCGTATTTTTTACGTCAACCGATGCATTTAGCTCAGATGTAATAGGTACATTTAATTTGCCTTGAATAGGAATATTGGCATTAAGTTGTGCTTTTAATGGGATATTTAAGTTTTCTTTTAAAACAGTACGAACTGGCGCATCAAATTTTAAATGAACTTTTTGATTTAAAGGAACTTGGATATTAATCGGCACATCCAGTTGCAAAGGAATAGACCCTTTCAAGGGTAAAGTGACATCTTTACCTAAAATTTTAACTTGGACTTTTGTATCGATTGGCAGACTTTGATTAACCTTAATCGTTTCATTGACAGGAATTGTGGTGCTGATCGGCACCAAATTATCAAAATACACCCGTGGTGTTAATGTTTGTGTCAACGGAACATTCAGTTGCTCATCTATTGGAATTTTTGCATCCACGCGGCCATCCACATCGACATTTAATGCATCTTTCACTTTAACACGAACTTGTAATGGCTCTTGTAAATCAATCGCAACATCTTGATTTTTGAGTGGGATATAAATATTAAAATGTTTAAATACCCACATGGCAATATAAACACCACATAGGTTAGCAACAATAATTAGGCCAAAAATCGCCAGCACACGTTTAAACTGCAACAATGAAGTATTCCTAACAAATCATTTCCCTTTGTGGTTATTCTCATCGATTTTTATGTTTTAATCTGCATAGATTCTGTACAGTCAATAAAAAAGCCCAGTTTAAACTGGGCTTTTTTATTGTATAGCTTTGCTAACAAATATTATGCATTTGTTTCAGCAGGAACTTTCGCATAGCTTACGCCACACATTTGTTCAGCGATACGTAATACTTGGCAGCTATAACCAACTTCGTTATCGTACCAAACATAAGCAGTTAAACGGTTACCAGAAGTGATTGTTGCTTGCGCATCAAATACACCTGCTGTACGAGAACCGATAAAATCGCTCGATACAACTTCTGTTGAGTTGGTATAACCAATTTGACCTTGTAACTTAGAGTTAATCGAAATTTGACGAATGTATTCGTTCACTTCTTCACGATCAACTTCTTTGTCTAAAGTTAAGTTCAAAATTGCAAGAGAAACGTTTGGTGTTGGAACACGTACTGAGTTACCAGTTAACTTACCTTTAAGTGCTGGTAATGCTTTTGCAACTGCTTTTGCAGCACCAGTTTCAGTAATAACCATGTTCAATGTTGCAGCACGACCACGGCGATCTGCTTTGTGGTAGTTGTCGATTAAGTTCTGGTCATTTGTAAATGAGTGAACTGTTTCAACATGACCATTTAACACTTTGTATTTGTCATCTAAAACTTTTAATACAGGTGTAATTGCATTTGTTGTACAGCTTGCAGCAGAGATGATTTTGTCTTCATCTAAGATGTCAGCTTGGTTCACACCAAATACAACGTTCTTCATGTCACCCTTACCAGGTGCAGTCAACACAACGCGGGCAACGCCAGCACATTGTAAATGCTGAGCTAAACCATCAACATCACGCCATTTACCAGTGTTGTCGATAAGAAGTGCATTATCAATACCATATGCTGTGTAATCTACTTCGCTTGGGCTAGAAGCGTAAATTACTTTGATGAATTGACCATTTGCGATGATCGCTTCGTTTTCTTCATCAACAGAAATCGTACCGTCGAAAGTACCGTGAATAGAGTCACGACGTAATAACGAAGCACGCTTAGCTAAGTCACCATCAGATGATTTACGCACAACGATTGCTTTAAGGCTTAAACCACGACCCAAACCAGATTGGCTGATGATTAAGCGCGCTAAGATACGACCAATACGACCAAAACCGTAAAGAACAACATCTTTAGGCTCAGCAGCAGTTGAGTTACCTTGGATTGGAGCAACAGCTTGAGCAACAAATGCATCAACATCGCCACCTTGGTTCTTGTATTCAACAGCAAGTTTGCCGATATCAACTTCAGCTGAACCAATGTTTTCAACTTTCATTAACGCTTCTAAAATAGGGAACGTATTTACAACTGAAAGCTCAACATCAAGCATGCGAGTACGACGGTGAGTTTTTAAAATTTGGATTACTGAACGGTTAATTAAAGAACGACCGTAAACAGAAACCACGATGTTTTTCTCACGGTACAATTGACCAATTAATGTAATCATACGTTCCGCGATTTCTTCACGGTTTTTCCAACGACCTTGGTGTTCTGCGTGTAGGGCAACGATAGTTTCTTTGCTCACAGTTACGTCCTCTAATTTATATATACTGGGCGTGAATTTTTAAAACGCCATTATTGTAATAGAATTATCATCAAGATTGAATCAAAAGCTGCTAAACGAGCTAAGATTTTGTACTAATTGACTATAAATTCATAAAATACCTATAATTATTTTTATGAATTTTGGTGAATATTCATTTTCATGACCCGCTTGAGTTGATTTTCACTCATACGGATGATGAAGCTACTGATAAATATAGTTATCCTTTACACGATCCTAATAACTACAACAAACAGTACGATCAAAAATTAAAATCACCAATCAAATAAAATCAACCTATTGAAATATAATAATAAAAATTATATTTCAACTCATTACAACACTTAACTAAATCAAGGTAAAAATGAATTTTAAAATATGGTTATTACTCATTAGCATTCCTCTTGCCTGTGAAGTCTCTATGGGCTTTATCGGATTATTTGGATTGCTACTCACAAATATTGTCTATTTTCCTATTTCTTGGATTGGTGAGCCCTTTTTCAACTGCAACGGTGAGGTTGGCTGTCTGCCTAAGGAATATGGACATATTTTAATGTTTCTCACCATTAACCTAATGTACTACTTATATGCGAAGCTTAAAGGCCTTTAGTTCAAAACTAGACTCATATTAATCTTGCTCATTATCACTGAGCCGTTTTGAATATTGCTGTAAATTCAATTCCAAATGTTGTTTACGTAGTCTTTGTTGATACAGATGGATCGCCCCTTCGATCACCAAAACCAAGACGGCTAACCAAATCGGTATATAAGTAAGCCATTCTTCTGCACCTATTTTTTCTCCTAACATCAAAGATACTAATGCTAGTAAAACTGGCTCTAAATATCCTAACAACCCAAAAATAATCAATGGTAAGTATCGACTTGCTAAAAGATAACATCCCAAACCAATCGCACTTAATGCGCCTAAGCCCATGACGATAAAGGTTAAACTTGGATAGTCAAAAAACTTCAAATAAGGTGTGATACCTGTTTGTGTCAAATAAATTGCAATAGGTAAAATCAATATAAGATCCCACCAAAATCCACCTAAATTATCAGTATTGATTTTTTTCCGAATCACAAAATAAGCTGCATAACCGATTGCAACTAAAGCTGTTTCCCACGCAATACTCCCCAAACGCCACATTTCGTGTCCTACACCAAACACTGCGAGTAACACAGCCAAACACTGTAACTTAGAAAGCTTTTCACCATATAAAACACTTCCAGCGAGCACCAGTACAAGAGGTAATAGAAAATAACCAAGCGAAACCTGCAATCCCCTACCATGCATCGGCCCCCATAAAAAAAGCCATAATTGCGCAGAGGTTAGAACCGAGGTTAGTATTAACAAGAGGAGTAAACTAGGCTTTGCTAATACTCTTTGGAAAATAGTTTTAATATGACCCAAATCACCACTAAACCACATAAATAGAGTTAAAAATGGCAAGGTCGCAATGATGCGCCAACCAAAGGTTTGCTCACTATCCAATGCACCTAAAAATTGGGTATAAAAATAAAGAACACCAAAGGTCACAGAAGCCAAAACTGAATACGCAATTCCCTTAAACATTTTGACCTCTGGAGAGAAAAGTGGTTCAAGAAAAACTTGATTAATCCACTATATGAGAAATAAAAAACCATGCAAGCGCATGGTTTAAAAATAAAGTGCTGTATCTAGCGATGTTCAGGGTAAATAATATCATTAATCTCATATCCAAGGGACTTGGCATAATTTAGATATTCATGAATCACTTCTTTTTTCGGATTTGGTGTTCGTGAAAGCACCCATAAATATTTGCGCTTAGGCTCACCAACCAATACAGTTTGATAATCTTCATCAAGTTTTAAAATCCAGTAATCCCCTCGCCCAACGGGTATCCAACGAACACCTTCAGGTAGGAAACTTACGCTTAATTTAGTATTAAAGGGTGCGTTCACGACAAATGCTTCACCAAGACTTTGCTGAAGATTTCCATCAATGTCATAGCATTTATTATCGACAACAATATTGCCATTTTCATTTACGGTATACGTTGCTGAAACGTTATACGCACACTTACGTTCGAAATACATCGGCTTGCGAGCAACTTCGTACCAAACACCCAAATACTTGTCTAATTCTACTTTTTCAACGGTTGCTAAGGGCTTCGCTTGAGCATAAGAGATTGTTGCTACAGCCAATCCAGTTAAAACAGCTCCACCCACTGCAATTTTTGCTAAACGCCAACTCGCTTTCGGGAAATTTTTAATAAAGGGCATCAGAAATCCTCAAAGCAGAAATTTGTTATAAATAGTCATATACTTAACTTAGAAACATAGCCTAATTTATAAACAAAAACTGTTGCGATATGTATCACTTTTGAGGATTTCTCAACTTATTTAAGACTGCAACATATGTGCTTTTAAACGCACGATTTCATCACGAAGTCGCGCTGCTTGCTCAAATTGTAGCTCTTTCGATGCTTTCAACATTTCCTTTTCCAACTTAGAAATATGTTTTGCAAATAACTTTGGATCAGAAAGCAAATGTTGTTCATCAGCACTAATTGACTGAGCTTGCTCAAGCACTTTTTCATCGATTTCATCATCGGTCAGCACTTCGCCCGTATCAATTTCTTTAATTGTTTGGCGAACTGCACTGCGTGGTGTAATTCCATGAAGTTCATTAAACTCAATTTGCTTATTACGACGGCGCTCAGTCTCATCCATCGCTTTACGCATAGAGTCTGTAATGCGATCAGCATATAAAATGGCCTTACCTTTCACATTACGCGCTGCACGACCAATCGTTTGAATCAATGAACGTTCTGAGCGCAAGAAACCTTCTTTATCCGCATCCAAAATTGCAACTAGAGATACTTCTGGCATGTCCAAACCTTCACGCAGTAAGTTAATCCCTACCAAAACATCATGTACACCTGTACGTAACTCATGAATAATTTTGACACGCTCGACCGTATCAATATCGGAATGTAGATAAGCAACTTTAACCCCATATTCTTTGAGATATGATGTTAAATCCTCAGCCATACGTTTGGTCAACGTCGTCACAAGAACACGTTCATTCAACTGCTTACGAATATTAATTTCTGATAGCACATCATCGACTTGGGTCAGTACAGGCCTTACTTCAATTTCAGGATCAATCAATCCCGTTGGACGAACCACCTGCTCTACCACTTGCTCTGACTTTTCCAACTCATATTGCGCAGGTGTTGCACTGACAAATACGGTTGTTGGGACAATACGTTCCCACTCTTCAAACTTCATTGGACGGTTATCCAATGCACTTGGTAAACGGAATCCATAATTCACCAAATTTTCTTTACGCGAGCGGTCACCTTTGTACATCGCCCCAATTTGAGGAACGGTTACATGCGATTCATCAATAATCAGTAACGCATCTTCAGGAATATAATCAAATAAGGTTGGAGGCGCTTCACCAGCCGAACGTCCAGATAAATGACGTGAATAGTTTTCAATGCCATTGGTATACCCCAATTGCTGCATCATTTCTAAGTCATAACGGGTACGTTGCTCAATACGCTGTGCTTCGAGCAATTTGTCATTGTCTTTAAAAAATTTAAGTTGATCTTTGAGTTCATCTTTAATGGTATCAATCGCACGAGTCAAATGGTCTTTCGGCGTGACATAATGACTTTTCGGGTAAATCGTTACACGCGGAACTTTCCTTACTAATTTACCCGTCAATGGATCAAACCAGCGAATTGAATCAACTTCGTCATCAAATAACTCTACCCGAATGGCATCCTTATCCGATTCTGCTGGGAAAATATCAATAATTTCACCACGGATACGATATGTACCACGTAAGAATTCTAATTCATTACGCGTATATTGCATTTCAACGAGACGGCGAATGATCTCATCTCGACTCACTCGATCACCTTGTACAATATGCAACAGCATTTGCATATAGGCATTTGGATCACCCAAGCCATAAATCGCTGAAACTGATGCAACAATAATGGCATCACGACGTTCTAACAACGCACGCGTTGCAGAAAGTCGCATCTGATCAATGTGATCATTGATCGCTGAGTCTTTTTCGATGAAGGTATCTGAAGAAGGTACATAGGCTTCAGGTTGATAATAGTCGTAATAACTTACAAAGTACTCAACCGCGTTGTTAGGGAAAAATGCTTTAAATTCACCATAGAGTTGTGCAGCTAATGTTTTATTGTGCGCCATGATAATGGTTGGTCGCTGCGTCTGAGCAATCACGTTTGCCATGGTATAGGTCTTCCCCGACCCCGTTACCCCAAGTAGCAACTGATTACGAAAACCTTGGTCAATTCCTTTGACTAATTTTTCAATTGCCTGTGGTTGATCACCCGCAGGTTGGTAATTTGTCACTAAATCGAAAGGTTGATTTTCGCTCACAAGTACACTCTTTGATAAAATTTAAACGGTAGTTTAGCAAATCAATTTGGGCGAATTGATACTTTTCAAGATTAGTTTCATTTAATTAATACGGTAACAGTTGCCCATCCCAATTTAAAAGCTTTCCATTTTGATGTGCTGTTAAATTCTGCATAATTGTTATCAATCGTTCTGTTGTTTGTTCAGCGCTATACAGTTTTTCTGGTGAAATATTGCGCTGAAATGGCTTGGATAATGCTGAATCAGTCGTTCCAGGATGAACGCTTGCGACAATAATATTAGATGACTTACGCGACCATTCGATACTTAGATTTTTAATAAACATATTTAATGCTGTTTTGGTCATTCGATAACTGTACCACCCACCTAAGGCATTATCTTCAATACTTCCAACTTTGGCTGATAATGATAGCCATTTTAAATCATAGTTTTTGCTCAAAATAGGTGCTAAGGCTTGCGCTAGATGAACATGTGTCATAACGTTTTGTGATAACGACTTATAAACCCATTCATCATGAATTTGGCTTAAGCTCTTTTCAGGCATATAACCATTTTCATGTAAAACACCAGCACAACAATAAACCTCTGTGGGTTGAATATGACTTAAAAACTCCTGAATCAATTTGATTTGACTTGATTCAGATAAGTCAGCCTGTAAATCACAATCCCTTAGACGTTGTCGGCTAATACAAAATACCTTCTTCTGAGCCTGCTTATTTAACAACTCAAAAAGTGCTCGTCCTATTCCACCTGAAGCACCTGCGATAACAATACTCATATGCGTAGACTATATATTCACCACTTGAAAGTTTGAGCTTAAACAACAAGATGTGAATTCCGTGTTAGCTATATTTATTCTCTATGATACAAGTAGTTTTTCAAGCTAAAATTATGCTTAACAAATTGAAATTATTAACATAACAATTAAATATTTTTACTTGACCCTAGTACCAATCAATAGCAACATGAGTAGAACGATAACCTAAAATATGAATTCTAATGACTTACCAATACCATGATGAAACCATAGTAACGGAACTCCCTGAAGATACGGTCTTTGTATTTGGCAGTAATCTTGCTGGCATACACGACAGTGGTGCTGCGCGTGTTGCTGCACAGCATTTTGCTGCGGTGAAAGGTGTAGGTCGTGGTTGGGCTGGACAAAGTTTTGCGATTCCAACACTCAATGAACACATCCAGCAAATGCCTCTCTCTCAAATTGAGCATTATGTTGATGATTTTAAAATATACGCAAAAAATCACCCCAAAATGAAATACTTTTTGACGGCTTTAGGGTGCGGTATTGCAGGCTATAAAGTTTCAGAAATCGCCCCATTATTTAAAGGCATTCACAGCAATGTGATCTTCCCAGAATCATTCCGCCCTTATATCGAAGAAGATGCAGTTTCTCAATTTCCAAATTTAACAGCAGCAACAGTACATGCGTTTATTAATGATGAAGTTATTTTTTACTTCAATCATGGTTATGAATCATTTGAAGAAGCATTAAACCAAACTCAATTATCTGCAGCTGAAAAAGCGATTGCTCTTGTTGTATTAAATGAAGAACTTTATCCGCGTGATCGTTATGGTCGGGGTAGAGAGCATGAGATCAAGGATATTCTAGGTAAATTGAATGGTAAGATTTTCAATTTCCAGAGCAATTCTGAGGGTGCAATGATTTTTGTGAGCGTGATTATTGCCTTGATGGAACTCTATGACATTGATGAATATGATTTTATTAAACTTTGGCGTGGTGAACTAGAAATACAACATCCTCTAAATCGTCATTAGTAATAAAAAAGCCAATCATATCGATTGGCTTTTTTATTAACGTTTACCCATAGAACGGCGTGTCCCACGAGGTGGCATCCACGTACGATCAGCATATTGTTCAGGTTTTGGACGAACCTGATTATGCGTTGCATCATCATCGTCATTTTGCGCAGATGGCATCGGGAATGGTAATTTCACCAAAGCTTTCTTCGCTTTAGGATTTTCAGTACTCATTGAAATTCTCTCGAAATCTAAATTTCTAGTCGCTATTGTAATAGATTTTTGCGGTATTTATAAAAATAAAAAATGTAAAAAACACCGCTGTGTATTTGGTAACTTTTTATTCAAACACGGTAAGTTTCGACCACTTTTAAGTCTATTTAAGCTAAGATAGCTTGCTTTTATTTTTAATCCCATAAGAAGGAATAATGCCGTGGACGTACGTCTCTCTGATCGTGTCAATGCTATCAAACCGTCCCCTACACTTGCAGTAACAAACAAAGCTGCTGAGCTTAAAGCTGCTGGTAAGAACGTGATTGGTTTAGGTGCAGGCGAACCAGACTTTGATACCCCTCAACACATCAAAGATGCTGCAATTGAAGCGATTAATAATGGCTTTACAAAATACACAGCTGTAGACGGTACTCCAAGCTTAAAAAAAGCAATTATTGCGAAACTCAAACGCGATAACAATTTAGACTATCAAGCAAATCAAATTTTGGTTTCTTGTGGTGGTAAACAAAGTTTCTTTAACTTAGCACTTGCTTTGTTAAATAAAGGTGACGAAGTCATTATCCCTGCTCCATTCTGGGTAAGCTATCCAGACATGGTGATCATTGCTGAAGGTACACCAGTAATCGTGAAATGTGGCGAAGAGCAACGCTTCAAAATCACACCAGAGCAATTAGAAGCGGCAATCACAGAAAAAACACGCTTGGTGGTATTAAACAGCCCGTCAAATCCAACAGGCATGATCTATACCAAAGCTGAACTCGAAGCTTTGGCAGAAGTCTTGCGTCGCCACCCACAAGTTTTTGTTGCTTCTGATGACATGTATGAACCAATTCGTTGGGAAGATGAGTTCTACAACATCGCAACCGTTGCACCTGATTTATATGACCGTACCATCGTTCTCAATGGTGTCTCTAAAGCATATGCAATGACAGGCTGGCGTATCGGTTATGCTGCTGGTCCTGCAAAAATCATTGGTGCAATGAAAAAAATCCAATCGCAATCAACTTCAAACCCGACTTCAATTTCACAAGTCGCTGCTGAAGCTGCATTGAATGGTCCGCAAGATGTATTACAGCCAATGATCGAAGCATTTAAACGTCGTCACGATTTAGTGGTAAATGGCTTAAATGAAATCAATGGTATTTCTTGCTTACCAGCTGACGGCGCTTTTTACGCATACGCAAACATTCGTCCGCTTATTCGTGCAAAAGGTTTAAAATCTTGCACAGAGTTTTCTGAATGGTTACTTGAAGAAACAGGCGTTGCTGTTGTTCCTGGTGATGCGTTTGGTTTAGGTGGATTTATGCGTATTTCTTATGCAACTGCTGACGAAGTTTTAGTGGATGCTTTAGCGCGTATCAAAAAAGCTGCTGATTCCATTGAAGGTGTTGATGCTGCAATTGCATCAATCGAAGCAGAAAAAACAGCTTAACACCTAAAAAGATGTAAAAAGCCTGTTTCGACAGGCTTTTTTATTATTAAGAAAGACGCTGCGGACGAGATAAACTTAAGTAATGACAATAAAAGGGAAAACTTTCATTCAAACTTATTTTTTGAATCTTTTGCTCTAGTACATTCCACGCATAAGCATGCGCTTGTTTGAAAAGTCCTTGCTTCTCAAATGCAAATAAGAATAAAGCATTTTCCCTATTCTCTAAGTTTTTATTTGATAATAAATTTCGAGATTTTTCGAGAATTTGTAATTGATGTTCAGTCCACTTATCACCAAACCAAAGCTGTAATAAATCACCTAAATACAGTCGCTCATCACTGAAAGCAGCGAAATGTATATTGGCATTTTCAACAGATTGATAATATTGTGTAGGATTTTGAATGATATCTAAATAATTTTCTTGATAATAAGAAAGATTTGAAAAGATAGATTGAATACTGAGAATAGTCATTTTGACCTCCGATTTAGCCATTTTAGTGCTGGCAAGTAGGGTTAAATCCACACTGCTTAGATAGATATCTAAACGCTTTCTAACTCGAATCTAGCAATAGAATTTCCAAAGTTCAAGCTATTTTTTAAATTTCAAGCTAATTGTGCAAATAAAAACCATACGATATAAAAATGAAGAAAACATGACACTTTTAACTTGACCGATTTCAAAAGCCCCCTATAATGGCATTCAGATTCTCCCATAGCTCAGTCGGTAGAGCGACGGACTGTTAATCCGCAGGTCCCTGGTTCGAGCCCAGGTGGGAGAGCCAAGATTCTAAAAGCCCTTATCATTGATAAGGGCTTTTTTAATGCTCAATTATTTTAATTTTAAGAAATGTCTACAAATGATGATAAAAAGTACAATTAAATCAATATTTAATTTTTTTCTCTTGAATGACTTGACCATCCCCCACTACATGCATAGAATGCATATCCAGATTCTCCCATAGCTCAGTCGGTAGAGCGACGGACTGTTAATCCGCAGGTCCCTGGTTCGAGCCCAGGTGGGAGAGCCAAGATTCTAAAAACCCACTCTTCATGAGTGGGTTTTTTATTCACAGCTCAATAAGAATATGTTTCAATCCAGCCAAATTATTTTCATCCTTATTGGATGTATCAGTACAGCACTTCTTTTATATAGCTGCCTACCCGCTTTCTTTAGAAAACAAAAATTCTTCGCACGACCCGTTATTACCTCATTTGAATCACAAATGTTTCTACGATTACAACAAGCTTTTCCAAATGATCATGTATTGGCTCAGGTTGCATTTAGCGCACTCATAACAAGTGATCATTATAAGTTAAGAAATAAGTTCAATCGAAAAGTGACTGATTTTGTGGTGTTAGATAGAGAGATGAAGGTTATTGCGATTGTTGAACTAGATGACCCAAGTCATATAGGTAAAGAGCTAGAAGACCAACAACGAGATCAAATGCTAAAAGAAGCAGGTTATTACGTACAACGATATACACAAATTCCATCTGTAAAGCAGCTACAGATGGATATTCGCTGAATTTAGTCTTTAAGGTTGATTATCGGCAACTTGCTCAGCATTTTTCTGCTGTTCAAATTTTTTAGCAATTTCGGCATGTTGCTGGTCATATTTACGCTTAGTTTCAGCATCACTTTTTGCAGCCAGAAATGCCATACCCACAATAAAAATCGGAATGAGTAAACCCAAACTCATTAACAACCAAGGAATACGTCTCTTTTCTGCAGCGTTCTGACTCATAAAGGATTCTGTCTCAAATTAGGCCTTAATAGAGTGCAACAATATAACAAAAAAAGAGCCTCTATAAAGAGACTCCTTGCTTAAAATTAAAATCACAGTTTTTGTCGGTTTAAAATATTCCCGTACAGTGAGGACTTTGACTTGCATCTTTTTGCGCATCAGTTAAAACAATACCTGTACCCGCAGACATATTGGCTTGAATAAAATCTACAGCTTTGGCATTTTCACAAATGATTGCTTGAGTATGAGTCGCATTCGGAACAATCTTCAACTCATAACCATTTTCATAACCTGCTTGTGGGAAGAACTGTAAAGCCTTCGCTTTCATGTTGGCAAACATACTTTGTGTCACCACGGGGAGTACAGCTTGATCTTTCTCTCCCTGAAGCATCAATACAGGGGTTTTAATTACCTTTTCAGCTGTGGCATTTGTTGCCGGCTGAGTTGATTTTAAAAACTCTTGTACCACAGGATCTGTTTTAAACTTCGTCAGATCAATACCGTATCCTGACAGTTGATGTGTTGTATCTGCTAAGTAAGCAACGATCCCTGCTTTGAATTTCTCATGCAAACCATTTGCAGCATCTTCACCAGAATAACTCAAACAAGCCCCATCATCACCATTACGCCCATAAGCTAACTCAGCAATATCAGCCGCACCTGATGTAAAGATTGTTTTCAAATCATAGTTCGGTTGCTCTGCTTTGATCCCAGCACTTGCTAAAGCAGCATAAGCTAACAATTCAGCATAACCATCTGCTATTTCTTCAATTTTTGCTTGACCTTGTGCAGGTGTAAGAAGGTTATTTGCAACTGCATAACGCACTTGTAACAAGCTCTCATCGAGTTTACTTACAGGTTTAGGTTGACCATTCGTATCAAGATTAAATTGCGGATCAATATAAATTTGGATAATAGTCCCTAAACTTGATGCTGGTGCGCCTGCTACTGCCCCTTTATAACTCACATCCGCATTAGCAAACTCTGCCGTACCCAATGAAGCATGACCACCTTGTGATTGGCCAATCGACATCCATTCACCTTTCAACTGCGTGCCATAATGATCTTTTACAGCTTTAACCGCAGCAAGTGCAGACTTCGCCTCACTAGACAAGTTTAAATATGGGTGCACCCCAGATGTCCCTAAACCTTCATAATCAGGAGCAACAATCACATAACCCGCCGCCAACAAACTATCTGCTAGGATTCTAAATCGAGGATTAATTAGATTATTACTTGGTGCACAGCTATCACCCACCCCAACCGTTCCATGCTCCCAAACAACAACTCTATAACCATCTTTCGGTTGGATCGCTTTTGGAAATATCACCATTGCCGTAGCTTCTGCTGTTTTCCCTTGAACATTCGTCATATTGTAAGTCATGACTTTGATCGAAGAAGCATTATCTATACTGTCCTTAGCATAGTTACTTTCATACAAATATGTCTTGTCGGAATCAGCACGCTTATTGTCATCTCCATTATCATTACATGCTGATAAAAACAGTGCTGAAATTGAGAACGTCATTGCCAATGCAATTTTTGACCGTTTCATAAAATATCCTTTTAGTCTTTGTCTTTTTTTTAAGCATGAAACTACATGCACTGTTATTAATACATAAAAAAAGTGCCCTTGTATAGGACACTTTTCAACTAATCAGTCAGATTAAGATATTAATTCTAAAAAAATTCCTGCAAAAATAATCATTCCAACCCATCGATTGTGACGGAATGCCCAGAAACAGATTTGCGGATCACGCTCTTTGGTCTTTATTGCTTGATAAATAAAATCTAATCCTACGAATATCAATGCGATTAACCCAAATGGCAGCAAAATATTTTCTAAATATAGTGCAGTGCCTATTAAGCCTAAACTAACAATTTGCAGCAATCCTATAATTTGAATATCAAAACGCCCAAACAAAATTGCGGTAGATTTCACACCAATTTTTAAATCGTATTCACGATCAGTAATTGCATATTGAGTATCGTAGGCAACAGTCCACGCTAAATTACCAAAATATAATAACCAACATGTCAAATCAGGTGTTTTCCCTACTGCTGCATAAGCCATAGGGATTGACCACGAAAATGCCGCACCTAAAAACACTTGTGGCAAATGCGTATAGCGTTTCATAAAAGGATAAATAAAGGCTAAAAATAGCGCCCCAAATGACCAATAAAACGTTTCAATCGGCAAGAAAAATAATAAGCATGCGCTTGCTATAACTAAGCCCAAAAATACGAATACAGCTTCTCTTGCCTTGATCACACCTGTTGCTAAAGGGCGATTCTTAGTCCGTTCAACATGTGCATCAACTTTTCGGTCAGCAAAATCATTAATCGCACAACCAGCCGCTCTCATAAAAAAACAGCCTAAAATCATGATTATAAGTACTTTTAAATCAGGAATACCCTTTGAAGCAATCCATAATGCCCACATTGTCGGCCACAAAACCAGTTCTGTACCAATCGGTTTATCAAAACGACATAAATAGTAATAGGCTTCTAAACGCTGCCGCCAAGAGATATGTTGCACTGTTTCCATGAAGAATCCTTAGAGTCAATGCTGTCGAATAAACTGTTCAAAAGCAGGCAAGAAAGTTTCTTGCACAATGAATTTACAACCGTGCCACGTATAACAACTTTGCCTAGTCCAACCCTCGGCAAGATAGATCACACGTCGCTCACACTTAGGGTCTGTACGCTGAAATAAGAACCACCCAATCGGTTTGTTCCCGATATGCTTAAATATACGCGCTTTTTTTTGCAAACTTAGAATCGGAAAAATACTTTTGGCTTTTACCCAAGCTTCGGACTCACTACCATAAAGATTGGTTTCTCTTACCCATGCGATATGCTGATAAGGCATCCGCATCCACTGGCTGTCGGTAAAAGTTAGACGTTGATAATGTTCTTTTATTCGTTCTACATGAAACTCACCACCACCCAGATCGGTGAGTTGCTGTGTTAATGAACCTGACGCATACAACCATTTTTTTAATTCAGTTGGGATCTCTTTGCCCTTTATTCTGTTTGGTCGTAAATTTCGCATGCGTTGCTCACTAAAAACATCGCGTTTAGTTTACATGAATTTTTCAGTAAATATGTACAATCTTCCAATCTATTAATGACATAAAAAAAGCTCGCCGAAGCGAGCTTTTCTGAATAACAATGTATTACAAGCTGTAGTACATGTCGAATTCAACTGGGTGAGTAGTCGTGTTAAGACGACGTACATCTTCAGTTTTAAGTTCGATATATGCTTCAAGCATTTCTTTAGTGAACACGCCACCTTTTAACAAGAACTCGTGATCAGCTTGAAGTGCTTCAATCGCCATTTCCAAGTTGTGAGCAACTGTTGGGATTTTTGCTTCTTCTTCAGGAGGAAGATCGTACAAGTTCTTGTCAGCTGCTTCACCTGGGTGGATCTTGTTCTGGATACCATCAAGACCAGCCATCAACAATGCAGCAAAACCTAAGTATGGGTTCATCATTGGATCTGGGAAACGAGCTTCGATACGCTTGCCTTTAGGGCTAGAAACATATGGAATACGGATTGACGCAGAACGGTTACGCGCTGAGTAAGCAAGCATAATTGGCGCCTCATAGTGAGGAACCAAACGCTTATAAGAGTTCGTTGATGGGTTAGTAATCGCATTTAATGCACGCGCGTGCTTGATTACACCACCAATGAAGAATAATGCCATTTCAGATAAACCAGCATATTCATCACCAGCAAACAAGTTCTTGCCATCTTTAGAGATAGACATGTGAACATGCATACCTGAACCGTTATCACCTACCATTGGCTTAGGCATGAATGTCGCAGTTTTGCCGTATTGGTGAGCAACGTTCCAAACAGCATATTTGAACTGTTGTACTTCGTCAGCTTTGCGAACCATTGTATTGAAGCTCACACCAATTTCTAATTGGCAAGAAGCAACTTCGTGGTGATGCACTTCTACGCGGCCAGGGCCCATGATGTCTTCGATACGAGCACACATTTCAGCACGCATATCTTGGTGAGAATCAACTGGAGGAACTGGGAAGTAACCACCTTTAACACGTGGACGGTGGCCTGAGTTACCAGCTTCGTAATCTTTACCAGTAGACCAAGCAGCTTCTTCCGCGATTAATGTATGGCGAGCGCCAGACATATCGATGTCCCATTTTACTTCGTCAAATACGAAGAATTCTGGTTCTGGACCAAAGAATGCAGTATCACCGATACCTGTAGATTTTAAATATTCTTCAGCGCGACGAGCAATCGAACGTGGGTCACGCTCGTAACCTTGACCAGTAGATGGCTCAATTACGTCACAAGTTACAACAACTGTAGGCTCAGCAAAGAACGGGTCAAGAAAACCTGTTTCAGCATCTGGACGTAAGATCATGTCAGAAGCTTCAATGCCTTTCCAACCAGCGATTGAAGAACCATCAAACATTTTACCGTCTTCAAATGTGTCTTCATCAATCGTGTCAGCTGGGTAAGTTACGTGTTGCTCTTTACCCTTAGTATCAGTAAAGCGAAAATCGACCCATTTTGCGCCACTTTCTTTGATGAGTTGAAGGACCTTGTTCGCCATGCTCATTTGCTCCAATGAAATTTATATGCACTTGTTAAGTGCGTGTTAGTTGTTGGGATATAATTAGCAATTATCATACCAACAATTATAAAGCATACCTAAAACATTGAAATTCTTTACAGAAAAAATGCTTTAAGCTCCATATCCTATGTCCACTATAATGTTTATATTCGCAAATGCACCATATTCACACATTTCTATTTTAGCGCGTCCCCAAAAAAGACATTATGAACCAAAATAGTGCAGAACATATGGTAAAGAACCAATGTAGTGCCAATTACGCCATCATTTGTTAGCATAAATTGGCTTTTTATATCATTCTTTTCAGCTTGATTCCAATCAATTCATTTAGACTTTAGATTCACTTTGTGTTTATTTTATCAAGTCTTTCAATTACAAAACTTTATTCTTCATTTTTTGTCGTTTTTTTGCTTAACAAAGTTTATAAACATTCAGACTCATTCTTGCGATTTCACTCACATTGATTCTTTGTTTTTGTTATGATGACTCTCCTCTATGATTTTATCATTTCTTGTTTTTTTAAATTTTAAAATTTAGAGTGAATCCACAAAGTCGAAAACACAATTAAAGTGTATATTTTCAAAAGGTTATAATCATGCTTCTAATGATTGAAAGGAAGCACTGATATTCGCTGACGTTCGTTAGTGTTCGATTCAATTTACAGCAGTTACTTTCCAAAATATTTAAAGTCCGTTCACGTTCGCTAGCGTTCGGTGACATCCACAACTTTTGTGAGTAAGATTGTGAGTATTCATTTTTCTTATTAAGTTACTCACAGATTTCTGATGCTCAACGACACTAAAATAAAACAACTTAAACCACAAGATAAGGCTTATCGTGTTGCTGATCAAGGTGGTCTATGCATCGAAATCCGCACGAATGGATCTAAGCTTTGGCGTTTTAGATATCGTTACTTGGGTACTGCTAAGATGATCAGTCTTGGTGAGTACCCTATCGTTACCTTAGCACAAGCTCGACAAAAGACCTTGGAACAAAAACTACTATTAGACCAAAACATAGATCCATCACAAAATCGACAAGAAGAAAAATCTAAAGCCCTTTTAAACCAAGCTTGTACTTTGCAGAGTGTTGCAACTGAATGGTATAACAAACGGAAAGATAAAAAATCTGTAAGCTACAAACGGTCTGTAGAAAAAGCATTTGAAAAAGACATATTCCCAGCACTTGGGAAAAAGGACATTAAAAAAATCACAGCTTTTGATGTCCTTCAGATGCAAGAAAAGACAATGAAGCGTGTATCTAAACAGGGAAATTATGGAACTGGTGAAAGTACAGCAATCTTTAATAGGCAATTGGTGAGTCAGGTTATTGACTATGCTATTGCAACTTCTCGTTGTGAATATAATCCTGTATCTGCACTACGAAACACTGTAGAGCGTCCGCCAAAAATAACAGCTCGCCCAATGACTGATGATGAAAAAGCAGTCTTCAACTCAAGACTAGCCTCATACAATGGTGCGACCACTACTAAGAACGCAATTAAAACACTTATTTATTCAATGCTCAGAACGGTTGAGGTGATTCGCCTACGTTGGGAGTGGGTAAACTTTGATACAGACCTTATTCGCATTCCACCAGCAACTACTGAACAAAGAAATAAAGGTCAACGAAATATTAAAAAAGATCGGGAACATCTAGTCCCTATTTCAATGCAACTAAAGCAAATTTTGCTCGATCAGTTAGAGCAAACAAAAAACAGCGACCTTGTTTTTTCCAGCGTTTTTGATGTTACCAAGAAAATGAATAATACAACTGTGAATCGTGCGCTTGCGAACATGGGATTTGAAAGCCTAACCGCGCATGACTTTCGAGCAACAGCTTCAACTATGCTTCATGGCCTTGGCTATCCATCTGATCATGTTGAAATACAACTTGCACATGTTGATAAAAACGTGGTTCGTGGTACATATAATCATGCGAGTTACTTAGATGAACGAAAAACAATGATGCAAGACTGGGCTGATATTGTTGATAGCTGGGGGAAATAATGCGCTACTTCTACATAAAGAAAGGCAATCTCTATCTGCATATTCAAACAACGACACATGAAGAATATCAAGACTATTCAGATATTGATGCGATAAAGTTTTTGGAGAAAAGAGAGGTTGACAGATTTTTGGTGACGCGAGGAAGGAAGTTAAAAGGTGTGGAAATTAAGAGAGAGTGATGCTTGCTAATGTTGAACACACTGCAAGCAAACACTAATAGAGTTTTAATTGAGAGCTTTCACCAGTGCCGCATGTTTTGAATCACATTCATTGTACTTGGCTACAGTATCGACAGCCCATAATAAAACATCTTTACCTGTGCCCGATTCGATCTGGTTCAAAGTCGGACATGGTTGAATTAGATGTATTAGTTCAGACTTGATCTGACACAGGTCTTGAAAAAGAAGAAGTTACCGATTTTGATTAAAGGTGTCGAATCTCAATCAATAAAGGTAACTTCTCATGTTGCATACTAACAATCAAATCATCAAACACAAAGTCGGT
>MPMF02064313.1_pt1 | contig 153970 bp, 131 predicted proteins | sample 1617271 | NCBI WGS metagenome assembly MPMF02 (sample SAMN05944812, study PRJNA350692) | marine metagenome | biome: marine; feature: ODZ; material: water; isolation source: 120 m water sample prefiltered with 30 um filter, filtered on to 0.2 um... | place: Pacific Ocean | collected 2012-04-09... | reverse complement strand
GAGTACAACACCATCCGACCGCACAGTGCGCTGGGCTATCGTCCGCCCGCACCAGAGGCCCTCACGCGAGTGCCCGTTGGTAGGCTAGATATGAGCTTCGCTCTCTCTTAACAATTGGAACGACCATAGGGGGCGGGTCACTTCCGTCCGCGGTGAAGGTGCCCGGATCGTTGAAGGTGGTTTCATACGAGGCGGTCGGGATGCCCTTGGTGCGTACGGCATAGGACCCCTGAAACGTGAAGTCGTTGACGCCCACCTTGCCAAAGACGTTTTGAGAGCTCTCGTAGTCGGCACTCACCGCGACACCACCGTTCACGTCGGCAAACTCCGGGAAGAAGAGGTCTTGCCCATCGCTGTCCGTCAGCGTGCTCGAAAGGACCAGGTCCACGCCGTTCGAAAATCGTTCGCCGTAATCCACCCGGCCGGCGCCCGTCCCAAAAGACCCAAGTGCCCCCGTGAGTTGCGCCCCGCTCACCTGGCGGCCGCTCTTCGTGATGACGTTGACGACGCCGAAGAAGGCACTGGTGCCATACAGCGACGAGCTCGGCCCGCGCGCGATCTCGACGCGCTCGATCAGATCGATGTCGATGGGGAAATCCAGGCCGATACCGACGGCGTTGTAGACACCGTCGTTGGTCCGAAATCCATCTACCAGAACCAACAGTCGCGAGTTGAAGTCCGCGGGGCGCCCGAAGCCACGGACACCCGCATAGGAGAAGTTGCGGTCGTTCGTCGTGTAGAAACCGCGGGCGTTGCGAAGCACATCCGCAAGGGTGCGGTAGCCATATCGTCGAATCTCCTCGGCGGTGACGATGCTCACGGATGAGGGGGCCTCGGTCACTTTCTGCTCGTACTTGGAAGCCCTGAAAACCGATGGGATCTCTTGAAACAACAGAGACTCGCCGAAGTCCGTATCCTGGGAGTCACCCACGAGTGATTCCGATCCTGTCGTCTGCGACAAGGCTGGCACGGCCAGGAGCAACAAGAGGACGATCGACGGGAACACGTGCCAGTGGCCAGGATTCGCAGCATACGGACGCACGCCGGCCGCGTCGTTCTCGGACTGGATCGCAGGAGGCGATGTCTGTTGCTCTTGCACGGGTCTGTCCCCTCTCCTCGTATGCGTGGCCGGCGCCACGCTCGTCTCGGTCAATAGAGCCCTCGCGTGTCCCAACACCGCGTTCGTGAGCGGACGCAGGGCTGCAGGCCCGACGCGAACGGTCACCACCAGGGAATCGGCCCAGAACGCGGATCACTTGAAGAATCGCCGACGGACAAGGGAACACCCGCGCGTTCGTGGAAGGCCCGGCGTCCTGGCGAGGCGCAGCTCTTCTTGGCGGGGCTACGCCCCACCCCGCACACGACCGCTACGCGTCCCTCGATGAACTCGGGACGCCCCGAGCCTGTTGCCGAGGGGCGGGGACCACGAAAGGCCCACGCCGCGTCCGCGGGTGCGGCGTGGGGCGGTGGGGCCCCACAAGCACCCGCGTGGGGTTCGGGGCGAAGCCCCGTCTGAAGAAAGACGAAGCAACGGCGTCCAGGCGGGCGCCTCGCCAGGATAACCTAGAAGATCGCCAGCGCGTTGACGGGCGATCCGGTGCCGGTCTCGACCGCGAGCGGGGCGGCCACGAGCATGAACTCCCAGCGGTTCAGCCGGGCGGCGGTCTCGGCCAGCGCTTCCAGGTCCTGGTTGTCGAACAGGTCCACACCCATCGCGACGATCGTTAACAGGTGCACCGGCAGCCCGACGCCTTCGATCTGCGATGGCACGACGTCGCTCGCCGCGTCGCCGCCGGGAGGACCTCTGGCCGGATGGCTCCCGCTCGTGGTGTGGAGCTGGTGCGTGGGTGTCGTGTTGCTGTCGGGACGGCTGGCGAAGGCTCCGTTCCCAGGGTGTGTCTAATAGCGCCTATCGTCTCATCACTTTGGTGGGCGGCACGCCCGACGCGAAGGTGATGGCATTCGACCGCACGGCGGCTGACGAGGTCTGGCGCGCGGTCTCGTCACTCGATTCTGAAACGGGCGAAGCGTACTGGGAGCAACCGCTCGAAGTCGACTACGACGTGACGGTGGCGACCCCGGTGCGGCGTGGAGCAACGGGGCCCCACAAGCACCGGCGTGGGGTCCGAGCAAACGCCCCGGCTAATCGATAATCGCCTGATACGTCATCGAGGCCATGTCCGGGCGCAGGTTGAGGTGTGTGTAGGGCCGAAGCTGCTGCATCAAGATGCCGATGACCTCTTCTCTCGGATCGACCCAGAAGATTGTGCCGAACGCGCCGCTCCAGTAGTACGACCCTTCCGAGCGCGGGGTGGCGGCCGGCCCGAGATCGGTGACAATCGCATAGCCTAGGCCGAACCCGTAGCCGGGACCGGCCAGCCAGATGCCCTTGTCGCCGGTGTGGTTGGTGGTCATCATCTCGACGGTCTTCGGGCTGACGATGCGGGCGCCGTCGAGCTCGCCGCGGTTCAGCATCATCTGGTGGAACCTGAAGTAGTCGCGCGCGGTCGATACCAAGCCACCGGCGCCGCTGAAATAGACGTGCGGCTCGGCCACATAGCGGCTCTCTGCTGTGGGTGCCTCCGACAGCGCGATCTTACCGTTGGCGTCCGGACGATAGAGCGCCGTGAACCGGTCAAGCTTCGACTGCGGTAGATAGAAATGCGTATCGGTCATGTCGAGCGGCTCGAAAATTCGCTCCTTGAGGAACGCGTCGAGCGTCTGCCCCGACATCACCTCGACCAGACGGCCCGCGACATCGGTCGCGCGCCCGTATTCCCAGTGGTCACCCGGCTGGAAATTGAGCGGCAGCTCGGCCAGCCGCTTCAGCATGTCGCCCACCGTGTCTCCCGGTTTGGTCTGCGCCGACATCCGCTGGAACTCCGGCTGCGTGATGCCGCGATAGCTGTTCGCCAGTCCAGCTGTGTGGGTCAGAATCTGCTGCACGGTGATCTGCCGCGCCGCCGGAACGGTCTTGAAGCGACCGGTCAGCCGCTCTTGCGGCGGCGACGGAATCGCGACTTGCATGTCGGCGAACTCCGGCAACCACTTCGAGATCGGGTCGCGCAGCTGGAAGTGCCCCTCCTCGTAGAGCATCATCAGCGCCGTCGAGACGATCGGCTTCGTCATCGACGCGATGCGGAAGATCGAGTCGTGCGTCATCGGCGAGCCGCTCTCAGCGTCGCGCTCTCCCAGCGCCGAGAAATGCACTACCTTTCCGCGCCGAGCCACCAGCGCCACCACCCCGGGCGTCTCGTTGCGGTCGATGTAGGCCTGCATGACCTCGTCGAGGCGCTCGAGCCGCTCCGACGACATTCCGACCGTCTCCGGCTCGGCGGTCGGTAGTCCATCCATCACCGGCAGATCGGCCGCGGCGCCTCTGAGTCCGGTCGTCACGGCGATCGCCGCGATCGCTACCAACCCGAGCCATTTGATCGATCTCTTCATGTCAGCCTCCTTGCCGATGTTCTGCACCGCCCTCCGATAGCAAGGGCCTTCAGGCCCGCCACGTCGATCGGTGTCGAGTGTATCTCGAAAGTGCGAGCTCTTGACCCAGCCCAAGCCGGCCCACCGGCTACCAAACCGACTGGACATGCTCGTAGTCGCGGATCGCGCGATCTTTGGTCACCAGCCTCGCGCCGTGGTGACGGGCGGTGGCGACGATGATCTGATCGGCTGGGTCCCCATGAAACGGGGGCGGCAAGCGACAGCTCTCGACGAGTACCGGCCGCGACAACTCCACCAACTGCAGGCCGTCACGCAGTGTCGCGATATCGAGCCACTCGTCGAGCGGTCGATCCAGGACGATCTGCTCTTTCGCCACTTTCCTGGCGAGCTCCCAGAGCGAGATGAGCGATAGCTGCAGCGTTCCAGCCCCAATCCCCGCTGCGATGACCGCCCCAGCACGCTTCGAGAGCCGCCGATCTTCGACGACCCACCAGAGCCAGGCGTGGGTATCAAGCAGAATCGGCATCCCACCGCTCTCCGGTACGATACGGGTCTCCGGTCTCCTTCAGCACACTGCCGACGAGGCTGCGCTCTGTCGCAGGCTCCAGATACGGCACCAACGTCGCCACCGGTCGACCACGTTTTGTGATGACGACCTGAGACCGCGTCCTTTCGACTTCGTCCAACGTCTTTAGGCAGACATCCTTGAATTTTCCGGCTGCAATCGTCTTCATTTGAACAATATAGCCATGACCATATGGCCATGTCAATTACACTCGATTCAGTCTCCTCCGGCAGACAACCTGGTCCGTCACCGGGCGAACAGCTCGAGCGGCACCGACCAGCCCATTTCGTAGTAGCCACGTGGGGTGGGATGAATGCCGTCGCAATCGAAGGCGGGCGCAATGCGGTCCAGATCCGCGCCATCGCGAACGGCCTGGTCAAAGTCCAGGACACCGTCGAACGGCGCGTCGCCTCGCATCCAGGCGTTGACCTCATTACGGATACGGGTCTTGGCAGGGGTCCAGCCCGAATTGTTCGGTGTGGGCGCGCGATTGTGTCGCGGAATAATCGTGACGCCGTGGACCCGAAGTCCACGGGCATGCCCCTGCTCGATGATCGTCTCCATCCCCGAGATCACCGACCGCGCAGTCGCCTCTCGGCGAATGTCGTTGGTCCCCATGAAGAGCACCACATCGGTGACACCGGCATGCGAGAACACGTCCCGCTCGAGCCGCTCGACGCCAGGGGTGCTGTTCGGCGCGGGCTGGAGCCCCTCGCGGGTAACGGTATTGCCGCCGATTCCCTCGTTGACCACTGCGCGTCGTCTCGCCGCATCTCCGCTCATGTCGAGCCGGACCGCCAGCCAGTCTTCCCAACGGTCATAGCCATCCACGGTGCCACAGGACCCGTCGGTGATCGAGTCGCCGAACGCGACGATGGCACCACCGACCGACGTGGTCAGCACGTCGACGCCCTTGAGCCACCACATCGACGTGATCCTCTCGTCCAGACCCTCGCGACTCTCACTGGACGTCAGATCGCCCGCGCCGTCGGCGCTCAGATAGGACGTGACCAGCGCGCCACGGTGCAGACTGGGGCGCACGTTCTCACCCGGCAGATGCAGACTGATCGCGAGATCCTGCCTGGACAGCACCGCGAACTGGACCGGGTCGCTCTGGACGCTCCCGCCCGGCGGAATCGTCACACCAGGCTCCCCGTCGAACCGCAGAGGCTGGTTCGTCCCCGGCACCAGCGCAGCGCCACGCATCCGCTGGGCGACCGAGGCGGAGCCGATCTGTAGCGGCTCGGTGCCATAGGTATTGTCGAAACGGATCCGCACCGATTCTCCGCTCGCTGTCACTCGCGCGATCAGCCTGACCGTGACGTCGGTGACACCCTCTTCACCCAGGCCCTGCTGCGATGTCGTCCAGGCAGTGACCCACTGGGCCGCCGGCGCTTGTGCGTCGACCGGCTCCATGCCGTGTGCCAACAGGGCCGCCACCGCGGCGGCGATGGCCAGTATCCGAGAATTTAGACGTTGTGACATATCTTGTGCTCCAAGAAAAGACCGGACGCGTGCCGGTGGCGCCGGCATTCCACGCGACTGCCCGTTCCGGTTGTGCCCGATCACTCCGAAATCTGACGCGCGCATGCGCCCGCCATCGACCATATGCCATCGACATCCTGACGCCAGTACCGCAGCATCGGGGGCCCTGGCTGGTCGGTATATGGGTCGATCTGCACGAAGCTGTAGCAGGGCGCCAGCTGTTCGGGCCGCAGTGTCGCGATCAACTCGGCATCCGACACACCGCGCGCCTCCTGGAACCGATCCAGCGCCACCGGAGTCACCGTACGCTGCCACGCCCCGGCATTGATCACCACGGGCGTAACGGCATCTCGGACAGGCGAAAAGCCATCGACGACGTAGGCCCGACCGGCCTCCACTCGGGTGAAGTTACCCTGACGATAGTCGGCCAGATGGGTGTGCCCGTGCACGAACACCGCGACCCGGCGCCGGTCATCCTGTATCCGCTCGAGATGGCGCAGCGCCAGGCGATCGCGCGACTGCCAGAAATACTCGAACCGCGATTCTGTCGTCTCCGGTGTCCGTGCGCACTCAGCCACCGGCGGCCCGGTCGGGTCGAGCTGCGTCAGAATCCGCTCGAACCGGCGTCTGGCCCGGCGCACCGCCGCACGGCGGTCGCACACCGCCCGGAGCTCGTCGTCGGTCAGCGCACCCATCAGCCGGTCCAGGTGCCCATCGTCCAGCGCGCGGGCCGCGAGCGGCTTGAACCGGTCGTCATCGGGAAGCGAGTCTACGAGAAAGCCGGCGCCCTGAGCCCGCACCACGGCAAGATCCCAGACCGGCGCTTCGACGTCACCGCGGTCGAGGTCCATGCGGAATTGCTGCCACGATGACCGGAACAGGAACAGTCGCAGGAGCGAGGCTGCGTCCACACCGATGTCGTCAGCGCCACCGGCCGACAGCGCATAACGCAGCCCGGCGCTGTCATCCGCCAGGTTGTCGATGACCGGAAATCGCGGCTCATGCTCGTCGAACAGCGCCTGCATCAGCTGCTGGCCCCACGGACGGGCAAGATGCCGCCGACCGGACCGCGTGATGAACGGCTCCGGCCACCCCTCGAACCGATCCGCCCGGCCCTCGATCTGGTGGCCATGCTCGGCATGCACCAGTCCGTCTCGCGACCGCCAGACGCCGTCTATCGCCACCGTCACGCGTCCCGGCGAGCCGAACGCGGCCACCGCCCGGTCCCCGACAGCCGGGAACAGCAGTGCCGCATCGTGGTCACCCGGCACGATGACCACGCGGTTGTCCGCGTTGCCGGCAAAAGCGCCGAAGGCCTCCAGCTCACGCACATGTGCGCCAAGCACCCGCTCGAGCCTGGCCAACGCCTCGGGCTCGGTGCATCCCAGGTCCGCCGCCACATGCGCGCACGCGACCTCGGCCGACTGCGTCAAATCGAAGGTGTCGCCGTTGAGGATGAGGTCGGTCGCGTCGCGCTCGTCGGACAGCGCCGTCAGAAACAGCTCGAGCTCAGCGGCCCAGCGGAAATCCTCAGTGGCGAGCCACGTGCCCCGAGCGTCCCGCCCTCCCCCCATGTGCAGATCGGAGAGCACCACGATGCGGCGCGACGCAGCCGAGGGCGCTTGCGCACGCATCGCCACGTCGAACGACAATGCCAGACCGATGAGCACGAGCAGAAGCGCACGACGTGGACCGTCCACGCTAACGCTCGCTCGCCAGTGAGAACCGCACGATCTCCTCGTCATTGCGTACGACGATGTGCCTGTTCGCATAAGCCGGATGCGACCAGTTGACGGCGGGACCTGACCTGCGACGTCGCACGTACGGGTGTGTCGGATCGATCAGGTGCGTTCGGCTGATCTCGCGGTAGCCCTCGGGTGACAGCTTCGCGATGACCAGGTCGCCCGTGTCGGTATTGATGAAGTACCGATCCTCGTGGCGCACGAAGAACGCCGTCGCCCAGTTGGTCGACTCGCCTATCAGAGCCTCGGTCTCCCAGACACGACGACCGGTCGCGATCTCGAGACAACGCAAGACTCCGTGTCCATCGACGCCGTAGACGTAATCGCCTTGGATCAGCGGCGTGCTGATCACCGAGTTCAGCGTGTTGAAATCGCGCCCATACTCGGGGTCGCTCTCCCCCACACCTTCCCAGAGCACGCTGGCCCCGGGCGTCGCCTCGTCGAGCGCAAGCATCCTGGCTCCGCCGTACTGGGAGGTAACGAACAGATGCCGACCACTCTGCACCGGTGTCGCCGGGTTGATCCCCATGTCGACGATATGGCGGACCTCCCAGTAGATTTCACCGGTCTCGGGATCCAGAGAGCTGATGTCACGCGGGTGCCAGGCAATCAGCTGACGGACACCCCCCGCCTCGATGATGATCGGTTGGCTATAGCCAGGTTCCCAGTCCGAAGACAGCGCGCGCCAGATCTCCGCGCCCGTGCGCTTGTCGAACGCCATCATCTTGGCGTCCGGCTCACCCCCCACCAGACAGATCAGCCGGTCGCCATCGACCAGCGGCGCTCCGGTCATTCCCCACGACGGGACCGCCGTGTTGAAATCTCGCGCATAGTCTTTCTGCCAGAGGACGTCGCCGGTCGCAACATCGAGCGCCAGCAGATTCCCCATCGCGCCCAGCACATACACCCGGTCGTCATCGACCGTCGGTGTCGCTCGCGGACCGATGGCATAAACGAGCTGCAGCCCGGCGTAGTCGGTCTCCCACTCTCGAGTCCACAGCACCTGCCCGGTCTGCTCATCGAGCGCCAGCGCCCGCTCGACCACCGCCGTCGATCGCGGATCGGGCCGACGCGCGTCGGTAATGAAGACCCGTCCCGTCGCGACCGCGGCACCGGAGTAGCCGCTGTGAATCGGTGTGCGCCAAGCGACCGGGAGCCCTGCGGTGGGAAAAGTGTCGACCAACCCGGTCTCGGTCAGGATGCCGAGCCGACCGGCCCCTCGCCACTCGGGCCAATCATTAGCATGCAGCGAGTGGACCGTTCCGCAGAGGAACAGCCCAACAATCGACGCCGCCACACGGGTCATCGACGCTCCTCGGCTCGGTACGGGCTACCCGCCGGCAACGATGTTCGGCCGGTCTCGGCGGGCGCCGGCTGGACGATGCGTGAGTTCGCCCGCAAAGTATAGCGGCTTTCCGGTGCCCTCACTCCGAACGGCTGGACATGGCGGTCAGGCCCCGTCCTCTGGGTGCCTCCGTCCGTCGCCACGATCGGACACTTGAGCGTGGCGGATAGACCAGAGGCCGCGCCAACGGCGAGCCAGACTGACGGCACGGTTGTTGCATATCGCATGAAGTAGATTGGCCAGTCGCGCGCCGAGCCAACCATTGGCGCCCGCGCGACGTCTCAAGTAGGAGTAGCACACAGTGAACGAAGGAGACCGGCGATGATGCTGCACCAATTCCTGACCGCGACGGCGACAGCCGACGAGCAGGAGCTCCGCCGGGCCATGGCGGCTGCCCTTGCCATGGAGATACCAAACGAACCGGCCGGATATGGGAGGTTCCATCGCCGAGTGGTCGACCAGATCGACGCGGCACGCAAGGACCCGCGCCACATCGTCAGCGCCCGAATCGGCAGCCGTCTCACCTCGGCAGCATAGCCACTAGCAGAAGCTTTTCTCACAGCCCAGCTAAGCATGGGCTAGACGTCACGGGTGGGCGTCAAGAAACCTGATTCAAACGTGACGCTCTCACCCTGAATGACCCCGGTCAGAAATACGGTCGCATTCGACCGCCGATGCATCCCACCCTGCGGCGTTGCTCGTCGCAAGTTGGAGCGCTCCGCTCACTCCCGGATTCGCCCACTCTTTACCTGCGTCGATGGAACTACCATACCGACCAGATCGTCAGAGCACGTAGACGCATGGTCAAGTTCCTGCTCTGGTGCATCCTCCTCGTGTTCTGCTGGCCGCTGGCACTGCTGGCGCTCGTCCTCTACCCGATCGTGTGGGTGGCGCTGCTGCCGTTTCGCCTGGTCGGGATCGCGGTCGGCGGCGTGTTCGCGCTGCTCGGCGCGATAATCTTGTTCCCTGCTCGCGTGCTGGGCGGCCCGGCGAAACTCTAGTGTAGTGCGTCCGAAATAAGGGGTATCAATTCGTGGCGCGACGCCCGGCTGGCCAGGCGCGACGAGGGAGCAAATTGGGCATTTATGACCGAGGAGCAACGCCGCCAGGCGGGATGCCCCGCCGCGAAGTCATGACCCTTCTTTCGGACGCACTGCACTAGCTCGCGCATCATTCCCGCATGCGCCGCTTAGTACTGCCCACCTCCTTCTCCGTGTCATTCGGTCTAACCGATAGGCGAAAGGTGCTCTGGCTTCTCACGCCACGCCCTTCATGCGGATACGTGTGCAGGGTCTCGACCGAAAGCATGGCTCCCTCGATACGCCAGCCGATATGCGTCATCGGCTCTTCTGCGCCCTGACCGACCCCGTATTTGACGATGAGTTGCTCCGCTTCCGAGAAGTCGCCCTGCAGCCCGTCGCCCGCATCGAGCTCGAACGACGACAGCTGGCAATCGTACCGGAGGCTATCGATCGCACGAGAGATGACACAATCTATGCCGACAGCCCGCTGCTCCAGCACGTGTGCCTCGAGATCCCCAGCAGCGCAGGTCAGGAGCTCGGTCAGCGCGATGTCGCCTTTCTCGACCACCACCGCGTGACTCGTCCCCAGTGCGAAGAAGGTCACCACACGCCCCCCCCACAACACCCGGCGCACATCGAAGACCCGCAACGGCTCCAGGCGAGGGCGTCCGTCGAGCAGGAAGTAGTGAAGCGTCGCTGCGCTATGGGTTACTGGGGTCACTTGAGCAGGTGGGTCGTAGGAGCTCGATGGAACCGCGGCATCGTACCGAAGCCCCGGCCTGGAGTCAAAACACCGAACCCGGTGCGCCTGTTGCCTGAGCGTGGAGAGGGCCACATGTTGACCCCCGTCCACCTGGGCAGCAAGATGGTAACCGCATGGACGATACGCGCGCAGCATCGACGGACCACGCCGGCATCAAGACCCGCGCGCTCCTGGTCGCGGTCTTCACCATCGCCACCTGCGGGCTGATCTACGAGCTGCTGGCCGGGACTATCGCCAGCTACCTCCTGGGCGACAGCGTCACGCAGTTCTCGACCATCATAGGCGTCTATCTGTTCGCCATGGGGGTCGGCTCCTACCTCTCGCGCCACTTTCGACGCGACCTGGTCACGCGCTTTATCGAGATCGAGATCCTCGTGGGCGTCATCGGCGGCATCTCCTCGCCCGTGCTGTTCTTCGCGTTCGGCCAAATCGACGTCTTTCGGGTCGTGCTCTACGGCTGGGTCACGGCGACCGGCGTACTGGTCGGTCTGGAGATCCCGTTTCTGATCCGCATCCTGGAGAACCAGTTTCCGCTGCGCGACCTGGTCTCGAAGGTGCTGTCGCTCGACTACTTGGGCGCGCTCGCGGCATCGCTGCTCTTTCCGCTTTGGCTTGTGCCACGGGTCGGGTTGATGCGGTCGTCGTTCGTGTTCGGTGTGCTCAATGTGCTGGTCGCAGTCTGGACCTGTCATCTCTTCCACGCCCAGCACCGCCGACCGTGGCTGACGGCCCAGGCCTATGGCGCGCTCGTCCTGCTTCTCTTGGGGGTGGCGTTCTCCGACGACCTGATGGAGCTGTCCGAGCGACAACTCTACGAGGACGCGGTGATCCTGTCTCGGTCCTCCCCCTATCAACGCATTGTGCTGACACAGAAGGACGGCGAAGTCCGTCTGTTTCTCAACGGCGACCTTCAGTTCTCGTCCCTCGACGAATACCGCTACCACGAAGCACTCGTCCATCCGGGTCTGGCCGCGGTGGCGACGCCCCGCCGGGTGCTGGTGCTGGGCGGTGGCGACGGGATGGCGGTCCGGGAGATCCTCAGAGACGACCGGGTCGAGCAGGTCACCCTGGTGGACCTCGACCCGATGATGACAGAGATTTTCGTCGAGCACGACGGGTTTGCCGCCCTCAACGACTATGCGCTCCGCTCGCCCCGGGTCGAGCTGGTCAACGCCGACGCCTTCATCTGGCTCGAGGAGGACGCGGGCCGCTACGACTTCATCGTCGTCGACTTCCCAGACCCCTCGAACTACTCACTTGGCAAGCTGTACACCACCACGTTTTATCTACGGCTCGCCGCCCACCTGGAAGCCGGCGGCGTCGTGGCGATTCAGAGCACATCGCCCCTGGTGTCCCGACAGGCGTTCTGGTGCATCGTCGAAACAGTGCGCGCGGCCGGGTTGCACGCAGCGCCCTATCACGCCTCCGTGCCGACCTTTGGGGAATGGGGCTTCGTCGTCGCGTCCCGAGAACCGTTTCAGGTTCCCACGCGCTTCCCCGACACACTCCGGTTCCTGACACCAGCCATCGCGGGGTCGCTCTTCGAGTTTCCGGCCGACATGGCTCGAGTGCCCGTCGAGGTCAATCACCTCAATAACCAGATTCTGGTGCACTACCACACAGACGGCTGGAACCAGTATGCGCGCGCGCCAAGCCTCGACGCGCGATGAGCTGCGGACCAGTTCGCCAGATGTCCAGACCACTAGACCCTCGTGCCCAACTAACCCGCCGAGACCTGTTATGGCTGGGTCCAACCGCGGCAGCCGCCATGGCGTTTGGCTGTTCGTCTCGGGCACCAACCTCTCGACTCGACACTGGTCGAATCAGCGGGGGGATCGTCGGCGCCTCGCATCAGACCGGCCACCGTCTGCGAGAGGGGGGGCTTCCCGAGCCGCAACAGACACGCGAGGTGCCGGTGGTCATCGTGGGTGGTGGGGTCGCGGGCCTGTCGGCAGCCTGGAAGCTGGACAAGAGCGGGTTTCACGACTTTGCCCTGCTCGAGCTCGAACCGGAAACGGGCGGCAACGCGCGGTGGGGGCAGAACGAGGTCTCCGCCTACCCCTGGGGAGCCCACTATCTACCGGTGCCGCCCGTCGAAGCGACCGCGGTGCGTGAGTTGCTGGACGAGATGGGCATGATCCAGGCCTACGGCCCCGACAACGAACCGATCTATGACCCGCGGCATCTCTGCCATGCCCCGCAGGAACGTGTGTTCATCGACGACCAGTGGCGCGAGGGCCTCTCGGCGCAAGACCTGCTCGACCCCGACGGCACCGGCACGGTTGCGGCGCTCGCCGACTTCGAGGCGCAGGTCCGGCGGTATCAGAACTATCGGGACACGCGCGGGCGGAGAGCGTTTGCGCTCCCGGTGGCCGCAAGCACGAGCGACGCAGAGATTGTCGCGCTCGACCAGATGTCGATGCGCGAGTACTTCGACCGTGCCGGATGGACCTCCCGGCGACTCCGCTGGTATGTCGATTTCTGTTGCCGCGACGACTACGGCTGCACACTCGACACCACGTCAGCCTGGGCCGGCTGGCACTACTTCTGCTCACGCCCAGACAACGCCGAATACTTGACCTGGCCCGAGGGCAACGGCCGCATCGTCCGACATTTCATGGACCGCGTCGCACCCCACGTCAACACCGGCATGCTGGTCTACCGCGTGGGTCCGTCCTCGCTTGCCGGAAGCGACGGCCCGTCGGCCGACGACCTCGAGGTGGATGCGCTCGACTCCGGCACCGAGACCACGGTGCGATTTCGTGCGCGCCATGTCATCTATGCGCTCCCTCGATTCACGGCCCGCCACGTCATCGAAGGATACGCCCCCTCGAACGTCAGGTTGGACGCCTTTACCTACTGCCCGTGGATGGTGGCGAACCTGACCGTAGGCCGACTGCCGGATGGCGCGGCCTGGGACAACGTGCTCTATGACAGCCCGTCGCTGGGTTACGTCGTCGCGACCCACCAGGACCTGCGGATCGCACCGGGTCCCAGCGTCCTGACCTATTACCGGCCGCTCACCACACCCAACCCCGAGGTGGCCAGGACCTGGATGCTCGAGCGAAGCTGGGACGACTGGGTGTCACTGATCCTGGCCGACCTCGCGCAGGCCGATCCCGAGATCGAGTCCCTGGTGACGCACATCGACGTCATGCTCTGGGGACATGCCATGATTCGACCCGTGCCCGGCTTCGTGTGGGGCGAGCCACGACGCCGCGCCGCCGATCGCCACGGCAACATTCGTTTCGCCCACTCCGACATGAGCGGCATCTCGGTCTTTGAAGAGGCTCAGTTTCACGGCGTGCGAACGGCCGAGGAGATCATGCGGGAGCTCGGCCACCCCTACGTCAGCTCGCTGGCACCCGGTACAGATGTGTGAAAGCCGTTGGCCCGGTAACGCCAAAGACGGGGCGGATGTCGGTTGCCAGGGCGTCGGCCGGTTCAGGCCCCCTCCTGACCGACGATTACGACCGAGCAGACGTTCTGGTGGGGGAAACCGCCCAGGTTGTGGGTCAACCCGACCACGGGGTCGGCGGCCCGCTGTCGTTCCCCGGCGCGCCCTTGCATCTGCAGATAGAGCTCATAGAGCATCCGCAGCCCCGACGCCCCGATCGGGTGGCCGAAACACTTCAAGCCGCCATCGATCTGACACGGCACGGTGCCATCGGCATCGAAGAAGCCATCCATCACATCCTTGATCGCGCCACCCTCGGGCGAGATGTGAAGGTCCTCCATCGTGACCAGCTCGGTGACCGAAAAGCAGTCGTGCACCTCGGTCAGGCTGATCTCCTCGCGAGGATGCTCGATGCCCGCCTCCTCATAGGCACGAGTCGATGCGACGCGCGTGGTCATGAAGTAGCTGCCGTCCCATGAGTTGTGCTGCACCTCCGTGCCGTTGGAGACGGCGAGCTGCACAGCCTTGACCATGATCAGGTCCGTCTTGCCCAGGGCCCGGGCGATGTCCGGTGTCGTCACGATGGCACAGGCGGACCCGTCGGACACCCCACAGCAGTCGAAGAGCCCGAGCGGCTCGGCGATCATCGGCGCGTTCATGACGCGGTCTTCGTCGATCCGCTTCCTGAGGTGTGCCTTCGGGTTCTTCGCGCCGTTGTCGTGGCTTTTCACCGAGATGTGAGCCATCGCGCGCTTGAGGTCGTCGCGCGACGCCCCGTGCTTGGCCTGGTAGGCGGTCGCCAGCAGAGCAAAGGCGCCGGGCGCCGACATGTTCGACCAGTACATATCGTTCACAGCGCCGCGGCTGCGCTGCGGAAGGCCGCCGTAACCGGTGTCCTTGAGTTTCTCCACACCCAGGGCAAGGGCCACATCGCACGCCCCGGACGCCACCGCGTAGACGGCGCCACGGAACGCTTCGGAGCCGGATGCGCAGTAGTTCTCAACGCGGGTCACCGGAATGTAGGGCAGACGCAAGGCCATCGCCAGCGGAATCCCGGACTTGCCGACATGCTGTTCTTCGATGGCGGTCGAGAACCAGGCCGCCTCGATCTGGTTCTTCTCGATCCCAGCGTCGGCCACCGCTTCCGAGAACGCTTCCAGCATGAGGTCCTCGGCGTTGTCGTTCCAGCGTTCGCCGAACTTCGAGCAGCCCATCCCGAGGAGGGCGACCTTGTCTCTGATTCCGGTTGCCATGGTCACTCTGCTCCCTGTGTGCCGCCGTGTGTCGCGGGTGTCGCCTTCCAGAAATAGCGTCGAAAGCCGCGGGTGGTGTCGTAATCCTTGATCCTAAACATCATGCGCATCGGCTGACCAACGTGCAACTTCGTGCCGGGGTCGATGTCGGCGAGGTCCATCATCGCTCGACCACCGTCGTCGAACTGCACCATACCGTAGTAGGCAGGGGGATCGGGGCAATAGGTGAGCCGATCGGCGGTATAGGAGTTGAGCGTGGCCGTCATCTCCGAGAACGGATGATCGTCCTGGCCATCGACGGCATCGCAGTCTGGCTTGGCGCAGACATTGCTCTTCGGGTATTGCAGGGTGCCGCAGGCTCGACATCGCCCACCGACGAAGCCGAGCAGCATATCCCTGTTGCGATAGAGCGTGGTCAGACCGGTCTGCTTGTCGACTTCGGCACGTAGGCCACGTTCGATGGTCACGAGATCGTTGATGGCGAGGTAGCGCTGGTAGTTGTGCTCCGCGCGCCCGCGGGCAAGATGTCCACCGATTCCGGCAGACGGGCTCGCCGCAGGCCGGTGCCGGCAGACTTCCACCACGACCGCGTCGCACCCCTGGCCGAACCCGGTCACGAGGAGCTTGTCGCCCGGGCGAGCCTCTTCGAGCGCATGGACGAGCATGAGTAGGGGGTGAGCCGCACCGGCCTCGCCGCAGGTTCCCTGCAGGTTGTCGCGGACGCTTGCATCAGGAATCCCGAGCTTGCTGGCGAGCGTGGCGGCGACCCGCCGGGCAGGCGACGGGAAACAGAAATGGTCGATCGCACCCGGGTCGACAGCGGCTGCTTCCAGTGCCCGAACTACCGCCGCGGGCACGATCTTCAGGTACCCTTCGTCACGAATCCAACGTTCTTCCCACACGTAATCGAAGGCCTGGTCCTGTCCCCGGTAATGGTCGACGAAGTCGGCGGTTTCGGAGGCATAACCCAGCAGCCGTGCAATGCCATCCCCCTGACCAATGAGCAGCGCCGCAGCGCCATCGCCGGTCGTCAGCTCCAGCGAACTCGCGGTCTTGGTGCGACGCTTTTCGGCGGCCACCACGAGAATCGGCCCGCCGTCGCCGGCCACCGTCTGAAGCGCAGTCAGCAGGGCCGACGTGCCGGCCCGTTGCGACCCGGCGATATCGAGGGTGTGCAGGCAGTGCCCCAGATGCAGCGCCTCGGCAACGATACCGGCGTTTTGCCGGTCCAGGAAGGGGAGGCTGGTCGATGCCAGGTAGACACCCCCGATGCCGTCCCGCTCGGAACTGCCGAGCGCGTCGCGGGCCGCTTCGACGGCCATCGTGACGGCATCCTCGTCCCAATTGGCGATGGACCGCTCGCCTTTGCCGAGCCCTTTGAGACCGGGGTTGAACCAGGCGTTGGCTTCGGCGATGACCCGGCGTTGCAGGCGCAGGCGCGGCACGTAGCCGCCAAACGCGTGTATTCCAACAGACATCGGCCACCAACCTTCTCTCAGCTCTCCTGAACCTGAATGCCGCAGTTCGGTATCAGTCCGCGAGTTCGACCCGGCCGTTGTTGAGCACCGTGACATTCCGCTCGAGGGCCAGGGAACGAAAGGACACGACCTCGCCGTCGCGCCACATCTCGGTGCGAATCGTCTCACCCGGATAGACAGGAGCAGAAAAGCGCAGCTGCAGCGACCCAAACCGCGCCGGGTCGTAGTCGCAGCAGGTCCTGAGCACGGCGTGCCCGGCGATGCCGAGCGTACACAGCCCGTGTAGGATGGGCGCGTTGAAACCGGCGGCGCGGGCCACCGCCGGATCGGCGTGCAACGGATTCGGATCGCCCGACAGCCGGTAGACCAAGGCCGCCTGCGGCACGGTCGGCAGATCGCACACTGCGTCTGGCTCCCGTTCGGGCAGTGTGTGTGGCCGCGGCTGCGCCGTCGCCGGCCCACCGAAGCCGCCGTTACCGCGGGCCACCGTCGTCGACGACAGCGTGGCCAGGGGCTCACCGCTGTGTTTGTCGCGAATCTCTCGCCGCGAGTAAATCAGAGCGCCGCGGCCTTCACCCTTGTCGATGACCTCGGTCACCCGGGTTTGGGCAAGCACCGTGGTTGCCGCGGGCAGTGGCCTATGCAGCTCGATACCCTGTTCGCCGTGCAGCACCTGCTTCCAGTCCACGCCGGTCGCCGGATCACGGAACCAGAAGCCCGACGTCCCGAGCACCGCAGCCATTGTCGGCAGCGCGACCAGCTCCGGCTCCTCGAACACGAACGGAAGCTGTCCCTCGTCCAGCGGATCGGCGCCGACCCCGACACCGAGGGCATACAGCATCGTGTCCTTCTCGGTGTAGGTCTGTTCCACCGGCGTGAAGGGCCAGTTCATGAGTCTGTCGTAGTCGATCGGCATTACACGGGATCCCAGCTGAAGATGTCCTGACTGCGGTGCAATGGGTAGAAGTCGGGCCGGAGCGCCGGAAAGGCGTGCTCGATGACGCGGCTTGGGGTCCACCCGCTGCTTTCCTGGACGCTGCGAAGCGGCCGATTCTGGCCCATCAGGAAGACCTCGTTGCTGCGAACCGCGAAGATCTGTCCGGTGATATCGGCGGCGGCATCAGAGGCCAGCGCGACGACCACCGGAGCAATCTTGTCGGGCGTCATCCGCTTCAGCTTCTCCACCCGCGCCCGCTGTACATCGTCGGCGATCGGGATGGAGCCGATCAGGCGACTCCAGGCGAAGGGCGCGATGCAGTTGGAACGAACATTGAAGCGCGACATGTCGAGCGCAATGGACTTCGACAGGCCGACGATGCCCAGTTTGGCGGCGGAGTAGTTGGCCTGGCCGAGGTTGCCGATCAGACCCGAGGTAGACGTCATGTGGACGAAGGACCCAGCTTCCTGCGTGCGGAAGCGGCCGGCCGCGGCACTGGAAACGTTGAAACTTCCTTTCAGGTGGACATCGATCACCGCGTCCCAATCGCCTTCCGTCATCTTGTGAAAGATGACGTCGCGCAGGATCCCGGCGTTGTTGACGACGATGTCGATGCGGCCGAAACAGTCGAGCGCCTGTTCGATCATGCCGCGGGCCGCCGTGCTGTCGGCTACGCTGTCGAAGTTGGCTTCGGCCTCGCCACCTCCGTCTCGGATGGCGGTGACCGTCGCCATCGCCGGCGCCTGGTCCTGACCGTCACCACCTTCGCTCCCGCCGAGGTCGTTGACGATGACCCGCGCGCCGTGTGCCGCCAACAATTTGGCGACCTCGGCGCCGACGCCGCGCCCTGCACCGGTAACCAGGGCAACCTTGCCCTCTACCAACTTCGATTCGGACATGCTCTCCTCCGACGACGCTCCCCCTCGTTCGCCATTGTCGACAACGTCTCGAGACTTGACTCCTCTCGATAGCTGCCGGCGACATCGCCGCCGCCCCACAGCGCGCCGCGTGTCTGACTCGATGCAATCAGCCGCGCGGAGCCCCGGTGGCGAGAAGATGAAGAGGTCAACAACAGCGGTAGACGATGGCACTTTCATCGACCACCGTCATGATACGAAGGGCAGGGCGTAAATGATAGGGACGCAGACGAGAGCACGCAGCTGTTGTGTCGACATCGCGAGGCAAGGCTTTCGCCTTGCCTCGCAGGCCTGAAGGCCTGCGCCACATAACCAGCACAAGAAAGCTCTGGGGTTAGGCGGTCGCGATCCCCATCTTCTTCTTCAGCTCGGCCAACGAATCGGCACCGGCGCTACTCGAGGGCGCAGCCAAGGCCTTGTCGATGTCCTCGTCAATGTCCCCACCGACGTCGGCAAGCTGGTCATACGCCTCGGCGAGCGACTCCTCTTCCTGGACCTTTTGCTTCATCTTTTCGAGCATGGCCACCGTGCCGGACGCGTCGGCGCCCGCGAGCTGCTGATTGATCTTGCGCATCGACGATGCGGTGCGTGCCCGGGCCTTCAAGGTGATGGCCTCGTTTTCGTACGTGCTGATTTGCCGCTTGAGGTCCTCGACCTTGGCCTGGAGCTGGTCGGCCATTCGCTGCTGGGTCTGGTGGTCGGTGTTCGCCGTCGCGGTCTGCTGCACCTCTTCCTCCTTCTTCTCCAGCGCGGCGGTCGCCAGACGCTCGGCCTCACCCGCCTCCATCTCTCCCGCTTCCATCTTCTTGAGAATCAGCATCGCCTTGCGCTCGTAGTCCGCGGCACGCTTCTTGTGGTCGGACGTCTCCTTCTGCATCCGAATGGCGAGCGACTTCACTTGCGCAAGACTGACCATCGCGGCCTGGAGGTTCTTCTTGAGATCGCGAATCCCCTGTTCGGTCATCTTGATCGGGTCTTCTAGGCTATCCATCGCGGCGTGGGCGTTCGATTCGGCAACCTTGAACATCCTGCGAAAAATGCTGGCCATGACTACGTCTCCTGGGACACGAGCTATTTCTTTAGATAGGTGAGCAGCTCAGCGCCGTACTCCGCCAGCGCCAAGGAGAGGGCCCGGATCGAACCCTCGAGCTCGTTGAGATCGAGATGGGCAAGCTGCAGCGTATCGCGATAAAAAATACGCCCGGCGTCTTCATCGAGCACAAAGGCGCCGTGCACCAAGGTGTTGTTCATCTGCAGCAACCGGACGAACAGATTGCGCGGATCGGCCGGCACCTCGGCGATCAGCTGTTCGAGGACGACGATTGGGGGCTCACAGTCTATGACCAGCTGCTTGATCCCGTTGTCCTCATCATCGACCACCACCAGCTCCTCGGCTTCGTTTTCCGTGACAATCGTGAGATCGAGGTCGAGCAGATAGCCCTTTACCCGATCGAGATGCTCAGACATCAATCAACGCCTCCTTCTTCATCTGTGATCCTATCGTTGTTTACGATCCAGTCGGTCGAGCAGTTCATCGTGGGCCCGGTTGAGACCCTGAGCCAACTGGGTCGCGATCCGCTTCTTGTCGGGATCGGCCGAATGGAGGTCGGGGTGATATCGCTTGAGGAGCCTCCTCCGGGCCTCCCGTACCGCGTCGATGTCGGCCCCGTAGGACAGTTCGAGGTTGGCATAATACTCTGCCAGCTCCGGATCCCGTGACGGCGCACCACGCCCACCGACCGCCGCGGCCTCAGGCCGTGACGCGGTGTCTTCTCCGACCGTTCGCCCTTGTTCCCGATCTGTGCTCGGGTCTCGCCGATGTGAATGTCGAACACCGGCGCCCCACCGGCGCGCACCCAACCGCCCCGACAGCTCGCTCTTCAGCAGCACGCCCACGCGTCCGATGAATGACATGTTTGTGACGAACATTCCTCTCACGACGCGTGGCGCTTACGCGCCGAGACGACTACCAGCCGATCATCCGCATTGACGATGGTATCTCCATCGGGGTTCGTCACCACGTCGCCCGCTCCATGCGGCAGCACGGCCAAGGCAATCATGCCGTCTTCACGCTTCAGATCGGAAAACACGTCGAAGAAGGGGCGCCCCGCCAACCCCACCGGGACCGGGACGGTGATGAGATCGTGGCCCACCTGGGCGCTCAAGAGCTCACGCAACACGGTGGAGATGCCGTGGTCCAGGGTCGCGGTCGAGATGACACGGCTGCTGAACTCGGCCCCGACGATGATCTCATCGGCGCCGGCGCGCTCGCAGTGGCGGACGTTCTCTTCGCTCACCAGCTCGACGATCGAATAGGCGTCAGGGTTGAGGCTTTCGACCGTCAACACCGACAGCACCGCTTTGGCATCCCGTGCCCCCTGCTCCAAGGACCGGTCGCCGACGAGCACAACGGTGGCCGCCTTTTCGATGCCGGCTCGCTTCAGTTGCTCTTCGGTCAGCTCGCCACGCACGAAATAGAGCTGCTCGTCCACCACCGGCTTCGCATCGATATCGGCCACGAGCACGATCGGGGCGCCTGCTGCGCGCGAGTCGGCCCGGAGATCCTTGAGGATCTCCCGCGTCCGGTCGTTCCATCCGCACAGGATGATGTGACCATCCAGGTCGTACGAACCCATGCCCCGCTCCTTCCTCAACCGCTTCTCGACGAACACACCGGCGATAGTCGCCGTGAACATGCCGAGCACACCAATGCCAAAAAACATGAGCACGACGCCGATCAGCCGGCCGCCGGGCGAAGTCGGAGAGATGTCTCCGAAGCCGACCGTGGTCAGGGTGACAATGGCCCACCAGAGTGCGTCGGGAAACGGTCGGTTCTCCTCGAAGTAGGTGAGCCCAGCGGCTCCGACAAGAATCAACAAGACGATGACACCCATCAACCGGAAAAGGTTCTCCCGGTGCAGAAAGGCCAGAAGCTCCAGAAACGGGTGCGCCACCTTGGTCTTGAACACACTCATCACGCCGTCTCGGCCTGAACTGAATCAAACACTGGCGCAGCCCTCCGGCGTCCTTCTGCCTCCTGCCTCCTTGGGTCCGCTAATACACATCCCAGTCCCCGTCCCGATAGTAGTAGAAGATCGCGAAATTGATCTCATCGCTCACCTCGACCTCGTCGTCGAAGCCTTTACCGAAGTGCAGCATGCTCACCATCGCGTCACGATTGAGAAAGCGCGTCCCCAGCGACTCGAAACTGAGCGCAGCGAGGCGCTGGCTGAGCCAGTCGTCCCGCGGCACCGTGCCATCGCGACCGCGCATACCCAGCACCCATCCCCACTCCCCCATCGTCGGCACATGGTTGTGATACGAAGCGGTCATCAGCCCAGCCGCCTCCATCGTCGCACTCACCGAGAGAAACGCGCGGCGCGTGAAGAACGGGCTCGTTGCCTGGGTGACAACGACACCGCCTGGTGAGAGCCGCCGGTGCGCCAGGCGATAGAGCTCGAGACCGTAGAGCCGGGCGAGATCGATGGTTCGCGGGTCGGGAAGATCCACCACAATGACGTCCCAATACATGTTGTCGGCATCGCGCAGGTAGGCGTACCCATCTTGGTTCTCGACCGACACACGCGGGTCGGCAAAGGCGTCCTGGTTCAGGTCGACCAACACCTCGTGTGTCCGCCCGAGTGTGGTCATCGCCGCGTCGATGTCGACCAGAGTCACGTCCATGACTTCGGGGTGTCGCAACACTTCGCGCAGCGCCATGCCGTCTCCGCCGCCCAGGATCAAGATGTGACGCCGCGCCGCACTTGCCAGCATGGCCGGATGCACGAGCGGCTCGTGATACCGCTCTTCGTCGTAGGAGCTGAACTGCGTATGACCATCGAGATACAGCCAGTGGTGGTCGCGGAACCGGGTCATCACAATCCGCTGGTAGCGCGTCTGCTCCTGATAGATCACCTGGTCCCGATACTTACGCTGCTCGCCGAACAGCACGATCGGCTCGGCCAGCACGGCCAAGGCAATCAGGAAGAGCGAAGCCCCGGCAAACGACACACTCAGAACGCGACGCCAGGCGAACACCTGGCGATGACGCGCAAACAGTAGACCGGCCACCACCAGATTGATGGCGCCGAGCGCGATCGGCGTGTAGGTGAGCCCGAGAAACGGCAACGCCACAAAAGCAAACAGCACGCCGCCAAGCAGGGCGCCGTAGTAGTCATATTCGAGCACCGAGCTGATGTTCACACGCAGCTCGTCGAACACCTGATTGAGCCGGGTCGCGAGCGGAATCTCGATGCCGATCAGGAGGCCGATGGTCACGGAGATGCCGTAGATGATCGGCGCCAGGTTCGTCGTCCAGCCGGACAAAAAGTAGGCCAGCGTGGCACTCGTCGCACAGACCACCGACAGGAGGAGCTCTACTGTGACGAACGCATCCAGGATCGCCCCGCGAATGAACCGACTGAGCCGGCTCCCCACCCCCATCGCAAAGAGCATCAGAGATACGGTGAGGGTCCACTGCAGCACCGCATCCCCGATGAGATAGCTCGCAAGCGTGGCCATCACATATTCAGCCACGACACCGGCCAGGCCGGTGGCGAAGATGCAGGCTTTGAGCACCAGGCCCTGGGATGGGTCCTGGCGAACGGTGGCAGGTGTCGTCATGCGTTCGCCGAGCCTGGACTGATGTACCGGCCCCTACGCCGACCATCGTCCGAGCAGTGTCAGGCGCAGCGCCGCTACAACGTCAAGCCGATCAACATGGACGCGGCGAAATAGGTGGCCGCTTCGATGATCCCAGCGCCCAGGTTGGGCGGGTCCTTTACAAGCTCGGCGCTCAGGCTCGCTCCCGGCAGGAGCACCTTGTCGGCGAAGAGCCTGATGAGCGGCAACAAGATCAACCCGACGACGGTGTAGTACCCGAAGACCCACAGGCTTTCGTTCCAGGAGACGAAATCGCCGTCACCCGCCAGGCGGATGATGTTCCCAAATCCGACCAACACGCCGGCAAACGCGACCCCCACCGCAGTATTGTCCTTTTCGATTTGATCGTGCAGATCGTATGAGGTGATCTTGTCGTAGAGCAGCCCGGCAACGACGAGCGCAATCAGACCTGCAATCCAAAAGACCAACCCTGGGAGCAACCCGCCTTCGCCCGACATCGCCCCGGCCGTGATCAGGCCCACCGCGACATAGTTGCCCCCTTCGACGGCACCCATGCCGGCGTTGCGGTCTTCGACGATCTCCCGCTCGTTGTCGAACTTCGAAAAGACCACCGTGTCGTTGACCCAGGCCGACAGATTGAGCAGTACGATCCCCAGCACCCCGAAGATCACGAGCCCGATCACGTCGTCGGCCACGCTGAACGACGCGGGCCCAGACACCACGCCGCCAAGTACGATCACTACCCCCAGGTAGTAGCCCGCCACAGCGAGCGCGACAGCCAGGTTGTCCTTCTCGACGAGCTCCGTCCGGAGCACGAAGCGTCGGTGCAAGCCGTCGTACAGCCATTTGCCGAGAACGAGCAGACCGAGGACGACCGCCAGATAGATGAAGCCCGTCAGAATCTGATCCACCGACATAATGCGCTCCTCGAGACTACTTACCGCCGAACCGCGTTCCGCCCGACATCCGACCGTTCACCCGCTGACCGAACGACTGGCTACGCGCGGCTTGTCGCGACTGTTGTCGCCGGAAGAAGTTGGGATTGGTCTGCCTGGTGACCGACCCGTTCGAGCCATACTCGCCAGCCGGACCGTAGTAGGTCTGGCCACGATCTCGAGCGCTCCGATACCCGTTCCAGTCGTTTCGGTAAATCGGGCGACCGAAGCCTCCGATCATGTGGCTCAGCAGGGCGTATTGACCGTAGAACACCCAGAATGATCGCCCGCCGCCCTCGTCGCGCCATTGACCATAACGCTCGTTGCCGACCTGTTGATAGCCGGGCGGGTGCTGGTTCTGGTCGACAACGCCATCGGGCCCCTTCGAGAGGATCACCATTCCGAGATGGGGCTGATATTGCTCGTAGGTCCGGCGACCGACCTGTTGCCAGTCGAGAATGGAGTCTCGGTACACCATATCCTCAGCCCCGGCCTGAGGCTCGCCAATGACTACTCCGTACTGGTGATAGTACCCATCCTCCCGCATGTCCTGCAGAGTGACCGAGTACTCCGGGTACTGCTCGAGCTGCCCCTGCAGGCGCTCGAGCGGCGTCGTGGTATCGCACGCCACCGTGACCATGCCGATGGCGATCAGAGTGGCCAGAACGGGAACCAGACGGAACGGCACCGCCTGGCCTGAGACGCTCGACGATGTGAGGCAGAGCTTCACTGCAGACTCCCCGGCAAGATGTGGGTGAACTGGTAGTCTTCCACGACGAAACCGGCCGCCGCCGCGAATTCGGACTCGCTCCACTGCTCAATACCGACAAACGTCGTCTCGGCCCCATCCAGAAACTCCCACCGAAACAGATCTGCCCCGGTGCCCGTCCCACCAGGGAACATCTGACCGGCGTAGGAGGCGTCGATGTGAAACTCCGTACCCTCGAATACGATCCGCTCGGGTGGATCTTCGTGGTCGAGGATGTGGCGCCGAATGTCGCCGTCGATGTCACCGATGGCAATCTTCCTGGAGAGCGACCAGGCACCGTCGGCCCGCTCAAGATAGCGCTGCTCCCCGGCGGCCGTCAGCTCCCACTCTTCGACGCTGTCATCCTTGCCAGAGAAGTCGTACCGGCAATAGTTGGTCACCTGCCAGGTCTGCAGGTCGTAATCCACGAGATAGCCAACTTTGAGCTTCTCCAGGACCAGGTCGGCAAGCGGATCCGGCCCCTCATCCACTTTCTTCTTGCCGAACAGTCGATCTGTCAAGCCCATGGGACGCTCTCGCTCGTCTGTCTGCACTGAATCTCTGGTACGACACTAGCAGGAAACAACAAGGGTCGCAATTCGCGGACCGACGCCGAAGAGGTGCTAGCGATGTCGCCCCAGCTCGTCTCTGAAGTCGGGCGGGCGTTCCCTCGGATCAGCGCGACGTCGAAACAACGCGTGAGCGCCCCATTTCATGAACCCAAACGCCACCGCAGCAATAGCGAAGAGCAAGAAAATCGACCCGCCAAAGAAGAGCCACAACCGGGTCTTCGAAATCGCCAGAGCCACGGCAAAGCTGACGCCGATGAGCGTCATCAAACCAGAGAGCCGGTGAAACCCCGGGACCGCGGCAAAGTCGACGTTCTGGCCAAGCAGCACCAATGTTACGACCATCGAGGCGACTGGCAGCAAGTACACCAGTGCGTTGACCTCGAGCAGGTTGACGGATGTGAAGAAGAGCGTGTACGTCGTGACCACGGCGGCAAACAGCCCTGGCGCGCAGCTGATGTAAATCAGGGTGGCGTAGAGGTATCTCCACGGCGTCGTCCCGCCTTGACCGCGTCCATGGAGACGCCCCACCACCCAGGTCGCGAGCGGCACGGAGACGAACACACCCAGAAGAGTCCAGGGGTAACGACCCGCCTGCAGCAGGAGCTCTTGAATCGTCACGACGTGGTCGGCACCCGTGACGCCGACACGACCTCGAGCGCTGCCCGAGACAAGTAAGGACGGAAGCTGACGTGGCCCACCTCTTTGTCCTGTCTCCTGTCTCCAGCCTCCTGTGCAACTTAGGGCCCTCGCAAGAATAACTTCCCATCTGTTGGCCGCCGATGCATCCCCTCTGGCGGTGTTGGGCTTCGGTTCAGCGGGGTCAAATACTGCCGGTATTTTCCCTCGTCGCGCCTTGCCAGCCGGGCGCCTCGACACCCTAAAACGGGCACTTGTTCTTGCGCGGACCCTTACTTCGCCAGCGGGTCTGGGCGAAGTTGGAACCTGACCACCTTGCTCGGCGTGCCCTTTCCAGTCTCGGCGTGGAACGGCGCCCGTGTGCTCCAGGTAGCCCACAGGCCTTTGCCCTTCCACCCGGCGCCTGGATCGTCGATACGCCCATCCATCCATTTGGTGTAGAAGCCCAGCGGATAGGGCACCCGCATCACCACCCACTCGCCGTCTCGAAGCGCCAGCAGGGCCTCGGATGCGTTGCCGGTGCTGATGGGGATGTCTCGGCCGAGCCCGAAGGTGTCGAACTGGTCGACCCAGGCGTAGTAACTGCCCTCGCTGCTTCCAGATTCGGTGATCCCCTTCATCTGCGGCAGCGGCTCCTCGTAAAAGGTCCAGCCCTCGGGGCAGTGCTGGCCGGTGGCGGTCGGACCGTTGAGCTGACCGGAACACTTGCTCCTTTCGAAGCTAGCCAGATGGCCGCTGGCCAGCGGCGTCCAGACCACGCCGCTCCGGTCGATATCCATGCCTCGTGGCGAGTAGACGTGCTGCTCGCTCGCCCGCGGATTGTCGAACGGCACCTCGAAGATCTCGGTCAGCCCGGTTTCCGACGGGTTGTCCCCCGGCACGAACCGCAGCAGCGCCCCCGGCATACCCAGCGACGACCCCCAGACCGAGCCATCATTGGGATCGACCGACACGCCGTAGAACCCGGAGCGAATCCGGGTGTCCTTCGACGGGTCGATCGGCTCGCCCGGCTCGGTCCACGCGTCGCGTCGACCGTTCCCATTGGTGTCGAGCACCAGCGGGCTCCAGCCCTGGGCCGCCTCCTCGTCACCGGTGTCCAGGAACAGGCGGGTGTTCAGCCACCCGATGACCTGACCGCCCCCACTGGTCCACAGCGTGTTGTCCGCATCCTCGGCAAACGTCAGATGATGCGTGCTGTAACAGGTCCCGATCAGTGTCATCTCCTCGTCGGACGGGTCATAGACCGCCAGATGACGACCGGCGCGCGCGTTGGGGAACACCCTGGCCGAGGGATGATCCGACCCTTCCAGACACATCGGCGGGTTGCTGGGGCCACGGACCCTCGAGGTCAGCCAGACGCGCCCGTCCTGGTCGAGCATCGGGTTGTGAATATTGGCCTGGCTCTCCCAGATCGCTTCGTCACCCCAGTAGGGTGACGGCGCGAGCGGGGGCCCGGCCGCCAGCGGCGTGTTCGGATCGCGCACCGGCACTGGCACCTGTCGGATCGCATTCGCCACCGGATCGAGCACCGGCACGTAGTCGGCACTGGCCTCGAGCGCCCCATAAATCGGACCGTTGGCGTTCACGGTCGGGTCACGTCTGTCTGTCGACGCTTCATCGTGCAGATAGGCCTTCGGGTCGGCCCAGTCCCACTGGGTGATGACGACGTTCCGCTCGACGCCGCGTGGACGTGGCGGCGCCTCCGGCAGCTCGCCGGCCATGATCCGGCCAGTCCAATCGGCATACATCTGGAGCGCACGCTGCCGTCCCATCCGATCGAGCGCGCCGCTCATGCTGCCACCCGCCTGGCCTGACTGAATCCGCCGGTCCCAGGCCTCCACCAGGGAGTCGAACTCGCCAAGCTGCGGGGGAATCTCCCGGGTCGCCTTGTTGCCCAGGGCGTGACAGGCGGTGCACCCGCCCGACTTCAGCCCGCGCAGCCAGGCAGCCTGGCTGCTGATGCTCGCCGAAATGCCGTTGCCCTCCGGTCCGGTGCCCGGGAACTCGTCCGGGCCCGGCGCCTCGAGGAGCGAATACCAGTAGCCGGCCGGGTAGTACTGGGCGGCGGCGCTCGCGTCGGGCGCGACCACCGCCGTCAGGTCGACTCTGCCCCCAGGCGACGCCTGCTGTTTGGCGGAGTCGACCAGCCCGTAGCCGCGCGCCCAGACGTCATAAGTCGCCGCCGGGAGGTCCGGCACTACATAGCGCCCCTGGTCGTCGGTCACGACCGTACGATTGAACCGCGTGGGCAGGTCGGTCGTCTCGGCTATGACCCAGACACCGGCTTCCGGACCATTCGCTCCCATCACCACCCCGCCGATGTCGTCACTGTCAATTTGTACCGCCGCCTGCCTGGCACCAAGTCCTGCCACAAAGACCATCACGCACACGGCGAGCCCAACCCCAACCACACCGACGAATCCAAGCCTGCTCTTCGTCATCGCCCTTCTCCTCATCTACAACCCGGCGGTCTCCAGTCTCAGCCGACATTGATGGCTGGTGAAGCCATCCGACTTCTCCTGCCTCCTGTCTCCTGACTTCTGGAAGCGCTCCTCATCGAAGCGCCAGCGCTACCCACTCGCTCTCCATATCGCTCCAGCCTACTGCGACCACGATGTATTGCTTGCCGTCGGCCACATACGTGATCGGCGCCGCGCTGGTCCCCCCGGGCAGCTCCACCTCGGCGACCACGGCACCAGTCTGTTTGTCATAGGCCCTGAACTGCTTACCCCCCACCTGCTCCGGCAACAGCACCATGCCCCGGTCGACCCCCTCTCCGAGAAAGACCAGCGTGCTGGTGACCAGCGGAGACACTCGCCCGGCCTGCCCAAGGGGCGGCAAATTCAGGTGTCGGATCGCCGGATGGTCCCGTGGCCCGTCGCCATTGGGAACACGCCAACGAATCTCCCCCGCGTTCAGGTCAATAGCAACAAGGCTGCCATACGGCGGCTTCAAGAGCGGTAGCCCCTGCGGGCCCTCGGCGATATCCAGCGCCCGCATCACGAAATCGACATTCGAGCGAGGATGTTCCGATTTCGTCAACCCGACAACGGCCGGAGTACGAACCGTCGGAACATAGAGGATACCGGTCTCTGGATCCACCCCGGCGCCGCTCCAGTCTGCTCCGCCGACCAGCCCGGGTGCCTGAATCGTCCCCTTGGTGCCGTCCGGCGTCGCTTCAACGATCGTCGGGGGCGTAAACAGTGGCCCGGAGACATAACCGGCGAGAATCTTCTCCGCCTCACGGCGCAGCTCCGGCGTGAAGTCGATCAGTTGGTCAATCGAAACGCCCTGCTGGTCGAACGGCGGCGGCTTCGTGGGAAACGGTTGGGTTGGTGCATACCACTCACCCGGCACGGTGCCGGCCGACACCGGACGTTCCTCGATCGGCCAGACCGGTTCCCCGGTCTCCCGGTCGAAGACGTACGTGAAACCTTGTTTGCTGACGATGGCAACCGCCTTGATCTCGCGACCCTCAACGGTGATGTCGATCAGGTTGGGCGCCGCCGGAAAGTCGTAGTCCCAAAGCCCGTGATGCACCGCCTGAAAGTGCCAGACTCGCTTACCAGTTCGGACATCGAGGCAGACGAGACTTTCGGCAAAGAGGTTGTCGCCGGGCCGGTGTCCACCGTAGTAGTCGTTGGTTGGCGTGGACAGCGGCAGGTAGACATAACCCAGCTCTTCGTCGGCGCTCGGCCAGGCCCACATGTTCGTATTTCCGGTGTACTCCCACGACGCGCGATCCTCGTTCGGGCTGGTCAGCCACGTCTCGTTCCCGACCTCGCCCTCCTGAGGCACCGTGTGAAAGATCCACAGCTGCTCACCTGTTCGGACGTCGAATCCCCGAACGTCGCCCGGCGGCATTTCCTTGCGGGCCGGCATCGTCTCGTTGACGAAATCTGTCATGGCCGAGCCGATGATGACGACGTCGTTGGCCACCAGCGGGGCTGACCGCCACGCGAATTGCGTCACGGTCCGGGTATCGTAGCCTTGGGTCAGATCCACTTCCCCGCCGACCCCGAAACTCGGGTAGCGTGCCCCGGTGCGCGCTTCGAAGGCGACCAGGCTCGACCCGACGACCGCGATGACCCTCGCGTCGTTACTCTCTCGATCCTCCCAGTACGCGACCCCGCGACTCGCGCTGCCGCGCCGCGTCTCGCCCTCGGGCAATGGATCGAACCAGACGACCGCGCCGGTCGTCGGGTCGAGCGCGGCAACTGTGCCCAGCGCGGTACTCACATACAGGCGCCCATCGGCCATCAGCGGCGTGTTCTGCACCACCGATGGCGGCCGCACGCTGCGATCCTGCCGAATTGCGTCTGGAATCGTCGATTGCCGCCAGGCGACCCGCAGGGCGCCGGCGTTGTCGGCGTTGATCTGGTCGAGCGACGAATACTTCGTTCCGGCGGCGTCTGCACTGTAGGCGCGCCATTCCTCCGTCTGCGCCGTGGCGAATGAGCCAGCCAGCAGGACCACGAGTATCGCCAGCGTGAGCAACCGTGCCAGCATCACGCGCCTTGCGCCACGATACGGTCCCGCACCGCCTCGGCATCGCGGAGAAGCCGCCCTTCGAATTCCGGCTCTGGCTTGACGACGTTCTTGCCGCGCATGAGGAGCACCGCGCGGGCGCGATCGGCGCGACCGGTGCCGAGCGGGATCAGCCCCACGCCAAACACGTCGCAGTGTTGCCCCTGCATGCAGATGGTCTCCTCGCAGTAGACCACCTCGGTCGCCTTGGTGACCGAGGTGATCTTCGGACAGTGAAAGGCGCAGGTCTCGTCGACAACCGGCAACAGCTCGAAACAGTGCTTGCCGAACCACTGATCGGGCACCAACGCGCGCGCCGGCGCGTTCGCGTAGACGAACTCCATTCGTTCGGACACCACCACACACGGGTCCGGCTCCGCTTCGAGCCAGTTCCATCGCACGGTGATCTCGTCCCGCAACTCTGAATCCGCTCCGATAGTCGACATCACCGTCCTCCTCATGCGGCCGACCCAACTGGAGGCAGTCTATACCGCGAGCTCGTAGGGCACCAGGGCTCCGTGCCATGCGTTTCCATCGTCTAGGGAACTGCACGTTATAATCTCGGGACTCGTCCGTCTGCCTCCTGCGACAGTGGAGAACCGATGCATCGCACCGCGCCCGTCATCGCCGTCCTTGCCATCTGCCTAGCAGCCCAGGCACCGTCAGTCGCGGCCCAGACACCAAACTTCTCCGGAACCTGGGTCCTGAACGAGGGCGCGAGCCAAATCGTCGCAGAGGCTGGTTTTGGCGTGCTCGGGGCCGTTGGGACACCGGAGCGTCTGCACGTCACGCATGCGGCCAATGGCGACCTGGCGCTACAGAGCGAGTGGAACACCAGCGAAGCGCGGATCTACAGACCCGACAGTGAGACGGTCATTCCTGTCGGCCCAGACGACACGATGACGGTCGTGGCCCGTTGGGACGGAGCGACCCTGGTCGCCCAGGGCGGCCGAGCAACCGCCGGTGGCGGGTCGACCATCCTCGGCGTCCGACGAGCCGTTTCGATGAGCGCCGACGGCGGGACGCTGACAATCGAAGCGACCACGACCACGTCCGATGGCGACGCCACGAGCACGATGGTCTACAACAGACTGACGGACCTCGGCCCATGCGAGCAGTGGTCCGAGCCGTGCCAACCGCGACAACCATGACCGGTAACGGTCGTCAGCGTCGGGCTCTGACGGCGACACACCGGGCTGTCCTGCTAGCCGGGCTCGTGGCGACCATCGTGGGTTGCCAGACTGAGAGCTGGGAACAATACATGGAGGCGGCCGCCTTCGCCTATCAGGACGGAAATTACCAGGAAGCGGAGCAGTGGTTTCTGGCGGCAGAACAGGTCGCCGCCGATTTCGAGTCGTTAGACCCGCGCCTGGCTCTGACGCTCGGGAACCTGGCGGACTTCTACCACGCCCTGGCCCGCGACAACGAGGCAGAGCCGCTCTACCTCGAAACGCTGGCGCTGCTCGAACGAATAGATGGTCCGGACGCGCCTCGCGTCGCCCGCTTTGTCGTCGACCTCGCCACGTTCTACACCGTCCTCGGCCGCGTCGAGGAGGCGGAGCCGCTCTATCTGCGCGCACTCGAGACACTCGAGTGGGAGTTGGGGCCGTATCATTTCGACGTGCTCGTCGTCCGGACGGCGCTGGCCGGCCTCTACCTCCAGCAAACACGATATACGGACGCGGAACCGCTCTACCGCGAAGTGCTCGCGATCCTGCTCGACACACCGGACCCAGACCAGGACCACCTTCTGACGGTGCTGGACGAGTATGCCGTGGTGCTGCGTGCGATCGGTCGCGAGGAGGACGCCGCGGCGCTCGACGCCCGCGCCCGCGCAGTGCGTGCCAGGCTATGACGGATGACTCTCTGGAGGCAGGAGACACAATGAGGCAGTGGATCAGCCTGGCGGCTGCCGTCCTCGCGCTCGGGGGCTCGCTCGACGCGGCGACGGTCACGACGGTAATCGGCACAGGTGAATCGGGTCTCTCTGAGACGCAGGTCGCCAACCCCTACGGGGTCGTCGTAGGACCGGACGATGCGCTGTATTTTTGCGATCTGGACAACCAGCGGATCCGGCGCCTCGACCTGGCCACCGGAAGCACGACGACGGTCGCCGGTAACGGCATCCGCGGCTACAGCGGCGACGGGGGCCCAGCCACCGCCGCCGCGTTGAACATGCCGCACGAGATCCAGTTCGACAGCGACGGGCACCTCTATATCGTCGAACGGGACAACCATGCGGTTCGGCGCGTCGACGCAGCCACGGGCATCATCTCGACCGTCGCCGGGACCGGTGAGGCCGGTTTTTCTGGCGACGGCGGTCCCGCCACCGCCGCCGAGCTGCGCCAGCCCCACAGCATCGCGTTCGACCCGCAGGGCCGGCTGCTCATTTGCGACGTCGGCAATCACCGGATCCGCCGGGTGGACCCAACCACCGGGATCATCGAGACATGGGCCGGCACCGGGGCACGAGAGCCGACACCGGATGGCGCACCACTCGCCGGCACACCGCTAAACGGCCCACGCGCGATGGCACTCGACCCGGACGGCAACTTGTATCTGGCGTTGCGCGAAGGGAATGCGATTTATCGAATCGATCTGGGCACCGAGACGATCCACCACGTGGCCGGCACCGGCGAACCGGGCCACACCGGCGACGGCGGACCGGCCACGCAAGCCACGCTGGGCGGACCCAAGGGACTGGCCTACGAAGACGGTCAGCTGTATATCGCCGACACGGAGAATCACGTTATCCGGATGATCGACATCGGGCGCGGTGTCATCTCCACGGTGCTGGGCGACGGGCAACGGGGAGACGGGCCGGAACCAGACCCGCAGCGTTGCCGACTTGCGCGACCGCATGGTGTTTTTGCTGGTGCCGCCGGCCTCTACGTCGGCGACAGCGAGGCGCACCGCATTCGGCTGCTGCGCAGGGAATGACTCGGGCCTAGCCGCTAGCGAGCGCCCGTCGTCGTTGTCACCAAGAGGTTGCGATGCACCACCGCGACCATGTGCATGTAACCGCCCACTGCAGCGAATCGATCGTCCGACGCCAGGAGGATCTCTTCAAGCGCCGCCACCGTCCGGCCAAGCGCCTCATGATAGAGACCGAGATACAGGTGGGCGTAGAAACGCGCTTGCGGCTGTCCGGCGGCGGCCGAGAGCACATCCTGCGGCATCATCCGCCCGGCGAACATCTCGTAGATCTCCCGCATCGGGCTGCGCGAATCGGGCCCGACCGGGAGGAGCGCCTCCAGGGCCGCCTCGGGAGACTCGGCGCGCGAGACACACAGAAAGTGCCAGGCTGAGTTCTCGACGTCATTGGGGTTCACCGTCAGGTGAGATTCAAACTGACGCCGGCAGTCTTCGTACCGCCCGGCGTAGTAGAGTGCGATCCCCCGTTGCCATAGCTGCGGCGCCCTGCCGGGCTGCGCCCTGGCCACCTGGTCGAACCCGACGACCGCCTCCTCGACCCGTCCCACGCTGAAGTCGGCCACCGCCTGATCGAAAATCTCCGACGGTGTCTGCGCGCGCACGGCCACCGCGACCGGGAACAGGACGAACGCGCAGAGCAGCACCGTCATGACACGCACAACACGACCTCTTGGTCGGCGATCACGACCGCACGGTCTACACATCGCGTGATGCCCCGTCACTCTGCGCCCAGGTCGAGGGCGACAATCTTCTCGCGGTCTCGCACGTAGAGGGTGGTGCCAACGAGCGTCGGCGCGCTCCAGGCGACGGTTTCGAACAGCGGCGCACGAGCCAGCAGGGTCATCCCGTCCGGTGTCAGGCGCGCCAACGCCAGATCGCCATCCTCGTCGACGATGATCGTCTTGCCGTCGGCGTGCAACAGAGTCGAGCGCGCGAAGCCGCGCTCCTGCCAGACCGTCTCGCCGGTCCGAATATCGACACCGGTCATGAACGCCGGACCGAAGGTGCCGTCGGTCCCGTAAACGTAGTTCCCGACACGTATCGGATTCAGGAACATGAACTGGAGCTGCGGGTCGTACCAGAGCTCCTCGACCCGTGTCGTGTCACCGACGCGGGTCAGCTGGAGCGCACGGCTGCCGGTCTTGTAGCCGGACGACACGAAGATGATGTGGTCGTCCCCCCACAGCGGCACCATGAAATTGAAGTCGTTCCCTGGATCGTGCGGATGGGTCCACAGGAGGCGTCCGGTGACCGGGTCGAGCCCGTTGAGGGTACCCCCGGCCAGGATTACCAGCTGGTCCTGGCCATCGAGATCGATGACGAGCGGCGGCGCTTCCGAAATCAGGAAGTCTCCGCTCCTCCACACCACAGCGCCATCGCTCTGGCGGAACGCCATTACCGACTGCCCCGGCCCACCCACCGAGCAGATGATGGTGTCGCGGTAGGCGACCGGGCTGCACCCGTAGCCTGCCTTTATCCGCGGCCGGACCAGCAACGGGGGTGCGCCGAAGTCTGCCACCAGATCGTGCGACCAGAGCAGCTCACCGGTATCGGCCGCAAAAGCGTGGAGCTGCTTGTTCGTGCCCGTCGCGAACAACCGGTCGCCGACCAGCAGCGGTGTAGAGTGTGGTCCCGACCCAAAGCTCGTATCCTCGAGCCGGGACGGGTATGTGTATTCCCAGATCGTCTCGCCGGTCGACGCGTCCAGGGCAATCACCGCCTCCTCGGCCTCCCACGGCCCCTGCCGACCGCGACCGTTGCCGACCCGGTACAAGGTAAAGAGCTTGCCATCTGAGGCGAGAATCGACGAGTGTCCCGTGCCCAGCGGCCGGCTCCACAGCACCGGCGGCCCATCCTCGCGCCAGCTCTCTGCGAGGCCACGGGCGTCGACGATGAAGTTGCGGTCCGGACCACCCCACTGTCGCCAATCTGCACCGGATCGCTCCTGGGCGACGCCCCCAACCGACAGCACCACCATGAAGCCCGCCAACAACAGCGGTCCGACCAAAAGCCGTGTCCTCACCATGCTCGTACCTTCAACGCCAAACCGGGCGAATCCTGTTCGTGGCACCATATGGGCTCACACCCCTAATTCACCAGGCTCTACGATATGCTCAACAGCTCGATATCGAAAACAAGCGTCGCGCCCGGCAGAATCACAGTATTGGGAGACCCGCTCGAACCGAATGCGAGCTCGGGCGGGATGATGAGGCGCCGTTGGCCACCCACGCGCATACCGAGGAGGCCCTGATCCCAGCCGTCAATGACGCCACCGGCGCCGATCAAGACCGTCGACGGGCTGCCGCTCGTCGACTCGAACTGCGTACCCTTGTTGTCGGGCTTGGTCGGGTTGTAGAGCCATCCCGTGAACTCCACCGACAACGTGTTGCCGCTGACCACCTCGGCCCCTGTTCCGACGACGAGGTCGATGATGGTGAACGCCGGGGCCTCGTCAACACGCAGCAACTCAATATCGAACACGAGAGACGCATTCGCCGGAACACCGGTCGGCCCAAGCGTGCCGAAACCGTGGGTGGGAGGAAGAACGAGACGCCGCTCGCCCCCCACACGCATTCCGACCAATCCCAGATCCCACCCCGGAATCACCTGTCCCACACCCAGCACGATCGTGATAGGGGTCCCTTCCGTCGTTTCGAACTGCGTGCCCTTGTTGTCGGGCAGCGTATCGTCATACAACCATCCCGTGAATTCAACGGTCAGGAAATTTCCGTTCGCGGCCGCAATACCGGCGCCGACAAGCAGGTCCGTGATGGTGAAATCCGGAATCGAGGCCGGGTCCGTGGTATCGGTCGGTGCAGTCGGGTTATTGGAGCCCCCGCACCCCGTCAGCAATGCCCCCGCTAACAGCAGGACTCCGACGGCGACGACAGCAGATTCTCTTGGCGGATTCATGCAGTTCCGGTCTTTCCTGTCAGAAGGCTGGCGAAGGCAGAGAACATTATACGCAACAGTCGGTCGGCACTGGGCCACGGGCCGGGTCACCGGCTATAATCTCCCTCATAGAAACGATAGTTACGAGAGATGCGCGACAACTCGCCCCGACCATCCTGTGCACGGGGAACACGACAAGGAGAACGTAGAATGAGAATCTTGCAGCTGCTCTGCGCCGCAACCCTGCTCTGTCTGCTGAGCGCCTCGCCGGCGCTCGCCCAGGCCTCCGACATGACGTTCTTCCTGACCAGCGTCGGCTCCGGCAGCGGCGCCGACCTGGGCGCGCTGGCCGGCGCCGATGCGCATTGCCAGTCACTGGCGGCGGCGGTCGGCGGGGGCAACAAGACGTGGCGTGCCTATCTCAGCACCACCGGCTCAGGCGGCGTCAACGCCCGCGACCGCATTGGCTCTGGTCCGTGGCAGAACGTTGCGGGTGTCGTCGTCGCGCGAGACCTCGACCAGCTCCACTACGAGAACAACCTGACCAAGGAAACGGTGCTCAACGAGAAGGGTGAGATGACCAATGGGCGCGGCGACGACCCGAACCAGCACGACATCCTGACCGGCTCCAATCTCGACGGGACCGCCTCGTCAGACACGGACGCGTGCAGCAACTGGACCTCGAGCGCCGACGGCGGCACCGGAAGCGCCATGGTCGGACACTTCGACCGCACCGGCGGCGGCGCAAACCCGAACTCCTGGAACTCGGCGCATGGTTCGCGCGGATGCAGCCAGGCCAATCTGATCGCGACCGGCGGCAACGGATACTTCTACTGTTTCGCTGCCAACTGAGCTCGCTGGGCGCCTCTCGAGGCTCGTGGTGAAAGTCTGACGCACTTTCACCACGAGCTGCTGCACGAGAGCGCTGCGAGGCAGGGTGACGACGCTGACCAGGGCGCGAGGTCACGGCCCTGCTGCAGGGTTTCCGAGTACTCCTGAATGTCTCGACCTCAGCGCGACCGGCCGCGGCCAGAGGGCTCCAGCGGTTCGATGGAATCGGCGCGCGGTCCGCTCCGCTTTGTGCCGGCGGCCGTGCTGCTACTCGCCTCGGCCGGACTCGGGGTCGCCTTGGCGACCACCGGAGCCCGTGACGTCCCCGAATCGGAAATCGACACCCGGCCCATCCAAGTGGACGGCGACGGGTATGTCTCCTCCGACACCTGCAAGGCCTGTCACCCCGCAGAGTACGACAGTTGGTTTGGGTCGTTTCACCGCACGATGACCCAGGTCGCCACACCGGAGACGGTGCGTGCCGATTTCGACCGGGTACGCGTCGAGAACACCCATGGACAACCGATGTTACTCGAACGCGACGGAGACGAGTACTGGGCGGAATTTGACGACCCGGGGTGGGAAGGAGCCGAATCTGACCGTCCCCGTATCACGAGACGGGTGGTGATGATCACCGGGTCTCATCACCAGAACATCTACTGGTACGAAACGGGGCACGACCGCGGATTGAACGTACTCCCGAGCGTGTATCTCATCGAAGAGCAGCGGTGGGCCTCGCGTAGCGCCGTCGTGCTGCACCCGCCCCAGCAGTCGCTCGCCATGTTGAACGGGCACTGGAACGCGATCTGCATCGTGTGTCACACCACCCAGGGCAAGACGGCGTTCGACACGCCCTACCGGTCCGAAGCGTTCGAGCTGCAGACGATCGACACGACCGTGGCGGAGTTCGGCATCGCCTGCGAGTCCTGTCATGGACCGGCCGAGGCCCATATCGCCGCAAACCGGAATCCCCTCCGTCGCTATGGCCTCCACCTCGCTGGAGACGACGACCCCACCATCGTGCAACCGAGCCTCCTCGACCCCCGGCGCTCGTCACAGGTGTGCGGGCAATGCCACAGCGTCTGGGAGTTCTATGACGCGGCAGACGAACGCCACGCCAACAGTGCCGGGCTGCCATATCGACCGGGAGACGAGCTGCGGGACACACGCTTTATCGCGCAGCCCTCGGTGGATAGGAGCTCGACAGAGATCCGCACTTTGGTGAATGACGACCCGGACTTCGTGCGCGGCTCCTTTTGGCCTGACGGCATGGTCCGGGTGTCTGGACGAGAATACAACGGCCTGATCGACTCTCCCTGCTTCCGCGATGCCACCGAACCTGACCACACGCTGACCTGCTTTTCATGTCACACGCTGCACAAGACCGCCGAGGACCCACGACCGGTGTCGGAGTGGGCCGACACGCACCAGGTGTCGACCGACATGGCGGGCAACGACGCCTGTCTGCAGTGTCACGAGCCGATGCGGGGCGACGTCACGGCCCACACGCGGCATCCGGCGGAGTCGTCCGGCAGCAGCTGCTACAACTGCCACATGCCCTACACCGCATACGGGCTCCTCAAGACGGAGCGGAGTCACACCATCAGCAGCCCGACCGCCACCGAAACGGCCGAGCTCGGCCGCCCGAATGCCTGCAACCTCTGTCATCTCGACAGAACCGTGGGTTGGACCGCCGACAAGCTGCACGACTGGTATGGCACACCGGTGCCAGAGCTGGGCGGTGCGAACCGCACCGTTGCGGCTTCGCTGCTCTGGATACTGAGCGGTGACGCCGGTCTGCGCGCGCTCACCGCTCAGAGCATGGGGTGGGCGCCGGCGCAGGAGGCCTCCGGCACCAGCTGGATGGTGCCGCATCTGGGCGAGGCGCTTGGCGACCGCTACGACGCCGTGCGGTTCATCGCCGCGCGGTCGCTACGGAGCCTCCCTGGGTACGCCGACATGGCGTATGACTTCGACGGCCCAGAACAGGACCGGGTCGACGTGGCCGTGCGGGTACTGAGTGCATGGCGGGCCAGTCCGGCCTCGCGGCAACGGCGCGACGCCGAGCTTCTCGTCGATGCCGACGGCGAGCTCCGGGTCGACGCCATGCGACAGCTCTTCGACCAGCGCGACAGGCGCCCGCTGTTCCTCAGGGAATGATGGCTCGAGACACCGACCCCGCCGTGGATTACGCCAGGCGCCACCTGCGTGTCGGCTGGTGGTCTCTGGTGGGCTTTCTCATCCTCGGCTTCGTGCTCGAGGTGCTGCACGGGTTCAAGATCGGCCTGTACCTCGACGTGTCGAACGAGACCCGGCGCCTCATGTGGACGCTGGCCCACGCCCACGGGGCGCTGCTGGGTTTGGTCCACGTCCTCTACGCGCTGTGTCTTCGTCTGTTCCCGGGTGTGGCCGCCGGCTCTCAGAAGCCGGTCTCCTCGAGCCTCATCGGTGCCTCGGTCCTGCTGCCGGGCGGCTTCTTCCTCGGCGGCGTCGGCTTCTACGCTGGGGACCCGGGTCTGGGCATTCTGGCGGCGCCGGTGGGCGCCACGCTGCTGATAATTGCCGTGTTTCTGATCGCGCGGGCGACCGCCTCACCAGACAGCAGGCAGGAGCAACCGGAGGGCCACGGGGGCAGTGGCAGGAGGCGTTAGCAGGGCGCCCAAAATGACAAGATGAGCGGGGGCAGCCACGCGGCTGCCCTCACGCATCACAGACTTTACTCGGTCACCGTCACGGTGACATTGGCCTTCGAGATGAGCAGCGCGTCACTGCCGAAAGCGCGTAGCGTGTAGGTGCCAGGCTCGCTGAAGGTCACGGTGGACTCGAAAGTGCCGGAGGTCCATCCGTCCCCGTCCATCCCCTCTTCCCACTCCTGGTACCCCTCCGGCGAGAACTCGGCATCGGACGGACCGCGAAAGACGACCCACAGCACCGACAGGTGGTTGCGTGGCACGTTGTGTCGCGAATATTGCGGGATATTGTCCGGCATGGCCGGCGCATCATCTGGCGGAATCAGCGTTGGCTCGCGCCGACGCCGGAACGCGTCCGGGTCCCGCTCGGGTAGTGGCACCGGGATCTCATCATCGGTCATCCGTGCGGTCAGCGTCAGGGGCTGGTCGACGCTAATCGACGCCTGGCTCGCCTCGACGGAGATGGTCGGCGGCACGTCGGCGTACAGCTCCTCGAAACTGCGGCCAAATTGCGTGCGACCATTCGACGTGATCGTGTTCACGTCGATCTCCCATTCGGCCTGCAGCCACCCGTAAGCATATTGGGTGCTACCGCGATGGGTGACCTGCCACGTCAGCTCGGCGTCAGGTGGAAAGTCGGCTGGCACGCGCACCTCGAACTGGTACCTATTCGTCCGCGGATAGAAGTAGGCGGGCTGACCGCGGTCCTGCTCACCGGGCGAGAAGAAGTTGTTCTCGCCGATCGGCACGTGCGGCCGCTCCGCATAATTGCGGTTGAGATAGCCAAAGAGAAAGTTGTAGCTCCCATCGTCATTGTGGGTCCAGCCTTCGAAGATCGGCTGCACGTCTTGTCCCGTATTGAACCGCTGCTGCGGCTGCGTCACGATCGGGACGTCACGCGAATTGATCTGGGCACGCCCACTCGCCGCGGCACCAAACACCATGACGACGACCAATCCACCGGCGAGCGCCGCTTGTGGTACCCGCTGGGTTAAGCACTTCATGATCACCTTCCGCATCATCTTCCCACTTGGTTGTCCAGCTACCGTGAGCACGTCAACAATTGCTACGAAAAGCCCCCTGCGAAAGCGTTTCGCTCCCGCAGAGGGCCATGTTCCTCATTACACAGACGGGGGCCCGACGGCCTAGTCGTTGTCGGTCGCCGACTTCCTCGCCTCGAGCTCAGCCGCGTACTCCTCCTCGCTGAGGTCGTACCAGCTGATCCACGCGAACGCCATCTCGTCGACGCCCCGACTCCCGCCACCGGTCCAGTTCTTCGCATCGGGGTTGCCGCGATTCCCCTCGGTGTTGTCGTGATAGCTCAGCACGTGCAGGGTCGTCCCGGCCGGATACACCGGCTGCTTGTCATCTTCGTAGTTGTAGACGATGTGCCAGCTGAAATCGAAGTTCGCGCAGCTGACCATCTCGGTCGCGCCCGTCGGGTAAATCAGCTCGAGACACTGGCGTGTCCCCAGAAAGTGCATGTGCGGCTGGAACCCGGTGAGCCTACCGGGCAGATACATCTTCGCGTAGCCGTCGTGGCGCGTCACCTGCCCAGCCGGGATATCGAGCTCGCCGGCCTGGCCGAGCTGCCGCGAATAGAGAATGTGGTCCGGCTCGAATCCCACTGGATTGAGCACCATGCCGAGCTCGGTCTGTTCGGTCACTTCCTCACCGATCGAGTGGTAGTGGAAACTGAACCGCACGCGCGAGTCCGCCTCGAACAGCCGCGCGGTCCCTTCCGGATACACGTCTGCGTTCTTGCCGACCGCGTATTCGTTCAGGAAGGCGTCCCCGGAGCTGTCGCTCAATGGCGCCTCGGGGTCGGTCACGGCATAGGTCAGCGCGTGGTGCACCACCCGCAGATCGCCCGCCTTGGTCTGGATGGCCTGGATGTAGCGGTCTTCTGTAATTCCCGACGGCACGACGTAGTCGCCCCACCAGTCACCTGCCTCGGCCGGTACGGTGTGCAGTGGCGAGGTCACGATGACATCCGGCTCGATCGTCCAGGCGCCGAACTCCTGCAGCTCGGCCGGTGGCGGTGCATCTTCGGGATTGCCCCGCGGTGCGCCGTTGTCGACCCACTTCGCGATTGTGGCGATCTCATCCTCATTCAACGACCGGTCATTCTTGAACCCCTGCACGCCGACCTTCGGATCGATGTGCCACGGCGGCATCTCGCGCACCTCGACCTTGTTCTTGATCGACCGTGCCCAGGGGCGGGTCTCCTGATAGCTCATCAGCGACATCGGCGCCATGTTGTTGGGCCGATGACAGACTTGACAAGAGCGCTGAAAAATAGGCTCAATGTCCTTGTGGAATGTCGGGGCATCCGGCACCTCTGCAGCCGCCGCTGCCGGAAGCATCCATGTCGCGGTCACGATCGCCAGAAGCACTGCATGAAGTCTGGCGTTTCTCATTACGTCACCTCCAAGGCCAACAAGACTATTACTATCTGTACACACCGACCAGCGGTAATAGTTTAACCTCAATGTGTCGGTTTGTCCATGAGCGACATCATATCGCAGAACGACGCCGGTATCTCGACGGCGCTCGCTGTTCGCGTGCTCGTTGCTTCGTCGAGCGTCGCCCCGATGTGTGTGGTACGATGTGAAACAGGCGCGACGATGCGCCGCCGACGTTCCAGTCTCTTCGCCGCGTCCACCCAACCACATGATCGTCGGAGTTCCCACAGAGACATTTCCGGGCGAGCGTCGCGTCGCGACCATCCCGGCCGTCGTTCCGGCGCTGACCAAGGCCGGGCTCGATGTGCTCATCGAGCCCGGCGCGGGAGAATCGGCCGGATTCCTAGACGCCGCCTACACTGACAAGGGAGCTCGGATCGCCGCCGGTCGCGCGCGGCTGTTCGCCGACGCCGACGTCATCCTGCAGGTGCGGTCGCTTGGCGCCAATCCAGTCAACGGGCGCGACGACCTCGAACTGCTGAGACCGGATCAAACCGTCATCGGCTTCTCCGAGCCGCTCGGTGAGCCCCAGGCGGCGCGCGACCTCGCTGCTCGGGGTGCGACCGCATTTTCGATGGAGCTCATTCCGCGAATCACCCGAGCACAGAGCATGGATGCGATGTCGTCGATGGCGACCATCGCCGGCTACAAGGCGGTGCTGCTGGCGGCCGACACGCTGCCCCGCATGTTTCCGATGATGATGACGGCCGCAGGTACCATCACGCCGGCCCGCGTATTCGTCGTGGGCGCCGGCGTCGCCGGTCTTCAGGCGATCGCCAGCGCGCGCCGGCTTGGCGCCAAGGTCGAGGCCTACGACGTCAGACCCGCGGTCAAGGAGCAGGTCGAGAGCCTCGGCGCCGCTTTCGTCGACCTGCCGCTCGACACGGACGACTCGGAGGACAAGGGCGGCTACGCGAAGGCGCAGGACGAGGCGTTCTACGCCCGTCAACGCGAGATGATGGCCCGGGTGGTGGCTGCCAGCGATGTCGTCATCACGACCGCGTTGATCCCAGGTCGGCCGGCCCCGATACTCGTGACCGACGAGATGGTGGCCGGCATGACGCCGGGCTCCGTTCTGGTCGATCTGGCCGCCGAGCGAGGTGGCAACGTGGAGCCGTCACGACCCGACGAGACGGTCGTCGCGCACGGGGTGACGGTCCTGGGCCCGACGAACCTACCGGCCACGGTGCCGTTCCACGCGAGCCAGATGTTCGCCAAGAACGTGTCGACCCTGCTTCTGCACCTTGTCGACGATGGGGCACTTCGGATCGATCTCGAGGACGAGATCACCCAGGGTACGCTGGTCTCGAAGGACGGAGACGTAGTACACCCCCGCGTGCGCGAGTTGCTCGACCCACCGGCTTGAGGACACCGAATGGACACGTTCCTGCCGCTGCTGACGATCTTCCTGCTCGCGGTCTTTGTCGGGTGGGAAATCATCACGAAGGTGCCGCCCCTGCTCCACACGCCGTTGATGTCCGGCAGCAACGCCATCTCGGGCATCACGATCATCGGGGCGATTCTCTCGGTCGCCGTCGAGGGCCGCCTGGCCACGGTGCTCGGGTTCCTGGCGCTGGTGCTGGCTACGATCAACGTGGTCGGCGGCTTCCTGGTCACCCATCGCATGTTGGGCATGTTCAAGAAGAAGGGCTAGGGCGTGTGCACTGAGAAGGCAGGAGGGCTTCGCCGGCTTCGTTTCAAGATCAGGGTCACGTTGTGAGTTCTGTCTTCATCGACCTGACGTATCTGCTGGCGTCGGTCCTCTTCATTCGCGGGATCAAGGGGCTGACGCACCCGCGGACCGCCGTCCGCGGCAACCTGCTGGGCGCGGCCGGGATGTTGCTGGCGGTCGTGGCAACGCTCGCTGACCGCCAGGTGCTCGGGGCCGGGGCACAGGGCCTGGGACTGATGCTCGCCGGGGTCCTGATCGGGTCCGCCATCGGCGCCACCCTCGCCCTCAAGATCCAGCTGACAGCAATTCCCCAGATGGTGGCGTTGCTCAACGCGTTCGGGGGCGGCGCCTCGGCGCTCATCGCAGGCGCAGTGCTGGCCGAGACGCGCGACCCGACCATGCAGACCGCGGTGGCAACGGTTGCCTCTGGTATCATCGGGTCGGTCACCTTCTGGGGCAGTCTGGTCGCCTTCGACAAGCTGCAAGGGCTGCTGCTCCCGGACCACCCGGTACACTTCCCGGCGCAACAGGTGGTCAACGCCCTGCTCGGCCTCACGGCGCTGGGGCTGGGAGTCTGGGTCGTGAGTGATCCAGGCAATCTCACCGCGTTCGGTCTCCTTGTGGCAGTCGGCTCGTTGCTGGGGTTCCTGCTGACGATCCCGATCGGCGGCGCCGACATGCCTGTCGCGATCGCGTTGCTCAATTCTTACTCCGGACTTGCGGCGGCCTCGACCGGCTTTGTCCTGAACAACAACATCCTCATCATCACCGGCTCACTGGTCGGCGCCTCGGGGCTCATCCTCACCCGGATCATGTGCAAGGCGATGAACCGGTCGTTGATGAACGTGCTGATGGGCGCGATCGGGCCGGGCAGCGGCCCAACCGTCGGCGCCGACGAGGTCTACGCCGGTCGGGTCAAGAGCACCTCTCCCGAAGAGGTGGCGATGCTGTTCGACGGCGCGCGACGGGTCGTCATCGTCCCCGGGTACGGCATGGCCGTCGCCCAGGCGCAGCACCAGGTGCGGGACCTGGCCAACCTGCTGGAGTCGCAGGGCACCGAAGTGGAGTTCGCCATCCACCCGGTGGCGGGACGGATGCCGGGTCACATGAACGTACTGCTGGCCGAGGCGGACGTCGACTACGACAAGCTGCGAGAGATGGACGACATCAACCCCACATTCGAGCAGACCGATGTGACGCTCGTCATCGGCGCCAACGACATTGTCAACCCGGTCGCCCGCACCGACCCCTCCAGCCCGATCGCCGGCATGCCGATTCTCGATGTCGACAAATCGCGCACCGTCGTCGTCGTCAAGCGCAGCCTGTCGCCCGGATTCGCCGGCATCCCGAACCCGCTGTTTGCCACCGACAACACGCTGATGCTATTCGCCGACGGGAAGAAGGCGGTCCTCGACCTCATCACCGCCGTCAAAGAGGGATAGCCACTTCGGCGCGCTATAATCCGAAACTCGCACGCCACCGAGCTCAGCGCTCGCCCTGCCAGACGAGGAGTGTCGTTCATGAGCCTCAGTCTTCCGCACGCCAGGCGGATCGCATGTGTCACCACGACCTGTTGTCTCGCCGGCTGGATTGCCCTCGACGCAGCCCGTGCTCGGCCACGGACGGCGACCCTGGCCATCACCGGCGCCTCGATCGTCGCTCGCGCAGGCGACGACGCGGCGCCGGGCACGATCGTCATCACGGACGGGACCATCACCGCGATTGGCAGCGGTGTGACGGTCCCCCCGGGCGCGGATGTGCTCGACGCCGAAGGCATGATGGCGTATCCAGGTTTCCTCGATGGCGCCACCTCGATCGGCGCGGGCGGTGACGGGCGAAATCGGACATCCGGGTCGCCCCAGGACCTCGACCAGGATCTGACACGCGACGCGCTCGCCGCGACGCGCAGCGTGAACCGCAAAGGCATCTTTCCCGACTACGCCGTCGCCCAGAACCTGCGTGTCTCGAAGCGTGACGCCGACACCTGGCGCGCCGCTGGGTTCGCCGCGGCCCACTCGATGCCGACCAACGCGCTCATTGCCGGCACCAGCGCCGTGGCGCTCCTCCTCGACTCGGCCGATGCGGATGGCACGCGAGCCATCGTCAGCGCCAACACGATGCTCGCCGCCGGCTGGCGAGCGCCTGGCGATGATTACCCACGCAGCCTGATGGGATCGATCGCGCATTTGCGACAAACGTTCCTCGACGCGCAGCACTACGGCTCCGTCTGGGACATCTACCGCGAGACCAACGGCATTTCCCGCCGCCCGGGGTACGACTTCGCGCTCGAAGCGCTACAGCCGGTACTAGACGGGGAGCTCCCGATCCTTTTTTCGGCCGCCCGTCAGGACGAGATAGACCGTGCCTTGGGCCTGGCCAACGAGTTCGATCTCCGTCTTGTCGTGGATGGCGGACGGGAGGCGGTGCAGGCGGTCACCCGGCTACAGGCCGCCCGCGTGCCGGTCTTGCTCCGGGTCGACTTCCCTGTCGAGCCACGGCCCGACACGCCCACCCTCGAGCGGCTCGAGGCCCGCGCGAGGTCTATCGGGCGCCCGCTCACAGACGCCATGGTCCAGTCGGCTGTTAATGCCGACCGCGACATCCGTGTCGCCGAGCCAGTCGGGCGCTTCACTGAGCGCCACCGTCTCTGGCAGGAGCAAGTCGATGCGGCTGCAACCCTGGCTGCCTCGCCTCATCCATTCGCCATTACCACGCGTGGCCAGCGCAATGCCACCCAGTTCTTCGCCAACCTACGGCTGGCGATCGCGGCCGGGCTGTCGCACGATGCGGCCGTCGATGCTCTGACACTCGGACCAGCGGGCATCCTCGGGGTCGACCGGCAGCTCGGCTCGCTCGAAATCGGCAAGATTGGGAACGTCACGTTGCTCGACGGCCGTCTGGGAGAAGCGGATGCGCGTGTGCGATGGGTTGTCGTCGATGGCGTGCCCTACGAACAGACGCCTGCGGCGTCGAACCCATCGAACCAGGACGACCAATCCGCACCACCGGAGGAGGAGACGGCCGAGCCGGCGCCCTCCAGCGAGAACGGCTGGCCGGTGGAAACCGATGCCAGTCGCGTCCCGGCCACCCGCACCGGCGGCGATGTGCTGATACGGAATGCCACCGTCCTCACAATGGCCGATGCGGGTGTGCTCCCCGAGACCGACATCCTGGTGCGTGACACGGAGATCGTCGAGATCGGTCGCGACCTGGCTGCTCCGAGCGGGATCACCGTCGTCGATGCCGCCGGCGCCTGGGTGATGCCGGGCATCATCGACGACCATTCGCATATGGCGACCGACGGCGGCATCAACGAAGCATCGTTGTCGATTACCGCCCAGGTCCGCATCGAGGACGTGCTGCGAGGCGACGACCTGACACTGTATCGGGCCGCCGCCGGCGGGGTGACGACCGCCAACGTGCTCCACGGCAGCGCCAACACCATCGGGGGACAGCGAGCCGTCATCCAGATGAAATACGGCGTCCCGGCCACCGAACTGCTGTTCGACGGTTACCCGCGTGGCATCAAGTTCGCTCTCGGCGAAAACGTCACGCGGCGACGGGACCGTTTTCCCAATACGCGCATGGGACAGGAGGCGGTGATTCGCCGCGCGCTGACCGAGGCACAGATCTACCAGGCGGGATGGGACGCCTACGACACGGAGGTTCAACGGGCCGACCGCCCTCTGGCGCCGCCCCGGCGGGATCTCCGGCTCGAAACCTTGGCTGGCATCCTGAGCGGCGAGATCCTGGTTCACAGCCATGGATACAACGCCGATGAGCTGTTCATGCTGCTGCGGACACTCGAGGAGTTCGGTGTGCGGGAGCTCACGCTGGAGCACGCGCTCGAGGCCTACAAGATCGCCCCGGAAATCGTGGCGTTTGGCAACCGTGGCGCGTTCGTCTCGACCTTCGCCGACAACTGGGCGTACAAGATCGAGGCTTACGACGCGATCCCGTACAACGTGGCGCTGATCACCGAGGCGGGTGGCCGCGCCATTATCAACTCAGATAGCGGCGAACGGGTCCGGCGGCTCTATGTCGATGCCGCCAAGATGGTGCGCTTCGGCGGGCTGACCTACCGACAGGCGCTCGAGACGATCACCGTCAACCCGGCGATGGCGTTGCGAATCGACGACCGCGTCGGGTCGATCGAGGTTGGCAAACGGGCGGATCTCGCGTTGTTCAACGGACATCCATTGAACATTTACGCACGCGTCTTCATGACGCTGGTTGGCGGCGAGGTCGCCTTCGAGCGGTCCGGTGAGCGCGGCGGCCCCTTTCCGCTCGAGCCCAAGCGCCCTACGCCGTCCGGACCGGCACCACAGGACGCCAACGACCGGTACGCGATTGCCAACGCCCAGATCCACCCGGTGTCCGGTCCGACCATTCCCAACGGCACGCTGGTGTTCGAGGACGGCCGTATCACGGCGGTTGGGTCCGACGTCGAGCCACCGCCCGGCGTGACGGTGGTCGACGCACAGGGCATGTCGGTCTATCCGGGATTGATCGATGGCGGCTCGACGCTGGGTCTCAACGAGATCGGCGGCGTGGCCGTGACCCAAGACTCGGCCGAGAGCGGTGTCATTCAACCGGACCTTCGGGCCGCCGTCGCGGTGAAACCGGACTCCGAGCTCATTCCCGTAGCCCGGTTCACCGGGATCACCTCCGCCGTGTCGGCCCCGACCGGCGGTCTGGTCCCGGGGCAGGCGACGCTGATTCAGCTCGCCGGCTGGACACCCGACGAACTGGCCTACATCGACCGCCTCGCATTGCAGATCAACATCCCGAGCGGAGCCGGCGAGCTCGATATCGGAACCTTGCTGGGCCAGAGCCGAGACCCGGACGACGACGCCCCGACCGCCGACCAGCAGCTGGACCGGCTACGTGAGCTATTCGAGGAGGCCCGCGCTTACGCGGACCAGCAGGACCAGGCGGCGCAGGCCGGCCAGCGTCTCTTGTCGTACGACCCGGCACTGGAGGCGCTTATCCCGTATGCTCGGCGGGACAAGCCGGTCATCTTGAACGCGAACTCCGCCGCGGCGATTCTCGTGGCGATCGACCTGGCCGCGGAGTTGGACGTGCGGGCGATTCTACGGGGTGGCCAGGAGGCCTGGCGGGTCGCCGACCAGATCGCCGACGCCGAGTTGCCCGTCTTGCTCAGTCCACTGACGCGGTCGCCCACCGACCCCTACGACTCATACGACTCGGTGTATGCGAGCCCGTTGCGGCTACACGAGGCCGGAGTCACGTTCGGCTTTCAGAGCAACAGCGGATCTGGCTCCCGCGAGCTACCATACCAGGCCGGCATGGCGGTCGCCTTCGGACTTCCGCCCGACGTCGCCCTGCGGTCGGTCACACTCAGCACTGCCGAAATCCTTGCAGTTGACGACCAGGTGGGCTCGCTCGAGGTGGGCAAACGCGCCGACATCATCGTCACCGACGGCGACCCGCTCCAGGCCGTATCGAACGTCCGGTATATGTTCATCAACGGCAAGCCGGTTGACCTGAACGACAACCGGCACACGCGGCTGTATCGACAGTACCAGCAGCGCCTGAGCCAACCGTGAGCCTCTTCGACTACACCCAGGACAGGCCGGGACCCGAGGGCCTGAATTGACGGACGACGTCGTGAGACTGGCCGGAGTACGGCTGGTCAGAAACGACGCGACGATTCTCGACGGCATCAACTGGCGGGTGCGGCCCGGCGAGCGCTGGGTCGTGCTTGGCCCGAACGGCTCCGGCAAGACCTCCCTCTGTCAGATCGTCTCACTCTATGTGCACCCGTCGGCCGGGTCGGTCTCGGTGCTCGGCGGTGAGCTCGGTCACGTCGAGGTCCGGGCGCTGCGACTGCGGATCGGGGTCACCAGCGCCGCGCTTGCCGCGATGATGCAACCGAGGCTGACGGCGGAACAGATCGTCGTGGCCGGCAAACATGCCGCGCTCGCCCACTGGTGGAACGCCTACGACGAGGCCGACTGGCACCAAGCCCGCAGGAGCCTCGAGCGGGTTGGTTGTCTCGACCACGCGGGCCAGCGCTTCGACACTCTCTCGTCCGGGGAACGACAACGGGTCTTGCTGGCTCGGGCGTTGATGACCGACCCAGAACTGCTCGTGCTGGACGAACCGACCGCCGGACTCGACTTGCCGGGTCGCGAGCAACTCGTGCAGACATTGTCCGGATTAGCGCAGGATCAAGCCGCGCCCGCCTTGATTGTCGTCACCCACCACGTCGACGAAATCCCGCCCGGGTTCACCCACGCAATGCTGCTCTCTTCAGGACAGGTCACGGCGGCAGGATCGATCGAGCGCGTGTTGACGGAGGATCGGCTGTCCCGATGCTTTGGCCTCGACCTAGCGGTCGAACGCCGTCACGGTCGCTGGCGTGCCTGGTCGACGAGTCTCGCCGAGCCCTTGTGAGGACAAACTAATCAGCCCGCTGCAACGGTCCCGGCCGCACCCGACCGGCGAATTACCGCGCTGGCTTTTCCTTGAGCCTTCGAAAGACGCAAGATTCACTAGGCTCACCGGGGTATCAGGGTGTGCCGGGAGACTGGTAGAATCCCGCGAGGGAGATTCAGATTGCTGAGTCGGTTGACTGCCCAGTGAGAGTCATTTGGCCTAGTCTTGGCTAAAGGGCCACCAGTGTTGCGACGAGCCCATGCCTGAGCGTGGAGGTGCGCCTGCACATAAATGGAACTCAGTGTCATCCTGCCCACCTACAACGAGCGACCAAATGTCACAGAACTCGTCGAACGCATCTGCAAGGCGCTGCAGGATGTTGACCACGAAGTGATTTTCGTCGACGACCGCTCGCCGGATGGGACCGCTCAGGCGGCGCAACAGACCGTGTTACACCACCCGCAGGTGCGGATCATCGAGCGTCAGCCTCCTCCGGGACTCACCGTGTCGATTCTAGACGGCGTCAGAGAGGCGCGTGGTCGGTATGTCGCCTGGCTGGATGCTGATCTATCTCACCCTCCGGAGCTGCTGCCACAACTGCTTGCTCCGATTCGCGAGCATCGTGCGGAGGTCGCCTGCGCGTCACGGTATGTCCCAGGTGGCCGTGACGTCCGCAGTTCTATCGCGACGCGCTGGGCAAGCCTCTTCATCAACAGGCTCGCGCAGTGGTTAGTCGACCGCCGAGTGGTGGACTACACCACCGGCTTTGTCTTGTCCCCTCGCCACGTGGTCCTGGAGCTGGGTCTGCGCGGCGATTACGGCGAATACTGCATCGATTTGCTAGCGACAGCCGTCCGACGCGGCTACCGTGTACATGAAGTTCCGTACCGGAACGTCGAGCGGCAATACGGCACCTCGAAGACGGCTCCGAATCTAGTCAGCTTCGTGCGTCACGGTTGGCCCTACCTCACGACCATCGGCACTCTCGCAATGGGGCGTCGGCCAAGACGGCGCTGACCACCACATGCTACGCGACCAATACGAGCAAATGGCCGAACTCCAGGACCACCATTGGTGGTTTGCGGCCAAGAGGCGGATCGTGGACACCCTCGTCCGGCAGTATGCGACACACGGGGGTGACCGGCGGCCAGCAGCCAACTGGGTGCTCGATGCCGGCTGTGGAACGGGATCCATGCTCCCAGTGCTGCGCCAGTGGGGCCACGTGATCGGAACGGATGTACACAGGCAGGGCCTACAATTCGTCAGCCATCGACCGGTGCTCGAAGCCGACGTCCTGCGCCTACCGTTCGCGGACCAATCGTTCCAACTGGTCGGTTGCTTCGACGTGCTGTATCACCGTCGCGTTGTCGACGTCGAGGCCGTCCTTCGGGAGCTCCACCGCGTGTGTCGCCAACAGGGACTGCTGGTGCTGACCGACTCCGCCGTGCCAGCCCTGCAAAGCTCGCACGATACTGCCCTGCACGGTGTTCGGCGCTTCCGGCTCGAGTCGTTGCAAGCGCATCTCGAAGGCGCTGGATTCCGAGTGGTCTACGGCTCGTATTTCCACACGCTGTTGTTCCCCATCGCAGCGATCGTGCGATTGACGAAGCGAGCGCTAGAGGGGACACCGGGCCAGCCTGTGTCGGGTAGCGACTTGCACGTCGCGCACCATTCGGATTTGCGTCCCACACCACGACTACTCAACAGTGTCCTCGGCAGCGTCTATAGAATCGAAGCCGCCCTCTTGCAACGCACCCGCCTGCCTATCGGGCTCAGCGTGGTCGTCATTGCCCGGCCGGCTGACGCCGACTGAACGCTCACGATGCCCACGCTGCTCTCGCGCCAGGCATGGCTGCGTGCAGCGCCGGAGACTGGCAAATGTGCTCCCCTTCAAGTGATACAATGCCTACCTTGATCCGGTTTCGATCCTGACCGTGCGGCGCTGCTAACCATGAGGGATGGATGTCCGACAAAGGGGAGACGGACCACATCGAGGTCGTCAGCGCGGACGGTCAGGAGCTCACCTACATCATTCGCAGCACTTACGGTCCGGCCGAAACTCGGTTCCTGACACCGCCCGAGCTAAAGCAACAGGTCGGCTTCATCGTCTATCCTGCCGGTGTAGAGATCCAACGGCACGCTCACCGCGCGATCGAGCGTAAGATCGTAGGCACGTCAGAGGTGCTCGTCATCAAGTCAGGCCGTTGCCTGATCGACGTCTATGACAAGGAGCAGCGACTGGTCGCCACGCGTGAGCTGGGCGTAGGTGACGTTGTCTTGATGGTCGGCGGCGGGCACGGTTTCCGCATGTTGGACGACACGGTGCTGCTAGAGATCAAACAGGGACCCTATACCGGCATAGACGAAAAGGAACGATTCTGATCCCGGTATGCGAGCCGCGAGTGGATGGCCGCGAGCTCGAGTACGTCACGGACTGTGTGCGAACTGGGTGGATTTCGTCTGCAGGGCCGTATATCAAACGGTTCGAGGCATCCTGGGCGGCATACTGCGGCCGCCGCACTGGCGTGGCTGTCTCCAATGGGACGGTAGCCTTGGAAGCCGCAGTCCGATGTCTCGGTCTCCAGCCGGGAGACGAGGTTGTCCTACCCACGTTCACAATCATTTCTTGCGCGCTGGCCGTCCTTCGCGGAGGAGCCACCCCCGTGCTGGTCGATGCCGACCCGGACACGTGGTGCATGGACGTAGACAAGGTCGAGGCCGCACTGACCCCTCGTACTCGCGCTATCATGCCCGTCCATATCTACGGCCACCCGGTGGATATGGACCCATTGGTCGCGTTGGCCCACGAACACGACCTGTTTATCATTGAGGACGCGGCGGAGGCACACGGCGGGCAATATCTGGGAGGCTGGCGCAGCGGGTCCGGAACCTGGCAAACCTGTGGCTCTTTCGGCGACGCCTCTTGTTTCAGTTTCTACGCCAACAAGATCATTAGCACTGGTGAAGGTGGGATGGTCTTGACCGACGATCCGACCCTTTCGGATCGACTCGCTTCGCTACGAAACCTCTATTTCGAACCTGGAAGGCGCTTCTATCACTCGGAGCTAGGTAGTAACTTTCGATTGACCAATCTCCAGGCAGCTATAGGATTGGCGCAGCTTGAAACGGCCGAAGAGCGCCTCGAACACAAGCGTTGGTTGGGCAAGGCCTATCAGGAACGGCTGAGCCGGGTGTCGGGTCTTTCGGTGCAAACCATCAGGCCATGGGCTCGCCCAGTCTACTGGATGTTCGGTATTGTGGTCGATGAACACGTCGGCAAGACAGCCGCCACGGTTTCCGACTACCTTGCGTCGGAAGGTGTGATGACCCGCCCTTTCTTCACAGGCATGCATGAGCAACCCGCCTTGCAGCGAATGGGGCTGTTTCAAGACGGGCGCTATCCAGTCGCAGAGCGACTCGCGCGACAGGGACTGTATCTGCCGTCCGGTCCGACCCTGACGGAAACGCAACTCGAGCAGGTTTGCGACGCCGTAACGTCCGCACTTGGGTGACTGTCTTCCGATTGTTTCATCTCCGAACAACCGCCCGCGATCAATCCCGAACCGTTCAGAACTCGACAGAACTGGAGGGATCTCCATCGCCGAGGTTGTGTCCATCGCCCGCGCCGTCGCCCGCTGCATCGTTGCGACCCACGAGGCGGGCATCATCCATCCGTCTCGCGCGGCAACGAGCGAGCTTGTGGTTCACTCGAGCTGGCTCGCGGCGACCGGCACACTCTCCCGCAGCTCGCGCACAACCGAGCTCACCACCTGTCTGAAATCTCCGGTCTCCGCGTACACCTGCCGCTGACGGGCGTAGCTGGGGCCTTTTGTCATCATGTCGCGCACCCGCATTAGCTCGGCGTGGCAACCAAGCCGTCGTGACACTGATTCGAGCGACCCGATCAACCGGTCGATGCCCTCGACCAACGGCTCCAGGTGTCCTTCCTCATCGACGATCATTTCGGCATCGAGCGCCCAGCGCGACGCCCGCCACTTGTTCTCGCGCACGATCCAGTTGGGCTGCAGCGGCAGATAACTGCCCTCGTCGTACTGGTCTCCCAGCCAGACCACGAGCGCCTGGATCATCGCCGTCATTGCGATGATGTCGTCGAGCGTCGACAAGCCGTCACAGATCCGCACTTCGACGGTGCCGAAGTCGGGGTGGGGCCGGATGTCCCACCAGATCTCCCGGACCGATTCGATCGCCTTGGCGTTGACCAGCGTGATCATCAGCCGTTGAAACTCGGCCCAGTTCAGCAGACGATACGGCAGACCCGCGGTGGGCAGACTCTCGAAGATCTTCACCCGGCAGGACGCGAGCCCGGTCTCCTCTCCCTCGAAGTACGGCGAGCTGGCCGAGAGCGCGAGCAGGTGCGGTATGTAGCCGCTGAGCGAGTTGAAGATCGCAATCGCCTTTTCCCCGCTCTCGATCCCGACGTGGACGTGGAGCCCGAAGATCATCAGCTGTCGGGCTGGCCACTGGCAGCGGTTGACCAGCAGGTGATACCGCTCCCTGTCTGTGATCTCCTGCTCGGCCCACCGGGAAAAAGGGTGAGTGCCGGTCGCGGCGAGCTCGTAGCCAAGAGCGTCGCACAACGCAAACAGCGACCGGAGCCGGTCTGTCAGCTCGGTCCGAACCACCGCGATGTCATCACACACGTCGGTATTCAGCTCGACCGTAGACTCGATCAGCTCCGACTTGACGTGGCTGATGTCCTTGACTCGTTCCAGAATCCGCGGCGCGCCCGAGACAAGATTTTTCGTCTTCGGGTCGATGACCTGCAGCTCGACCTCGACGCCGACCGTCGGGCTTCGGGACTCGTTGAAATGGATGCGCATCAAGACGCCTTGCTGTCGGTCAGTATAGCCGGTGGGAGGGTCGTCGCCGTCGCCGGACTCCCGTCGCTGAGCCGCGTGAGGGACGGAGCGGCGATGCGCTGCCGCACCGCTGACAACCGGTCGCGATCTGGTCGTCGACGATGGCGTCCCGGGGGTAAGATGGAACCAGAAACGTGACCGACTTCACCACGCCCAGCACGGTGCTCAGGCGATACGTGCTGTATCAAATTCCGGGCTGGCTGCTCGCGGTAGCCAGCGCCCTCCTGCTCCACCGCTGGGTCGGTCTGCCCGGCTGGGCAGGAGCCACCCTGGTGGTCACCTGGGCCCTGAAGGACGCCGCGCTTTATCCGTTTCTCAGAGCCTCGTATGTACCTGATTCGCGCACCGTCATTGAACGGTTGATCGGGCAGGTAGGTATCGCCGTCCAGCCGTTGGCGCCACGGGGCTACATACGCGTCCGCGGCGAGCTGTGGTTGGCCGAACCGACCACCGCTAACGTCGTGATTCGCGGTGGCCACCCGGTGACTGTCGACGCGGTGCGCGGAACCATACTGCTGGTTCGACCGGGCTCCGCCGAGCTTTCTGAATCCATAGCCTCAAAGTGATCGTCGCCGTCTGGCCGGTTCAAGCTGGGGCACGCTGCGTCCGATACCATGCCAAGGTCCGCTGGATCCCCTCCTCGAGAAACACGGTGGGCTCGTAATCCAGCAACTCGCGGGCCCGTGTGATGTCGGCCTGCGAGTCACGCACGTCGCCGACACGCGGGTCGGTGTACACCGGATCAAGGTCGCTCCCGCTCTGGTCAGACATCATCCGATACAACGTATTCAGCGAGATGCGACTGCCACACGACACGTTGATGACCTGCCCCGCGGCGCGTGGCGCCAAACAGGCGCGCAACGTCCCATCGACGACGTTCCGCACATACGTGAAGTCACGAGTCTGCGTGCCGTCACCGTGAATGGTTGGCGGCCGATGCTCTAATAGACATTGCGCGAACCGCGAAATGACCCCTGAATACGGCGACGACGGATCTTGACGGGGTCCGAAGACGTTGAAGTAGCGCACGGCGACCGTTTCAAGACCGTACAGCTCGAAGAAGAGTTTCCCATACTGCTCCCCGATCAATTTCTGTAACGCGTAGGGCGACAAGGGAGCCGGTGGCATGTCTTCCTGTTTCGGGAGCGTGGCCGCGTCGCCGTAGACCGACGACGAGCTGGCGAACACCACGCGCTTCACCGCGTGACACTGGGCGGCCACGAACAGGCTCAAGGTGCCGGTGACGTTCGCGTGGTTGGTTGCGATCGGTTCGGCGACGGAGCGTGGCACCGACGGAATGGCCGCCAGGTGCACCACATAGTCGACATCGGTCGTGGCACGATCAGCCACCGCCGGTTCCGCCAGATCGCCGACGATCAAGTCTACGTCGGCGACGTGTTCCAGATTCTCGCGGCGTCCGGTGACCAGACTGTCGACGACCCGAACCTGCTCGCCACGCGAGATGAGCTCTTCGACGACGTGCGACCCGATGAAACCGGCGCCGCCAGTGACCAAATAGGTAGCCATGTGTCTTGATCAAAAAGATGGAAACGCGTCACGCGGAATTCCCGGGACTACACGCAGAGCGTTTTCATAGTACACCTTCCGCAGGATGTCGTCCGACAGCCCCATGCCATAGAGCTTCCAGAACGCGTGATACCGCCGGTAGTAGTCGAAATACTCGTCCCGCGTCTCGAACGTCCGCCAGTAGTAGGGGAACTCATCCGCCGCATAGGAGTCCTTGCCAAACAGCACTCGGTCGGCGTACTCGGCAAAGAAGGCGCCCGCCGCGAGCGGCTGCCGCCCGAGCTCATAGAGGATGGCGCCGGTCCCGACATACACGTTGGGAAGCCGATCGAGCATGGCACCGAGCCGACCGAGATCGTTCGCATGCCATCCCATATGGGCGGCGATGAAGCGGGTCTGTGGGTGTCGCGCAAACATCCGGTCCCGCTCGGCCATGATCGCCTCGAAGCCCGGGTAACGGTCCGAGGGCAGACGGCGACCCGGCCGCACGATCAATTCGAGCCATCGCTCGTTGTAACGGTCGACCGGTTGGAAGAACTCGGCCGGCTCGCCCGTGTGGATCAGCACCGGGATATCCAGCCTCGTGCACATCTCCCAGACCGGGTCGAGCTCGGGATCGTCGACGCTGACCCGCTGTCCCTGTGCGTCACGCACGGTCAAGCCGAAATTCTTGAACAGCTTCAGCCCAACAGCGCCCGCGCCCACGTCCCGTTCGAGCTGGGTCGCTGCGCGCGTACCGAATCCCGGCCTCACGCCGCTGCTGAAATCCAGATTTGCGAAGAAGACCATGCGGTTCGGATGAACACTGTTCTGGATTGCCTGGACCCCGCCTGCCAAGGTCGCGCCGGATCCGCCGCTCAGATTCACGAGCACCTGCAGGTTCAGCGCATCCATCTCGCCGACAATCGTGTTCCACCGCTCGCCCGAGAGCCCTGGTCGATGATGGCTGTGGACATCGACCACCGGAAACTTCGCCCTCGGCACCGGGTGCTCTGGCACGACCAGGGTCGAGCGTGGCGTGTAGTCTTCGACCGTCAGCGACCGTTCATTCGCCGTCGACTGACCGCGCCGGTTCGTCTGCGCAGTCAGCGACACCGCCACACCGATCAAGGCGAGCGCACAGAATCCGACGATGCCGAGACGTGTCATGGTCAATAGCCTCCGAGTGGCCCAGTACCTCACACTCAACGGCGCGCACGTGCGCGCCTCGCGGACGCGGAGTGGGGCCTTGGGGTCCCCGCGCAGCGTCCGCGGGGGCTCGGGGCACAGCCCCGTCAAGAAAAAGGATCCGCCGCAGAGGAACGATAAGCCGAATTCTGTTCCCGGCGCTACGCCCGAGGGCGCGGAACTGGGTGACGACCATTCCTCTAGCCCCGCCATTGCTGGCAGGATCCAGCGACCTACCCGGAAGCTTCGGACGGGCCGTCCTGATAACGCTTCCCTATTTGGTCTTGCTCCGTGCGGGGTTTAGCCTGCCATCCACCTTACGGCGAACGCGGTGCGCTCTTACCGCACCTTTTCACCCTTACCCTTCGGCTCACCCGGCTGACGCCGGGCTTGCTCAGGGCAGGCCCGAGGGCCTGTCTCGAGCTTCGTCGAGAGGCGGTATGTTTTCTGTGCCACTTTCCTTCAGGTCGCCCTGACCGGGGATTACCCGGCGCACTGCCCTCTGGAGTTCGGACTTTCCTCCCCGAACGGCGCCACGTCGTGACACCGCACGCGGCGGTCGTCTGTCCCTCTACGGCGGATTGTCAAAGATCAGCTGGGGCTCCGCCCCAGACCCCGGGGCATCTTCACGCGGGGCGTTGCCCCGAACCCGACGCGGGTGCTACGCAGGGACCCCAAGGCCCCGCTCCGCGCCCGCGGGGCGCGCACGTGCGCGCCGTTACGTACCTACTGGATCGACTGGCGAAGCCACTCTGCTTCTTCTGACTTCTGCCTCCTGACTTCTGACTTCTGACTTCTGACTTCTGACTCCTCGGGAATACCGTCTACGCGTCCTGTTCCTGTTTGATCTGATACTGCTCCAGCTTTTTGTACAAATTGCTACGCGGCGTGTCGATCACCTCGGCGGTCTTCGAGATGTTCCAGCTGTGTTCGCGCAGCTTCTCCACCAGAAAGGCCCGCTCGGCGACTTCTTTGAACTCTCTCAGGGTGCCCGCCAGATTCGCCGCCACCTCCCCCGCACCGCCCCGTGCGTCGCTCGGCAAGACCTCACGGGCTTCGGCCGTGTCAATCGTCTCCCCCGGTGTCATCACCATCAGGCGCTCCACCGTATTCCGAAGCTCCCGCACGTTTCCTCGCCACCGCTCGCGTGTCATCAGATCAATCGCCGCCGGCGTGAACCGCTTGGGCCTGAAGTTGTTTTCCGTGCAAAAGAGATCGGTGAAGTGCGCGACAAGCCGCGAGATATCCTCACCGCGGTCACGCAACGGTGGCACCTGGATCGGAATGACGCTGAGCCGAAAATACAGATCCTCTCGAAAGGTGCCATTGTCGATGGCCTCTTCCAGGTTGCGGTTGGTTGCGGCAATCACGCGGGCATCGACTTTGATTGTCCGCGCCGACCCAAGCCGCTCGACCTCGCCCTCCTGAAGCACCCGGAGCACCTTCGCCTGGGTGCGGAGACTCATGTCGCCGACCTCGTCGAGAAAAATTGTTCCGCGGTCGGCCTGCTCGAACTTGCCAATCTGCTTCTGCGTCGCGCCGGTGAACGCGCCCCGCTCGTGCCCAAACAGCTCCGACTCGATGAGCTCCTCGGGAAGCGCGGCGCAGTTGACCTGCACGAAGCGCTCTTTGCCACGGCGACTGTTCCGGTGAATTGCGCGGGCGACGAGTTCCTTTCCCACTCCGCTCTCACCCTGGATCAGCACCGTGCTGTTGGTCGGAGCCGCGCGACCAATCGCGTCGGCGACCTGCACGAGCGCTGGACTCTCGCCGACCATCTCGTGCCGAACCTCGGCAAGCTTACGATACGAAGTGACCTCTGTCTTGAGCCGACGTTGCTCCAGCGCATTCCGAATGTTCAGGAGGATGTCACCGGTCTCTATCGGTTTGGTCAGACAGGAGAATGCCCCCAGCTTGGTCGCTTCGCGACCGGTCTCCATCGTGCCGTGACCGGAGATGATGACGACCTCGACAGACTCGTCGATCTCCCGAATGCGTTTCAGCACCTCCAACCCGTCCATCCCCGGCATCTTTATGTCCAGAAACACGACATCCGGGCTCTCCCGTTCGACCATGCCGAGCCCTTCCTGCCCGCTCCGAGCAAGGAGGCAGTCATGCCCGGCGTAGTCGATAGCCTGCTTCATCGTGCTCCGAATGGCCTCTTCGTCGTCAACAACCAGTACTCGCGCGTTCATAAATCATGATCCATCTAACGGCTCCGCCTCGGCATCCCCCCCAGCTTAATACGTTTCCGGAAGACCTGCTCGTCGATGGTTTCCACCCCGAGCGACCGCGCCTTGTCGAGCTTCGAGCCGGGATCCGCACCCACCACAACGCAGCTCGTCATCTTGCTGACCGACCCGGTCACCTTCCCACCACGGGCCTCGATGGCTCGCTTCGCCTGCGCGCGAGAGATCGACGCCAGCGTGCCGGTGATGACGAATGTCTGGCCGGACAAGCTCTGTGCAACTTCAGGCGTGGCGACCGGATCCACTCGCTCCGCATCCATACGCACACCGACCTTCTCGAGCCGCTCCAGCAGACCGCGCTGTGCCGGGCTGTCCAGAAACGTCCTGATCGACGCAGCCACGATCGGGCCGACCCCAACGACTGCCTCGATCTCCTCAAGCGAAGCCTCGAGCAACCCTTGCACGCCGCCAAATCGACGGACCAACAGGTCGGCTGCCCCCTCGCCGACGTGCCGCACACCGAGCCCGAACAGCACATGAGAGAAATCCCGGCGTTTGCTGCCCTCGATTTCGGCAATGAGATTGGCGGCCGACTTCTCCGCCATCCGTTCCAGGCCCCCCAGTGTTTCGGCGGTCAGCGTATAGAGCTCTGCCGGATCGCGGACGAGCCCGCGGTCGACGAGCTGGTTGACCAGCGATTCGCCGAGCCCCTCGATGTTCATCGCCCGACGGGAGGCGAAGTGCAGCAGCCCGCGTTTGAGCTTCGCCGGACAGACATCGTTCGGGCACCGCCAGACCGCCTCGTCCTCACCCCGGAGCAGCAACGTCTCACAGACGGGGCAAACCGTGGGCATGACAAACGGCGCCGGCGCCGCGTCTCCAATGGGACGACGGCCGAGAATCGGTTTGACGATCTTCGGGATGACGTCGCCACCCTTCTCGACCAGCACGATGTCTCCCGCCCTGACGTCCTTACGCGCAACGTCGTCCGCGTTGTGCAACGTCGCGCGCTGCACGGTGGTTCCGGCCAGTTGAACCGGCGCGAGCACTGCGTAGGGGGTCACCGCTCCGGTCCGCCCCACCTCGACATCGATCCGGAGCAGCCGGGTCGTGGCCTGCTCGGCGGGGAACTTGAACGCCATGGCCCATCGAGGAAACTTCGCCGTCTGTCCGAGACGGACCCGGTCGGCCAGGATGTCCACCTTGACGACCACACCATCGATGTCGAACGGCAACGCCCGACGATCGTCTGCCCACTGGCGGCAGAACGCGATCACCTCGGTCATCCCGTTGCACCGGCGCCAATGACGCTCCACTGGCAGCCCCCACCCTGCCAACTGCTCCAGGGCCGCCCCGTGCCCGCTTGGGCGCACTGGCTCGCCGCCCACGCCCTTCCGCTCGAGCAGGTGATACAGATATGCGCCCAGCCCGCGACGCGCCACCAGCGCCGGGTCCAGCGTCCGCATCGTACCGGCCGCGGCGTTCCGGGGATTGGCAAACGGCGTGTCGTCGGCCTCGGCACGCTCGGTGTTCATCCGGTCGAACGACGCCCGAGGCAAGAAGATCTCGCCTCGCATCTCGACGTCACGGGGCACCGCGGTCGTCGTCTTCAGAGCCAGCGGAATGCCGCGAATAGCGCGGACGTTGGAGGTGACGTCTTCGCCGCGGACGCCGTCGCCACGAGTCACTCCCCGCACGAGCAGGCCATCCCGATAATGCAGGGCGATGCTCAACCCGTCGATCTTCAGCTCGGCGACATACGTCACCGCGGTGCCTGGTTCCAGCTCCAGCCCCTTCCGGACGCGCTCGTCGAATGCTTCCAGCTCTGCCTCGTCGTATGCGTTGTCCAAGCTCAGCATCGGGACGGCATGCTCCACCGTGGTGAAGCCGTCAACCGCTCGGCCCGCGACGCGCTGGGTCGGAGAGTCTGGAGTCACCAGCTCTGGATGGGCCGCTTCGAGCTCGGTCAGCCGATGCAGGAAGCGGTCAAACTCTGTGTCTGAGATCTCCGGATCGTGCAGCACGTAGTACCGCTCTTCGTGATGACGAATCACGGCCCGCAGCGTGTTGACTTCTTCCTTGATCGGATCTGTAGACACCGGGTGGGAACTCGCCATTGTCTGAGCGGTTTGCGCTGCAGCGTCGCTAGCAGCTACCGGTCACGGGCGAGCACGTAGTCTGGCAAAGCCAGCAGGGCTTCGAGCTCCGGCGTCGGGGGAAACTGGCCCAGGCACCGCTTCGCCTCGGCCGCAAACCCTGCCGCCTTCTCATAGGCCCGATCGATCACCCGATGCTCGATGAGCAGGCCGCGGAGCGCGCGCCATGAATCTGGGCTGATCGTCCGGTCGCGCACTATCCCCTCGAGCAGGGCGCGAGCGCGTCCGCCATCCTTCTCAAGGAGGTAGATGGCCGGCAGCGTCATCTTGCCCTCTCGCACGTCGCCACCAACCGGCTTGCCAAGGACCTCCTCGTCGGCCGTGTAGTCGAGGAGATCGTCTACCACCTGGAAGGCGATACCGAGGTTCACCCCGTAATCGCGCAGTGCCAGCTGCTGATCTTCTGACAAATCACCGAGGATCCCGCCGATCTGGGCACACCCGCCAAACAGATAGGCGGTCTTGCGCCGGATGATCTCGAGATGGTCCTCCTCGGTGATATCGATGTCGCCTGTCTTCGTCAGCTGAAATAACTCGCCCTCGATCATCCGCCGCGTCACATCACAGAGCAGACGCACCAGCTCGAGGGAATCGACGGTCAGCGCCATCCCCATCGACTTGATATACAGATAGTCCCCCAACAGAACCGTGATGTCGTTGCCCCACCGGGAATGAACCGACTGACGTCCCCGTCGGATGACCGAATCGTCGATCATGTCGTCATGCACGAGGGTCGCGGTGTGGATGAACTCGACGACCGACGCATAGACGGTAGCCCGTTCGCCCCGATACCCACCGAGCCTCGCACACATCAGCAGCAGGGCGGGTCTCACCCGCTTGCCCCCGCCATTCTGAATGTAACGACCGATCTCGGGAATCAGCTCGACCCGTGACTCGATATGACGAACGAACTGCTGCTCGACGGTCTCCAGATCCTGTTGAATAGGCTCGAAAATCTGAGCGAGGTCGGGTGGTGCGGAGGTTCTCGACAAGGCTGTCACTCGCGTTCCGGATCTCAGCACACTTACGAGCCAAGTGTCAACGTTGCAACCCTTTAGCCCGAGATCAGAACAGGGCCTCGAACGCCGCAACGGTCTGCATCTTCAGTTCTTCGGGCGCCACCCCACGGACCTGAGCCAGCATCTCCACGACATGCCCAACCCATGCTGGTTCGTTCCGCTTGCCGCGATGCGGCACCGGCGCCAAGTAAGGCGCGTCGGTTTCCACCAGCAGCCGGCTTTCCGGCACCACCGCGGCGGCCTCCCGCACCGAGACCGCTCTCTTGAATGTCACGATCCCGGAGAACGACACGTGAAAACCCAGTTCCACGGCGCGCGCAGCCATCGCGGCGTCCCCGGTGAAACAGTGAAGCACGCCGGACACTGCCGGCGATGCGGCCTCGCCCAGGATCGCAAGCGTGTCCTCGTCGGCCTCTCGAGTATGAATGACGGTCGGTCGACCAATCTCACGGGCCACCCGAACTTGACGACGGAACACCTCCCGCTGCACCGCACGCGGAGCGAAGTCGTAGTGATAGTCGAGACCGATCTCACCAACCGCACAGGTTCCCGGACGCGCCTCGATAGCCGCCAGGAGGACCGATTCGACCTCGTCGATCCGCTCGGCGAAGACCCCCGCCTGATGCGGATGTACACCGACCGCGAACCGCACCGACGGCCACAAAGCCGCTATCTGGACGGCGCGCGTCGTCTCGCTGTCCTTGGTGGCGTCGAGCACGCACAGCGCCCTGTCCACTCCCGAGTCCCTGGCGCGTGTGATGACCGCCTCGAGGTCATCGTGAAATGCCTCGTCCGCGAGATGACAGTGGGAGTCGATCATTGCTCTGACGGGGCTTCGCTCCGAACTCCACCCGGCCCCGAAGGCGCCGGTCTACCGGACGCGCGACCCAGGTGGCGCGGCTGCCGGGTCGTCCAACGTCAAAAGGACAGGGTTCCCCTCAGGGTCGGTGGCAGCCAGCATCATGCCGTCCGACTCGACCCCCATCAGCTTCGCCTTTTCGAGATTCGCCACGACAACCACCGAGCGCCCGATCAGTGTGTCGGGCGCGTAGGATCGCGCGATGCCTGCCACGAGCGTGCGCTCCTCGGTTCCGACATCAACCGTCACCTTCAGCAGCTTCTTGGATTTCGGAATCGCCTCGGCTGCCACTACTTTCGCCACCCGTAGGTGAAGCTTCATGAAGTCGTCGAACGACAAGCGTGGAGCCTCGGCTTCGGCTACCGCCTGGGCCGGCGGTGCCGGCGCCGTGTCCGTCACAGCAGCCTCCCCATCGCCACCTTCTTGCGGCGGCTGCACCACCGGCTCCGTCTCGTTCGTCATCTTGCTATTCGCTCCTTTCGATGCACCCACACCTCCGGGCGCGGCTGCGACCACATGCGAGGCCGCGTGCTCGAGACGCGGCCAGATCGGCGAACCCTTGAGGATTTGCCGCCCCACGCTTGACCAGGCGGTATCCCGATCGAGCTGAAGGTCGTCGACCGAATCGGCCTGGCCCATCCGTCGCAGAATCTCGGTGCAGGAGGCAGGCATCGCGGGCCACAACAGGATCGCCGCGATCCGCACCGCCTCGCTCATCTCGAGCAACGCCTGATCCAGCTCCGCACGACGGTCCGGCGTCTTGGCCAGGACCCACGGCTCGGACCGCGTGATGAACTCGTTGGTGGCGTCGATCAAGTCGAACGCCACCGCCATACCGGTGTGCAGCTGGTGCTCGTCCATCGCCGCTCGGTATCGACCCACCAGCTCCGCCGCCCGGTCCGCCAGCACCGGGGTCGCAGGCGCCACCGATGTCAGGCGCCCCCCGCGATACTTGTGGGCCATCGCGGCGACACGATTCACCAGATTTCCCAAGTTGTTCGCCAGGTCGGCGTTGTAGTGCGCTTCGAAGCGCTCCCAAGTGAAATCTCCGTCCTGGCCGTAGGCGATTTCCTTGACCAGATACAACCGGAGCGGGTCGGGACCGAGACGGTCGGCGGCATCGAGTGGGTCCACGCTCGTGCCGAGCGACTTGCTCATCCGCTGCCCCTGCCAATTGACCCACCCATGCCCAAACACGCGCCCAGGCAAGGCGAGCCCGGCGCTCATGAGCATCGCCGGCCACACAACCGCATGGAACCGCGTGATGTCCTTGCCCACCACATGCAAGTCGACCGGCCACCACCTGTTGAAACGCTCGTCGTCGGTGCCATAGCCGATAGCCGCGATGTAGTTGATGAGGGCATCGAACCACACATACACCACGCTCGACGGGTCAAAGGGCAGCGGGATTCCCCAACTCTGACCGGTCCGGCTCACCGAGATGTCCTCGAGGCCCCGTTCCAGTAGACGCAGCATCTCGTTGCGCCGCACGTCGGGCTGCAGAAACGTCGGGTGGGCTTCGTAGTGCTGGAGCAACCGGTCGCGATACCGCGACAAACGGAAGAAATGATTCTTCTCCTTGATCCAATCCGGCGTGGTGTGGTGAATCGGACAGTTGCCGTCGACCAGGTCCTTGTCCTGCTTGAATGCCTCGCATGACACGCAGTACCAGCCTTCGTACTCCCCTTCGTACAGGTCGCCGGCATCGGCGATCCGCTGCACGAGCGTAGTCACTGCCACCCGATGCCGCTCCTCCGTCGTGCGGATGAAGTCGTCGAACGACACATCCAGCTTGGCCCAGACTTCGCGAAACACCTGCTCCATCTGGTCGCAGAACACGCGCGGCTCGAGCCCCAGCTCCATGGCCCGCTGGTAGACGTTCTGCGAGTGCTCGTCGTTGCCCATCAGAAAGTGAGTCGACAATCCGCACAGGCGGCGGTACCGCGCAATGACATCTGCGGTCACTTTCTCATAGGCGGTACCCAGGTGGGGCCGGCTGTTGACGTAATCGATCGCCGTGGTCAGATAGAAACGTGGCATGCCTAGACGGGGCTGCGCCCCGTGCCCCCGATATCCTGATACGCCTTGGCCGCGTCCGCGTGAACCTCCTTCACCGGCACACCGTGTTGTTCGGCCAGCCGCGCGCAATCGTCGAACTCCGGTGCCACGTTGACCACCACCGCTTCACGCCAGGCCACCTTGCACCGCACCTCGCCGAAGCGGGTCGACACCGGCACCAGCTCGCGCCGCAATGTCTCTCGGGTGACATCCATGTGCCGCACGCCGATGGTCGTCGACTCGCGAAACAGGGTCGCGCTGACCGCCTCACGTCGTTCCCGCGGGACCAGCACGGTGACGTGCGTGCCAGGCCGGTTCTTCTTCATCTGCACCGGGGTGTAGAACACGTCGACGGCGCCGGCGGCATACAGCCGATCCATCAGCACGCCGAATATCTGCGGGTTCATGTCGTCGATCTCGCACTCGACGACTGCCAGCCGTTCCACGCCGCCAGTGCCTGTCGCCTCCCCGGCCAGGACCCGCAGCACGTTCGGGTGCCCCGCGGGATCGCGAGTGCCGGCGCCATACCCAATCTTCTCGATCCGCATCGGCGGCAGCGGGCCGTATTCGCCGGCAAACTCCGTCACGAGCAACGCCCCGGTTGGTGTCAGCATCTCTCCCGGTGGCCCCGCGGCATACACCGGCACGCCAGAGACCAACGACGCGGTTGCGGGCGCCGGCACAGGTAGCGTGCCGTGTTCGCACGTGACCGTCCCGCTGCCCACGTTGATCGGCGAGGCCACGACCCTATCGGCGCCGAACCACTCCAGGGCGAATACCCCCCCGACGATGTCAATGATCGAGTCGAGCGCACCCACTTCGTGCAGGTGCACCTTCTCGACCGGCATCTGGTGAATCGTCGCTTCGGTTTCCGCAAGTCGCCGGAATAAGCGATTCGCCCGCTGTTTCGACGAGTCCGACAGTGCCGACTGGTCCACCAGCTTCGTGATGCCCGGGAGGTGACGGTGCCGGTGAGTGGCGCCCACCTCGCCGGTCGTCTCGGTGACCGTGAACTTCGTCGCCCCGATGCCCGACCGACTGACTCGCTCCGCCGACACCCTGCACTCGTCTTCGAGGGCAAGACTGCCCAGCGCCGCGCGCAACGTATCGAACGGCAGCCCGGCATCGAGCAGCGCGCCGATCAGCATGTCGCCCGACGCGCCCGAGTAACAGTCTAAATACAGAATTCGACCCATTGTGTCCTGGTCGCCCCTAGAGTCTCCCCATCTCCTTGAAGCTACAGTATCTCGCGTCTGCCAGCACCAGATGGTCTATCACTTCGATACCCATCAGCTGGCCTGCCTCGACCAACCGCGCCGTCAGCGCGACATCTTCACCGCTCGGCGTCGGGTCGCCGGACGGATGATTATGAAACAGCACAATCGCCGCCGCCCCACCGCCGGCCGCTTCGCGAAACACTTCACGCGGGTGGACTAGGCTGGCGTCGAGCGTCCCAATCGACAGCAACGCCGTCCTCAACACCCGGTGCTTTGTGTCCAGCAGCACGATACCGAACTGCTCGACCCGGCGGGCGCCGTAGCTCGGCAGCAGATACGACGCCACGTCGCGTGGGGACCCCAGCTGAACGCGACGGTCCGGCTCACGCACCAGCGTCCGACGGCCCAGCTCGACCGCCGCCAGGATCTGCGACGCCTTGGCGGCGCCGACTCCCTTGAGACGACGCAGATCAGCTTGAGACTGCCTGGTCAGCCCGTGCACGCCGCGCACGACCTCCAGCACCCGGTTAGCGACCTCGATCGCACTCGTGGAGCGAAACCCGTGACCGAGTATCAGGGCCAGCAGCTCGTTGTCGCCCAGACCTGACGGCCCGAGACGCTCTAACTTTTCGCGGGGTCGGTCGTGAGGAGCGAGTGACTTCATCGTACCATACGGGTGCCGGGGTGCGGCCCACCTCGGCCGTGGCGAGCGCTCAAACCGCCTCCACGGCCTCAGGCTTTGGGCGCTCCGTCAGGCTGGGAACGCTCTGCCAGCCTGCTTCCTCCCAGCTCTTTGCAAGAACCGGACACAGCCGAGAACTCCGACGGGCGGTACCGAACACTGTCTGGTACGAAGAACCTGCACTTTCCGGAGGCCTAGCAGTTTGAAAAAGCTGCAGGGTGGACGGTCGAAGACTGGGAACGAATGGAGTCGCTCGCTACCCGTGCCAGCGTCCGGTCAAGACGACCTCGGCCCAACCAGTCAGCCGCATGCCTGCCTCGGTCCAGGTCACGTGCTGCGTGCCACCGGGTGACACCACGTCGACGTCACGGGAGGCCCCTCCAAAGGCGGCGGCCGCCACCGCGCTTGCACACGCACCGGTACCCGACGCAGCCGTCGGGCCAACACCGCGCTCCCAGATCAGGATCCTGATCCGCGAGGACGACTCCACCTCGACCAGTTCGACGTTCGACCCGGACGGGAACACGGGGTGCGTCGCCAAGACCGGACCCAACCGATGCAACCGCGCCTCGTCCACCGGCCCCTGGAGCACGATGCACTGCGGGTTGCCCACCGACAACTCTGCGACCTCTACGGTTTCTCCGGCCGCCTCGAGCGCTCGTTGACGGAGACCCGTCGGCTGTCCCATCATCGCCTCGAACGTCAGCCGGTCACCGGCCGACTCCACCAACGTCAACGGAATCTCCCCGGCATCGGTTTCGATGACCACCTCGGTGACGCTCGGTCTGGCCCGTGTCACGATGGCCGCCAGACAGCGGACCGCGTTCCCAGATACCTCGGCCACCCCGCCGTCGGCATTGAAGAGCGACATCGTAGCCCCTGCCTCGTGCAGCGCGTACAGCACCAGCCCGTCGGCACCCACACCGGTGTGCCGGTCACACACACGCTGCGCCAGCGTCGCGCGCTCCGCCTCCACCGTCTGGTCGATTGGGGCGAACAGAAAATCATTTCCGTAGGCGTGAGCCTTGATCAGATCGATTGGCATGAGTGCTCGGCCAAATTTCAGAAGTCAGAAGTCAGGAGGTAGAAGTCAGAAGGAAGCCGGTGGGCTGCCGCCAGCCTCTGTTCAGCAGTTGCGTTCGGAATAGACTGTCGCGTCAGTGTTGGAGCCGGCGAAGCCCTCCAGTGATCTTCTGACTCCTGACTTCTACCTTCTGGCTCCTCACGGACTCAACGGACTCTCGAACACCCAGGTCAGGCCACCCGTGACCCCCACCCTAGGGTCCCGCGACGTGAACCCGGTGAACAGGCCACCGTCGAATCGTACGGTCCCGCGCGTATAGCGCAACCCAAAAGTCATCGTGGCGCGGGTCTCGGTTCCCGGAGGCGGCGCGCCGCGGCGCGTGCTCGCGCGGCCGTTGATCTCCCCGACGATCTCCGCTCCCGGGGCAAACGCTCGCGCCAGTGAAAAGCCATAGGTCAAGACGTCGTTTTGCCGGTCGCCGCGCGTCGGATCCGAGAGAATGCCGAGCCCGACGTTGCCGACCACGCGAACCGACTCGATCGTCTTGCCGACGAGTAGGGACTGAAAGAAATCGATCGTGTCGAGCCCGAGGCCGCTTTCGTTGCTGGCATTGGGCAGCCGCGTCGCGAACCGCAGGGCGATCGCGGGCATACGCGCCCCCTCCCCGACAATCTTCACCTTGGCCCCGACAACAATGTCAGCGAAGCTGCTGCTGGTGTCTCCGGTGACGTCGAGCATGCTCGATAGTGGAGCATCGAATCGATCCGAGATATTCAATCGGCTGAACGAAATGCCGTCGATCTGAATTTCGGCATTCGGGCCCATCCCGAAGCTGAGCCCGAGTTGAGGTCCGCGCAGCAGGTTCCCCTCGAGGCCGGAGACCGTAAAGGTCTCGTCCCAGGCCCGATCGATGCCCGCTTCAAGCAGTATCAGTCCGTCGCCGATCGCTTCCGGGTCCTCGGTCAGCAATGGCCGCTGCTGGGCGGCGACCAGACCGGCTATCAGCCAGATCCCGAGTACCCAACATCCCACCCTGATCACACGTCGCGTCATCGTCTACTCCCAGCAGCCTGACTCCCGCCACGGACCGCAGCATCCCACCGTATGTAGCTAATCGCCGCCGTGTCGTAGGCGGCGTGCGCCACGATCGGGGCCAGCAGTCCACCGGCCACGTGCGCCAACCAGCCCAGCGCGACACCGATGACCGCGACCCACACCCCGAAGACGAGTGAGCTCCGGCCGCCGACGTGCGCCAACCCGAACAACACACTCGCCACGACCAGCCCGAACTCGGCCTGCACCGCGCCCCGAAACAGCAGCTCCTCCCCCACCCCAGCGGCAACGCTGACGCCGACGATCTCGAGTGGCCTCGCCGCGGCAAACAGCGGCCGCAACGTCTCCCGATAGAGACGACGGATCGACCGCACCGGCTGGATCGGCGGAGCGAGGCGCAACACGCCGTAGTTGAGGAACGCCAGCGCGGCCGCGGCACCGAATCCCAGCCACAGCCCCGTCACCGGCTCCCCGGCCACCACGGCGAGCCCGCGCAGACGGATCCACAACACAGCCACGACAGTGAGAAGGCCCTCGCCAACGAGCGCGACCACGAAGAGACGCGTCAAAACGCTTTGCCACTATCAAGCAGCATGGTCACCGGACCGTCGTTGACGCACTCGACCGCCATGTGCGCTTGAAATGTCCCCGTCTGCACCGGCACGTCTTGCCCCCGCAGCGCATCGGCCAACGTCTCATACAGGACTCTGGCCTCGACTGGCGGTGCGGCGCGGTCAAAGGACGAGCGCCGCCCCCGGCGACAATCACCATAGAGGGTGAACTGCGAGACTAAAAGCACCGCTCCGTCGACCTCGTGCACCGTCCGATTGAACCGATCCTCTGCATCTCGAAAGACGCGCAACCCAACGATTTTGTTCGCCAAATACGCCGAATCGCTCGCCTCATCGGTCCGCGCGATACCGACATATACCAACAACCCGTGCTCGATTGTGGCCACGAGCCGGTCACCGACCGAGACCCGGGCCGAGGATACACGCTGCACGACGGCTCGCATGGAGAGTCAATGGTGACGCGGATGGTCGAAACGATGCCCGCTACGTCGCAAGGGCCACCTTGTCGAGTTGCTCGGCCACTTCGGCCCGCAGCTCGGCCACCGGATTCAGTCGCTGGTCGAGCAGGTGCCGGCCCGCGACGTTGCCGAGGGCTTTCAACATCGATTGCTTGACGCCGGGATGCTCACGCTCGAGATCTAGCAGCAGCCGCTTGACCCGCTGTCGCTGCAGACTCAAATCTCCACAGGCGGGACAGCAGCAGCCGATCACCGGCAACCCAGCCATCCGGGTATAATCCCGCGCCTCTTCTTCGCTGACATAGACCAGCGGGCGGATCACGACGTGCCGCCGGTCGTCGGACACGAGACGAGCGGGCATCGCCTTCAACGCGCCGGCGAAAAACAGGTTGAGTAGGAGCGTTTCAATGAAGTCGTCCGCGTGATGCCCGAGCGCGATCTTGGTGGCCCCGACATCGCGCGCCACACGATACAACACCCCGCGCCGCAACCGGGCGCACAGCGAGCAGGGCGTCGCCCGCGCGTCGAGCTTGTCGTCGATGATGTCGCCAATCGACGTGTGCTCAATTCGGTACTCCCAGCCGTGCTCATCGCAGGTCCGCGCGATCGTATCGTGCTTGTAGCCATCATATCCGGAGTCCACATTCACCGCCACCAGCGTGAAATGAATCGGCGCTCGCCGACGCAACGCGTCGAGCAGCCGTAGCAGCGCCCAGCTGTCCTTGCCGCCGGACAGACCGACCATGACGCGGTCGCCATCTTCGATCAGATCGAAGTCGACGATTGCCCGCGTCGTCTTTCGCGCCAGCTTCTTCTCGAGCACGCTGTCGTAGGCCATGAACACTCAGTCTATCCGACGAGTAGCCGCTGAATCGTCTGCTCCCACGTGAACTCGCGCGCACGCGCCTCAGCTGCGACGCCGAGCCGCTCGGCCAGGGTGCCGTCGTCGAAGACCTGCCGAAAAGCGTTCGCCAGAGACTCCGGGTCAGGCAGTGCAACCAACCCTTCCTCATCCGACCGCACCAGCTCAGCCGGGCCGCCGCTGTCGACGCAGGTGATCACCGCTTTCCGCGACACAAACGCCTCCAACGTCACCAGCCCATAGTCCTCGGCGGATGGCACGTAACAGACCGCACGGCAACACGCCAGGTGCTCGACCAACTCGGTCTCGTCGATGCTGCCCGCGAGACGCACCCGGTCAGCCAGACCCAGGTCGTCGATGCGCGACCGGAGAGTCTCGCGCTCTTCGCCGTCACCCGCAATCACGCACCGAATACCATCGGCCACCGGATGCGCCAAGGCCTCGAGCACGAGACCGACGCGTTTGAGCGGTGACAATCGCGACGCCACGAAGAGATAGTCCCCATATTCGTCGCAGCGATAGGGCCGAGGCGGCGGCGGCGGATACAGCACGTCCGACGGGATGCCACCCCAGCGCTCGAGCCGACGTTGAATCGTCCGAGACTGCGCGAAGACCCGCCGGACGTTCCGGGTCAACAAATACCGGTCGGCCGCGTGAATGACCCGACGGCGCAGCCGTTCCTTGCCCCGCCCGCGCCATGACAGCGGCCCACTAAAGCGCGGCCATTGGTCGTAGTACTCGCGCATCCGATGATTGAGCCAGCAGACATGCGAGGGATGCCGCACCGCGTAGCTTGGAAACCGAAAGCTCACCAGATGATCGATCGGATGCCCGTCGAAGGTCAGCCCGACGTCGGTCAGCCAAGTTGCCAGATACGCCGCCCCCTGCCGGCCAAACCGGTTCTGGGGTGTCCGTATCACGGTGGCCTCGTGGCCCGCCTCGCGTAACGCCCTCGTCAGCCCGTCGGCAATGACGAGATGCCCGCCTCTTGCGAAGAGGGGATGCGATGTGACGACCGCTACTCGTGCCACCCTGTCAGCGTCTCCGTCCGATCACGATCAGCCCCAGGGACACCCACGGCACGAACCGTCCAAGCGGCAACAGCCCTTTCATCAGCCACCGGTTCTTACGCCGGTTGCCGTAGGACTGCAGATGATCCTCGGTCCGGTCGCCGCTCCACAGGTTGGTGAGCCATAGCTCCAGATAGAGACACGACTGCCCAACGAACTCGAACCCTGCGTCTCGCAACAGCGGCCCCGCCAACTCGCGGTAGGACAGCTCGCTCAGGTGGTCCTCGCTGCAGGGTCGTTCGCGGCGGTCGGCAACCGCCAGCAACCGTTCACGATTTGGTGTGGTGATGATAACGATACCGCCCGGCTTTAGCACCCGGCGCCACTCGGCGAGCGATGCCGAAGCGACCGGCGTGTGCTCGATGACCTCCCCGGCGAAGACCGCATCGAACTGCCGGTCCGTGAACGGCAACTGATCGACGTCGAACACCGCCCAGTGCTGCTCCGGCACCTCCGCCGCCCGGGTCCGCACTCCGACGTATTCGAGATCCCCCGAGACGACGCTGAACGGGAACGTCCCATCGATTTCCGAAAAGAGCGACCGCCCGCACCCGACGTCGAGCGCGCACCCGCCGGATGGAATATATTTCTCGAACAGGCGACGCAACCGCTTCTTCTTGTACTCGTGCAGCTCCCACAGAAACGGCTGGTCTTCGGGCGGCGTGTAGCCCTCTGTCGCGTATTGCCGGTCATAGAAATCGCGCAGGATGTCGCGGTCGAGGAACTTGAGCAGCGTCGTCTCGATTCGCCGGATCTGTCCCTCGCAGTCTCGGAACACCAGCTGCAAATCGGCGAGCGGATCGAAACAGTAATCCGGGTTGTGCCACGAATCGACCAGCGCCAGCGTGTCTCCGTTCACGGAAATGGTGACCGACTCCGAGCGCACCGGGTCGAAATCCATCTGCAACTCCGCGATCCCTTCACCACGCGGCAGATCGAATCGCCACCACCCCACATGGCGGTGGGGATGAGCGTGGTCCCGATGCCCGTAGATGTCGACCGTGAACACGTAGTCCGACGGGTCACCTGTTCGATATCGGAACTCCGTCACGCCTTTCCGGTCGCGTTCCGGTGCCGCGCCGGGTCCCATGTGCACGCGATGCGGCCACCGCGACCCAAGGAAGCGGTCCGACGTCACCATCCTTATTGAGCCTGCGTCGGAACCGCGGTCAGGCTGATCGCGGCGCCGAGATACCGCTCGTCGTCCGACCCGGCCTCGACAAGACGGGGCACGAACCCGGCGCTGGTCGTAACCTGCATCAGATAGGCCCAACTGCGACGCGAGTAGATCCCCCGAGGGCGAATCGTGACCGAACCAGGGACGTCAGGCTCCAGCGTGATCCGCCCGTCCCTCCCCCCTATGTCGATCGCCACCTCGGTCGCAATTCCCGAGCGCGCCGTGACGGTGATGGTCTCGAGCGGTCTTGGGTTCGTGTGGCGCACGATGATGTCGGTGCGACGCTCCCCTGCAACCCAGATCCCCGGCGATTCGGGCAGCGAAGCGTTCTCGTCCAGAAAATGAAGCTCCAGCACCGGGTCCTCGCCGTAGATCACGCGGGAGCGAGGGGGATCCAGCATGATCGGCAGGTCGCGCACCATCGTGAGCTCGACCGGCAGCAGACGAAACAGGCCGTGCATCGGGGCCAGATACGGCTGATTGGCTGTCACGAAGGGGTTGAGCAGCATCTGCGCTGTGAAGAGCGACCCGCCCAGCCAAGCCGCGATCGCCGGCCCGTGACCGCGGAGCGTCGGAGTCAGGAACAGAAACAGCGGATAGGCACTCAGGTAGTAGCGGTTGCCGTTTGGCCCGCCACCGCCGGACCACGTAAACGGCATATAGACCGCAAGCGTGACCGCCGCCAGCACGACCGTCGCCAGGATCAGCCAGTGCCAAAGCTGCGCCTCGGCCCGGCCACGCAGGAACAACAGCAGCACGACGACCCCTGGGAAAAAGAACGGGATGAACCCGAAGTGCCGCCCCACCAGGAAATACCGAAGGTTGTGGAACAGCAGCGTCAAGAATGCGACCGGTCCCTCTGTGGCTTCGACCACAATGCTGTCGGTCGTCATCGTCGTCCCGACATCGTCGAACTCGACCCCCGGGGCCTCGAACGGAAACTCGCCCGCTACATACTTGCGGTCGAGACCGCCCTGATAGATGAACTCGCCGCTGATCAGTGCGTTCAGCCCGAGCGCCGCCACGGACACGCCGGCGGCCAGGAACCCCACCGCGATCCCGTGTCGAAATCGCCGCTGCCGCCACAGGTGCAGGACGGGCGGCGCGATGAACAGCGGGTGGGGCCACGGCTTCGAAAAGATGACCAGTCCGAGTATGACGGCTGCCACCAGATCGCTGCCGGGGCTGCGCAGCCACCGTCCGAACCAGGTCGTCGGGGCCGGCGCGACATCCTTGTAGAACCAGAGCAGGTAGGCGAAAAAGACGAAGGCGAAGTGGAAGATCTCCGACTGCAGCCAGACGACGTAGAGCGGGACGATCGACGCGCCAAGAAACGCCAGCACAAACACCAGGGCGACGTGCCCCGGCGAACGCGCGGCAACGAAACGATACGCTCCGAACACAACCGCCGACAGCAGCACGACATTGAACCAGAGGAGACCGTTCAAACCGGCGACCCAGACAAACGGCGCAGCGAACAGCGACGACATGTAGGCCTTGCCGAAGTACAGCCGGCCGTCGCGGCCATCGGGATATGTCTCGCGATGGATGAACGGGAATGTCCCGTCGACGTCATAAGACGACCGGGCACCGATCTTGAGATAGATGCCTTCGGGCCCGCCACCGTAGATCTCGAAGAACCGTTCGATGTCTCCACGCTCGTAGACGAGATCGCCGTCGTAGGCGACGCTCAGCGCCATCGCTACATAGGTCGCCTCGTCTCCCTTGATGCCGAACCCCGTTCGCGGCACATCGATCGAGAGCGCCACAGCCGACCCTACCCACAGGAGGGCCAGTGCCACCAGGAGACCGGGGTCCCTCATGGACGACAGGGCGACACGCGGCCCGTCGCCGCCCGTCGAAGCGGACGTGGGATTCATCGGGTCGATCATATCTGACCGGCTCATCTGCTCCGCAATGGGTCGATCGGCCTGGACAGAAAGGACAAATCGGCCTTCGAGACCCCCTCGCGGTGGGTTTTGCGCGACACCTCGTGCATCACCTCGTAGAGCCGCTCCATCTTCCGGACGAACACGCCGATGTCATATGCCGCGCCGGTCTCTCTGGCCTGCCGGCTCAGCCGCTCGCGCGTTGCCGGGTCACGCCGCAGTCCGATGATGGCCTCGGCCAGAGCCTCGGCGTCGCGGCGAGGGACGACGCGAGCGTCGCCGTCCGGGGTGAGGATGTCGAGCAGGCCGTCGCAGTCGGTTGCGACGATCGGGCGTCCCATCGCGAGCGCCTCGAACGCCGTCAGCGGGGTACCTTCCCACAACGACGGAAACACGACCAGGTCTAAGGCCGCGTAAGCGCTGGACACGTCTCGCATGAACCCGAGAAAGGTCACTCGGTCGGCCACCCCGAGCGTGCGCGCCTGCGCCTCGAGCATCTCCCGAAGCTCCCCCTCGCCCACAATGTAGAAGCGTATCTTCGGCTCTACGGCGAGCACTTTCGGGATCGCTTCGATCAGAAACTGATTGCCCTTCGACGGCATCAGCCGGGTGACCGTGCCGACCGCGAAGACGCCCTCGGGTACTCCGAGCGCGGCTCGCGCCGCGCGTATCTCCGCGTCAGACCAAGCCCGGCCGAACTCGTCCACCGGCGCGCCCAGGTACACAACGCGGGTCCGGTCCGCCGGAACCCGCCTGGCGTTGATGACAAACTCGGCCGTTGACCGGGACACCGCGATCGCAAGATCTGTGAAGGGCAGCAGCAGCTCATCGGCGACTTGCTGGAACCACGGGGTAGACGTGAGGTTGGCATGCTCATGCAACAACGTCGGTGTCCGGCGCCAGGCGGCCGCCAGCCGTCCGAATGTCGTGGCTCCGTACCCGTGCATGTGCAGGATATCGGCTTGCTTTTCGTCGAGGACTCGCAACAGCGCCGGTAACGTGCGTGGATCGAACTTACCGCGGTCTAGATACGTGACGTCAATCCCGAACCGCTCGAGATTGTCCTCCGATTCGTCTCGCCTGCGCAGGCTAATCAGCGAGACGTTGAACCGGTCGCTGTCGAATCGCGGGATCATCCAGGCGAAGAGCCGCTTCACCCCATGCATTCGCGAACCGGTCCATCCGAGGTGGTCGCAAATCTGAACGACGTTGAGGGGACGAGGGGACATACCCATGCTCAGAGCATTCCCTGTTCCCGATACCACACCGTCGTGCGGTGGATTCCATCCTCGAGATCCACGTTCGGGTTGAAGCCGAGCTCTCGTCGAGCCCGTGACGCGTCGAACGCGCGGCTCTTCGTGTAGAACTCGACCCGACGGCGATAGAGCGGTGGCTCGATGCGCAGCGGCACACACACCAGCTCGCACAGCGCACCGGCAAGCCAGACAGGCCAGACCGGCAGAGCGAGGCGCGGCGGGTCGACACCGAGCTCAGAGGCAATCAGGGCCACCAGTTCCCTCAGCGTGGTGTAGCGTGGCCCGGCCAGCAGGTATGTCCGACCGACGGCCGCCGGCACCGTGCCACATAACCGGAAGCCCTCTACCAGGTCCGCAACGTACGTCAGATGATAGAAGACCCCCCCGTTCCCAAGCATCGGCAACCGGCGCCGCGCGATGCCGCGAAACAGCTTGAGAAAGCGGGTGTCGCCTGGACCGTAGATCCCGATCGGCCGAGCTACGACTACCTCGAGCCGGCCGGCCTCGCCCCATGCACGCGCCACCCGCTCTCCCTCGAGCTTGGTCTCCTGGTAGATATCGCCCGGCGCTAGCGGCGCGTCCTCGGTAGCCGGCGGACGCTCGACGTGCCCGTGTACACCGCCCGTGCTGCAATGCACGATTCGTCGCACACCCGCCGTCTGCGCCGCCTCGAGCAGCCGGCGCGTGCCCTCGACATTGACGTCGCGATAGGCCGCAGCGCCCTGGCCCGCCATCCGGTACATCGCGGCAATGTGGTAGACGACCTCGATCTGGTGGCACGCGACTTCGAGTGAACGCGCATCTCCCAGGTCGCCGATTGCGACCTCCGCACCGGCGTCCAGGAGCCTGCCAACCCGGTCCTGGCTGACATGCCGCACGAGCGCGCGCACCGTGTCCCCGGCGTTGGCCAGATGACGCGCCAGCCAACCGCCGGTAAAACCGGTCGCACCGGTGACCAGCACCCTCACGGCGACGTCACGCTCCCGGCCGTCGCACTGCCGGTCGCGGCCGATGCTCGGTCGGGCAACGTCCCGGCCCCGAGCAGTCGCGCGTAGGCCTCGCGTGTCCGTTCCAAGTAGGACGCCCGGCTGTACTTGCGCGCCGCCAGCGCCGCGGCGGCCGTGGCCAATCGCTTCCGTTCCGCCGGCTCGTCGATGAGCCGCCCGACCGCCTCGGCGAGCGCCGACGGGTCCGGCGCGACGAGCACGGCCGTGCCCGGCTCGAGCACCTGTGTGTGTGTCCGCAGATTCGTCGCAATGATCGGCCGGCCGGACCGCAGATATGAATAGATCTTCAGCGGCGTGTTGGTACCGGCAATGCGGGGCGACACCAGGATGTCAGACGCGGTTACGAACGAGGGGATCTCGTGCGCCGGGCGGCGGCCGGCGAAGACCAACGGGAGCGCGTCGCGTTCCGCGGTCACCCGAGCCGCCGCCACCTGCTCGGCGTCGCCGCCTACGATGAGGATCCGCGCGGCCGGATGAGTCCTCTTCAGCTGGGCTGCCGCGCCATACAGCAACTCGAGCCCCTGATAGGCCTCGAAGGTCCCCGTATACAGCACGACGGGCGTCGACGCCATGATGCCCCAATGCTCCCGCACGGGCACAGACACGTCGGCATCATCCACGTCACCACCCATCACGTTTTCGATCAGGATGGCCCGCTCGCCCGCGCCAATCGCAACCACCGTGTCCTGCAATTCCTGACAGATCGTGATTACGACCTGTGATCCAGCGATCATCGCTCGCTCCGACCGCTCGAAGATCTGTCGGATCAACCGGGACCGCGAATAGCCGAAGCTCGTCAACTGCTGCGGCAGACTCGAATGCATGTCATACAAATGTGGAATTCGCAGACGCCTGGCCAGCCACACTCCCAACGCCCCGGCTTCCTCGTGCGAATGGATGGCCGCATAACGCCCGGGTCGAGCCAGTCGAATCGCGGTCGTCGCGAGCGACAGGTCCAGAAGCACTTTGACGAGCGATGGGCCAATCGCCACACGACGCACGAACGGTGGTTTCACGCAACGATAGATTCGCAGGTTCGGAAGATCAACATCCTGTCCGATCGGGTAGGTGACCAGATCGATCTGCACCCCGAGTTCGCCGAGCGCCTTGATCCGGTGGTACTCGCTGAAGGGCGTTCCCCGCGGCTCGAAGAACGGCTCCGGGGCGAGCATCAGGACGCGGGGAGCGGTGCTCACAGTCGTCGAGGGCAGGATCTGACGAGGCCGGATCGCCACGCGTGGGTGATCGTCGAGAGTATAGCCACTCCGACACCGACCGGTCAACGGTCCGCTCGGCGTTTGTTACTGAAACAAAAGGGAGTTACGAGCGACAAGTACCCAACGGTCGGAGGTCGAAGCTGGACACCCTGGAGCGGACCGGACCGGCGCCCGACGACGATACGCCGCTCGACAACCTCCGGCACCGACCGAGGTCCGGACGGCTCGAGCCGCGGTATCGCTAAAACCGTGCGCGTAGACCGATGCCCACCTGCACCCCACCGACATCGATCGATTGAGTCCCGCCATTTGCCGGGATGTCGACGGTTCCCCCGGCCCAGCGCACGAAGAGACCGCCACCAAGCTGCTCGGTGACCATGTAGGTAGTATCCACGCCAACGTTGCCTCCGACGCCGCTCTCACTGACCGACGCGGTTGCCGCCGAGGCAATCGCCACGGCATCGAACGGCGCGCCGATCTCTGACGTGGTGACGCCCGAGATCAGGCTTTGGTCCACGCTGAAAAACGACGGTCCACCGGCCACGGTGACGCTGATCTTCTCATTGATTGGTATCACCCAGGCCGCCTGAACATGCACCCCGAGCTCTTTGTGCTCCAGATCGGCACGCGCAAAGCTGGCAGACCGCGGCCGGCTGAAGAACAGTGGGTGCGGCACAGACCCGGTGATGACCGCTCCGTCCGCCGTCGAGAACGACGTCACCGCCACGCCAGCGGCCAGATTCCGCCAAACACGCAGGCCCCAGCCGACATCGAACTGCCCACCCCCGCCGCTCAGGTGGCTCACGTCGTACGTCGCCTCCTCCGCGAAGACCGTCTCGGAGAGACTCTCCCCGAAGGCGCGATCGCCGGACTGATAGCTGTAATTGATGCTGAAGTACCCGATGTCCTGCCACGCCTGCATCTGAGCCTCAGCCCACCCCACCGCCACAACACTGACCGCCAGAACCCCGACGGCGCTCACCACCCAACTCGTTGCTCGTCCAAATCGCTGCATCTGGCTACTCACCTCGAACGCCGAGGACTCGACATGCCCGCCACCCAACCCGGCACGAGGTGCCCTCAGCACTGGTCACCCGTCACTGCTGAACGAGGGATGGTAGCACAACAGCCCGCGGACCGGCTGTCGCCACTCGCTCGACATCTACTGTTCCTGCTCGCAGGCGAAGTCCCGCCGTCTGGACGCTCTGCGGAAGCAGCTCTGATATGATTCCGCGTCGCCACGGTGGCGGGTCCGGGACGCCGGTCACATCACCGTAGGCCAGCGCGTGGTGCTGTGTTGATGAATACGTCGGTGATTAATCGTGGCTGAGCCTCGCCGCCAATACGCCCGTCTGGTCGCGTCGCACCTCGTTGCACTGCTCCTGCCAGCCGTCCTGGCGAACGCCCAGACACTCAAATCGAGCGCACCGGTACCCACTGGGCCGGCGAGCGGCGAGGTGCTGACGACGCGGACCCCGCTGCTGACCGTTCAAAATGCCCAGGGCACTTATGTGTTCGCCCAATTCGTCTATCGTTTCGAGGTCTACGACGCCGCCCGCGGCACCCTGGAGGCCTCTGGAGTCGTCGGTCAGGGTGATGGGGTCACCGGGTTCCAGCTTTCCAGCCCACTCGACTACGCCGTCACCTACTGGTGGCGGGCACGCGCCCAGCTCGACGGCGCGGACGGCCCGTGGTCGGCCACTTTCAGCTTCGTCACGCCCGACCCACCGCCACCGCCCCCGAGCAGCCCGCTATCGTTCACCGACATCTCCGTGGCATCTGGCATCGCTCCGTCTGTGCTGGGTGGTCATGGTGTGATGTTCGGAGACGCGACCGGCACCGGCCAACCCGACCTGTACATCACGATGAACTTCGGCGACCCACAGGCCGACCTGTTCTTCGTCAACCTCGGGGACGCGACGTTCGACGAATTGGGCACTGCACGAGGCATCGCGGACTTCGACGTCGGGTCCCATGGCGCCGCTTTCGCCGACATGGACAACGACGGCGACTACGACCTGGTCAACGGCGCGACTGGCGCCGGCGCGCCGAACAACATCTTCCAGAACGACGGACAGGGTTTCTTCACCGACGCCACCCCGGCGAGCATGGCCGCGCGCGCGGAAGCCACGCGCGGCATGGTCACATTCGATATGGACGGTGACGGCGATCTCGACATCTTCGCCGTGTCAGGCTTCCAGGGCTCTGATGACCCGGCCGGTGAACGCAACGAGCTGTATCGGAACAACGGCAATTTGCAGTTCACGGCGATCGAGTCTGGCGCGGCCTACGATGCCGAAGCGGGCCAGGGCGTGACGGACACCGACTACGACGGGGACGGCGACATCGATCTGCTCGCGCCAAACGGGAGCGGTCGGCTCATCGTGCTGCGCAACGACGCCGGGGTGTTCACCCAGGTCACCCCGTCTGGGATCGGCATCGACCGCGACGCGGATAGTGGCATCACGATGGCTGACATCGACACCGATGGCGATCAGGACATGCTGATCGTCGGCGTCGATGCTAGCGACGATCGCGTCGGCTATCTGTTTCGCAATGCCGGCAACGGCACGTTCACGCGGCTCCGCGAGTTCGCCGACTTCGAGGGCTTCATGGGCGGTTTCGCCGACCTCGACAACGACCAGGATCTCGATCTGGTGTTCGCGGGCGACGACGTGTCGTATCTAAATGATGGCGCCGGCGTGTTCACGCCAGGTCCCGCGGTACCGACGACGGGCATCGACGACCCCCGGGCTATCGCCTTCGCCGACATCGACGGAGATGGCGACCTCGACTTCGCGATCGGCGCCAAGCGCAGCAGTAACTGGTTGGTCCGCAACAACGTGAGCGGTTTGAACTGGCTGAACGTGGTGCTGATCTCACCCCAGGGGCAAGTGGGCGCCTTCGGCACAAAGGTGGCAATTCATCCCGACGGCATGGTCGGGGCGGGCATGATCGGGATGCGAGAAAGCCGCAGCAACAACGGGTACCTCGGCCAGGATGATCCGACTTTGCACTTCGGCCTCGGTCAGATCGATGCGGTGACCGTGATCGCCACATTCCTTGATGGCACGATCCGCACGGTGACCGGCGTCACCGCAAACCAGACCATCATCGTGGACGGACGCACAGCCAACGCGACCGGCCTCTCCCGCCCAGGCCACGCTGCCCGGACACGGTGACGCCACACTCCAGCCCTCAAGGGGGGGCTTTATCTCGATCGGCATCAGATATCATTAAGCGTTAACGTGAATCTCAACCAGAGCTCGTGAAGACACAACCGGTACGGGCGACGCGCGGATGCTTCCACCGTGCTTTCGCCGGAGGATAGCCGTCTTGAAGCTCAACAAACTCGTGCTCGTTTTCTTGTGTGTCGCCGGGGTTACCCTGTTCTCGTTCGGGTGCGGCGACGACTCGTCACCGTCGTCTCCGGCAGCCCCCAGCGCGTTCCCAGCGGCGCTGGCCAGCACGGACTCAGCGGTTGGGGTCTCGGTGCGGAACGCGATCGACACGACGTCGCTCGGCACCGACACGGTTGACTTGAAGGCGACGGCGGCCACGCCCCTGAGCCCGATCAACAACGTCGAGGTTGACGATTTCACCCCAACGCTTACCGCCGCGAATGCGAGCGGCACGTTCAGAGACGCGACCTTCTCCTACGTGTTCGCGGTCTTCAACGTCACCGGCGGCGGATCGACATTGGTCGAGACCGCCACCAGGGCGCAGGGCGCGACGTCGACGTCGTTTCAGATCCAGGCGCCGCTCGAAGGCGATTCGAGCTACCAGTGGCGCGTGCGTCCGTTCCTGGATGGCGCATTTGGACCGTGGTCGACGCTCGCCTCGTTCACGACGCCGCCGTCCGTCGTGATCGGATTGCCGGTTCCGACTGCCCCGATCAACGGCGCGACGGTGTCCGATCTTCGTCCGGATTTCAACGTCACCAACGGCAGCGTCGAGGGCGATGCCGGAACGGTGATCTACCAGATTCAGGTGGCACTCGACAGTGGCTTCTCCAATATCGTCACGGAGGAAGGGACGGAGCTACGCGCTCAGGGTGACACGAACATACACCTTCGGGCCGATCTGGCCGCAGAAACGCACTATTTCTGGCGCGTCCGGGGACGCAATGACGGCCAGGGCAAGACCGGGTTCCTGCCCATCGGTCAAGCGACGTCGCAAGTGATAGGTGATTGGAGCACGACGCAGGACTTCTTCACACCGGCGGCGCTCCCGCCCGGACCGACGCCCTTCTGTTGTCCACCGCCCAATCGGCTGGAGATCGTGCAGCAGGTCGGAGACGAAACCGGCTATCCGGACTCGGGCATCAGCGTGACCGACTTCACCCAGGCTGTGGCCGAACGTCTCAACCAGGAGGATCCCAATTGGGGACGCCGGATCAACGGCAACGGAAATATCGGAAAGGATACGATCGGTTACCGGGTCGACGGGTCGGACGACAATCCGTACAAGGTCGACATTGTCGCGGGCGCGACCAGCTCCAGCCCTGTGCTCCACTGGGCCGGGGAGGGGCGACTCGGAGGCTCGTGGGTCGCGCCCTGACGGGGCGTGCGGTGGCGGGTCGCTGACTGAGTGAGGTATCCCCGAGCGCGCACCGCTGCGGTCCCTGCCGTCGAGGCTCATCCGTCTCCGTTCGGCGCAGTCGGATGGTCCCGGATAGACATGCGGATCGTCGTTCCTCCTGACAGACCCGGCTCCAGATGCAGATGATCGGCAGGCTGGTCACCTCTTTTTGGTTCCGGGCCGGCCTGAGCGCCACGATTCTTGCCATTCTTGTTTCTCAGCTCGACCAACGCGGGGCCATGCGCGCCTTGGTTGGCGTTGATCTGCGCTATCTCTTCGGAGCGATCGTGGTCGACGCCGCCGCGCGAGCGACTATGATCGCTCGCTGGGCTCTGCTGATTCGATCGAGTGGTGCTCCGATCTCCGACTGGTCTGTCGCGCGAATTTTCCTCATTACCTCGTTCGTCGGCACTGCCTTACCAGCCGGTGGCGCCGACGTAACTCGGGCCTACTCGCTTGCGCGGCACACCGCCAACGGTCGCGAAGCCATCGCGTCGGTCGCGGTGGATCGGCTGCTTGGTGTGTCCGCGCTGCTGACGCTTGGGATCGTGGGTCTCACGCTGGGCACGCCGGATGCCGAGCTGCCGCTGGCCCGGCTCGTCGCCGGATTGAGCCTAGCGACCGCGGCAGCCTTGTGTGTCTCGTTCTGGGCCGACCGACTGCTTCGTCTCGCGCTGCCCAAGCGGCTGCAGCGGACACCTCTGGGCCAATGGCTCGTTCGCGTCGCGGATGGTATCGGAGCGTATCGGGGGCGGCGGCGCACCCTCGCGTCCGTATTCTGCCTGTCGCTGCTGGTCCAGTGGTTGCGAATTATCGGGGTCTTCTTGTTGGGCACTGGTCTCGGCCTCGGCGTGGGGCTTGGCTACTACCTCATCTTCATGCCGATCGCCCTGCTGGTGTTCATGCTACCGCTCTCGATCGCCGGTATCGGGTTGCCGCAGGGCGCGATCGTCTGGCTGCTCGGACAGATCGGCGTGCCCTACGCGTCGTCATTCGCACTGTCTACGCTCGTGGTCGCGGTGGGCATGCTCGGGACGCTCCCCGGCCTCTGGCTGTATCTGAGCTCGCGTGGGAAAGAGATGCATGCCGGAAGATCGATTGGCGCACGCTGAGAACCGGCGCCATGACGCACCGGCAGACCGGTAGCCACGAACATGGGTTTCGACGACAAAGGCACACAGTTCCTGCTGGCTGCACGGAGTCTCGGCGTGTCGTTCGAGCGTACCGCCACAATCGGCCGGCAGCGGCTCGACATTTCGCCTCGTATGCTGCGCCGCCGGCTCGCCACATTCGGTACCACGGTGGCCGGGGAAGACATACGGCACCTATTCGACGAGAACGGGTTCGGCGAGCCCTTCCTCCGACTGCTGGGGGCCACGCGGACCGAGTCCATCGACGCCTCGGCCTACGAAGGCGCTTCGCGGGTATTGGACCTGAACCAAACCCTGCCGCCAGAGCTCGAAGGCAGATTCACGGCCGTGATTGACGCCGGCTCGCTCGAGCACGTCTTTGATGTCCAGACCGCCCTCCGGAACTGCATGGCCATGGTCGCACCGGACGGGCATTTTCTCTCCATCGCGGCCGCCAACAATATGATGGGTCACGGCTTCTACCAGTTCAGTCCGGAGCTGTTCTATCGAGTCTTTTCGGAAGCCAACGGCTTCACGGTCGAGCGGATGCTCGTTACCGGCAAGTCGTCCACCAAGTGGTATGAGGTAGCCGATCCGAAAACCATCGGGACTCGCGTACAGCTCCGCAGCTTCCGCCCAACCTATCTCTGTGTCTCCGCCCGGAGGGTCGAGATGCGACCGATCCTCGACACGCCACCGCACCAAAGCGACTATGTCACGCGGTGGGCGGGCTCAGCGGCTCCCCCGGCGCCCGCCCCGAATGCAGTCGCCGCGACGGAGCCACACCCGATGGAGCGTCATGCGCCATACCGGCTGCTGATGGCGGTGACCAGCCTCTACCACTTGCTGTAGGCCACCTGCCTGCCGTTCGATGGCCGTGCATTCCGACGCGTTGACGTCACCAGGCTTACACGAAGCGGACACCCACCGGGATAGCGCTCGGCCTCCTTCTGGCCAACGCCAGCCCGCGTCGGGCGTGCGACCTCACGCCTGACATCCGCGGCCGCCGGCTGCCCTCAGGGCACGATCCACGTCCCGCCGATCTGTCCCTCCTCCTCCCAGTGCGGCTGGGGACTGGAGCCACTCGCGCCCGCAACGATGTCGACCTTGTACGGATTGTCGTCCGAGCCATCGACCCGGTAGCCGATCGTGTCCTTGCCGATGTTTCCGTTGCCGTTGATCCGGCGCCCCCAGTTGGGATCCTCCTGATGCAGACGCTCTGCGACGGCCTGTGTGTAGTCGAACACGCTGATGCCTGAATTCGGATACCCGGTCTCCTCCGCAACCTGTAGAACAATCTCCAGCCGGTTGGGTGGTGGACAGCAGCCCGGCGTCGGAGCCGGCCCGCTCGGCGGCGGCGGTGGCGACGGCTCCGGATTCGCGGGCGTTCGAAAGCTCTGCGACGCCGTCCACGGGCTCACGGTCGTCCCGTCGCCAGCGAACACGCGCCAGTAGAGGGTGCTGTCAGCCGGTAGCAGCGGAGACGTGACGGCAGTCGTACCGCCCGCAGACATCGAGGCCTCGAAGACGGTGACGACGCTGTCGACTGCCGGGTCAGTGCCCACGTGGAAGAACAGGCGCACCGGGCCGGCCGGCCCGATCACCAGGCCGTTGGCAACAGTGAAGAGAGGCGGGTTGGTCGGTGCGAGCGCGCCGCTGATGGGCGACAAGAGCGTCGGCGCGCCAAGCGACACCGGCTGTGGAGGAGCCCGAAACGTGGCCGCGTCCGACCAGGGCCCCGTAACGGTTCCTTCCTTGCCTTGGGCGATCGCTCTGCTGCGCCAGTAGTGCGGCGTATTCCACGCCAGATCGCCGGTCGTGGCGGTGGTCGCCACAGCACCAGCCGGGACCGTCATCGAAGCGACAATGCTGCCGAACCCGGGATCGGTCGAGACCTCGAACTTGCAGGCTACGGACGCCGCCGGTCCCTCAATCGTCGAATTGGCCGCGACCAGCGTCGCCTTCCGCGTGGCGACCACAACACCACCAAGAGGCGCGGTCGGCGTCGGTTTTCCCACCACAAGCGGTGTGAAGACCTCGAATGCCGCGCTGGCCGAGTACGGCCCGGTATTGGCGCCGTCAAGGGCACGGACCCTCCAGTAGTAAGTCTGCTCGGGGTCGAGCTGGGCCGCCAATTCGTAGACGTCGGTCGCCTCTCCGCTGGAGACGACCTTTTCCGAAGTCTCCGCCACCTCGGCAAACGCGTCGTCGCGGCCGATCTGAACCTCGTACCAGAACGGCCGAACGCTGTTCGACGTCGCACCGTTGAACGTCACCTGAATCGGCTGGTCCGCCACCTTGATCAGGAAGCCATCCCTGGGAGCAAGCGCTGTTGGTGCCGAAATGGTCACACCAACGATGGGGCCGGCGATGGACGGGCTCAGCGGATTACTGCTCTTTTCGCTGTCGCACCCGACGAAACCGGCCACCGAGGCGAGCAGGACAACGGACCTGGCGGCAGATCTACAATTCTGTGGCGATGTGGGTCCATTGAAGCGGGAACGATTTGGGGTCTCCCGCCATTGCATGTTGGTCATTGTGAGCAATCCTGTGAACAGTTTCGGTTATTGAGGTAGGCACCAATAGGCCCTCGAGTCACATAACGGAAAAAAGGATCCCGGGAGAGACGTGCTCTGAGAATGGAGGGTTGGCGACAGTCCGTGGATTAACAGTCTGGTGCGGACACGGAACGGCGGCCTACAAACCAGACCGCGGTCAACACCGTTCCTATCTCCGGCAGAACGCCATCAGATGCCAGCCGAACCGTCGCACCAGCGGTCGCGGGATGGTGTTGAATATTCCCACGAAGAATCGGTTGTAGAACGTACCCTTCCAGCCAATGTGGAGCCGTGAGCGAACCGGGAAACGCTCCGGCACGATACTGACCTGGCCAAAACCATCCAGCAACCGGCGAAATTCTGGAATCGAGTACTTCCTCAGCACTGGCGCATCGGCGTGCTCGAGGCTGACACCCATCACGTGGGAGAGCGCGTTCAGCCACGAAACCCGGTTGTAGACCATGAAGATCGCTTCGCCGCCTGGCTCGAGTACTCGTCGGCACTCCTCGACCATGCGGCGCGCGTCGGCAGTGTACTGAAGCACACCATGGCCGTACACCACCTCAAAGGTGTCGTCGTCAAAAGGCAGCGCTTCCCCGTTGGCCACCCGTAGATCGGCCCGTCCGCCGAGACCGTGTAGCTCCACGTTCGCCTGGGCCAGATCGATCGAGCGCTGCGCCAGGTCGACCCCCGTGATGCGGGCACCCCCGCGCACGAACCGGACCAGGTCTGTGCCGATGCCACATCCCACTTCCAGCACGCGCCTATCCCGGTATCCCCCGAAATCGACGAGCTTGGGCAGATACCGCAACTTATCGAAACGATAATCGTCTAGGTCATTGAAGAATCCCAAGGTCCCGACCTGACGGTCGGTCATCTGGAGGTCGTGGATGCGCTCGTTCCAGTAATGCGCTATTGCCTCAATCATGCGTGGCTGCGCTGCCTCGAGGGTCCCACTGAGCCCGTCATTGCTCATGAAGCCTAGCTGAGCCAGACTACTGACATGATAGTCATCCCGAGGCAGGACTTTGCGTCCGTCTTCCAGCCCCTGCGGGAGTCTCGTCAGCTAGGATAGCGTCTTGGTACGGGATCTTCGGACACTGGCCCACACCCACTTCGACCTGCTGGTCGTCGGTGCCGGCATCTATGGCGCCGCCATAGCGTGGGATGCAACCCAGCGCGGACTCTCGGTCGCGCTCATCGACCGCGGCGACTTCGGCGGTGGCACCTCCGCCAACAGCATGAAGACGGTGCACGGCGGTGTGCGGGCGCTTCAAACCGGCAGTCTTGCCGAACTCCGGTTGTTTGTGCGAGAGCGCCGCGCGTTGTCGCGGATCGCGCCGCATCTGGTCCACCCGTTACCGTTCATCATTCCGACCTACGGTGAGCTTACCCGCAGCCGGCTGATCATGCGCGCGGCGTTCGAATTCTACGATCTCCTGGCCCGAGACCGTAATAATTCTCTCGACCGCTCACTGCATCTGCCGCCCAGCCGCCTCGTCTCACGCAAAGAGTGTATCGCACTGAACCCGGCTATCGCCCCAGAGGGGATCACGGGCGGCATCGTCTGGCACGACTGCCAGATGCACAACGCTGATCGAGTGGTGCTGTCGTTCGTGATGTCGGCAGTCGCCATCGGCGCCGTGGCTTCCAACTACGTCGAGGCGACCGGTTGGCTACGAGACGGTGACCGTGTCGTCGGCGTCAAGGTGGCGGACCGTCTCAACGGCAACAGCTTCGACATCCGCGCAACGTTGGTCGTCAACGCGGCCGGACCCTGGGGCGAGGCGCTGAACGCGACCCTGTCGCAAGCGACCTCGTCAAGCCGCCCGCCAGGGTTCTCGAAGGCGATGAACCTGGTCACCCGCTCCATCACGCAAGACCACGCGCTGGGCGGCCTGGCGGGATCGCGATACCTGTTCGTGGCGCCGTGGCACGGTGTCTCTGTCGTCGGCACCAGTGAAGACCCGTTCGATGGCCAGGCGGACTCGTTGCGCGTGCGCGAGACCGACGTGTCGGCGTTTCTGCGGGAGGTGAACCGGGCGTTTCCGGCGGTCGGGCTCAGGCTGGACGACGTCCGGCTGGTTCATCGCGGTCTGCTCCCCACTGCCGACCACTCGGGTCGACTGCTGCTCAAGCAGAGCGTCGTTCGCGATCACCGCGCCGACGGCGCGCCAGGGCTAATGAGCGTCATCGGCGTCCGCTACACCACCGCACGTGGAACCGCCGAGCGCGCTACCGACACCGCATTCTCGATCCTCGGGCGGACGCCACCTGCGTGTCGAACCACCGACATCCCGCTGTTGGGCGGTGACATTCCGAACATGGCAGCCTTCGTCGCCGAAGCGACCGAAGAGACCGCAGATGCAGTCGACGCCCTTACAGGGAAACGCCTGGCGTGTAGCTACGGCTCGCGGTATCACGACGTTGTGCAGACAATGAAAGACGACCCTTCCCTGGTGGCACCCCTCTCCGACAGCTGCCCAATCACGCGCGGGGAAATCCTGCACGCCGTTCGCCACGAGATGGCGGTCCGACTCGCTGACGCCGTGCTACGACGTACCGAAGCCGGCTCAGCTGGGCATCCCGGCCGAGCCGCCATGGTAGAGGCCGCGCGGGTCATGGGTGCAGAGATAGGTTGGACCGACGACCGACGCGAACGGGAAGTGGAGCACGCCGAACAGGACTACCGTTTGGACCCGTAACGCGAGCCCGACGGCCCCTGCCAAGGTTCAATGCACAATATCGGCAATTACTGGCACTGCCAAGTTGCCGACGAACGATGTCGGTAGGGCAACGTTTCGAGGGTGCCGGTGTCCGTGCGTGGCCCGTCAACGCCTGGCATCGCGCTTGCGTATCATCCGCCTCAAGGAGGCACCATGAACGTACCTGTAACAACGACGAATCTACTCGAACAGTTCGCCCGAACCCTGATGACGTCGCTCGATGGCAGTCGGGACGGCCAGCTGTCGACCACCGAGTTCACGTCGTTCCTCTCCAAGTTCGCCGGCGAGGGATTCGGCACTGATGGCCATTCATCGCCATCCCTGAACGAGGGACCGGTCCCGGAATTGGCAGGCTTCAATCCGAGCAGGCTCGCTGAACCCAGCCACACGACTGTGAAGTATCTATTCGGGCGTGTTGCGCAGCGCTACAGCCTGGAGTCTGTTCACGACAAGACGAGCGCCGAGTCCCTGCAGCAGCAGATGCAGCGAGATCTGAAAGCCGCGGGCCTCAATGTCCTCAACGTCAGTCAGGACAAGATTCAAATCCAACACAACGACGGACAAACCAGCTGGTTCGACATCATCCGCGACGCGACCGCCGGTAGCCCCGCATTTCAGTGGCTTGACACAGGGATTGCATAGGCGCAGTCCGCCCACCGGGTCTCTTGCAGTGGTCAACTGCCTGTCACGCCGACCCGAGCGGCCGCCTCGGAGCATCGCATAGCGCTCGTAGCGCTCCACCACCACGCGGAGCTGGAGGACGGACGGCGCAGGACGGATAACAGCGAATTCTTCCTGCGTATCTAGCTATGACGTCGGCAGCTGGCCTCGTGCTCCGATCAGGGACGCGAGGCTAACGCATATGCCCGCAACTCTCGGGGGTGGTCTCCGCCCCCGGTCGCGAATACGAAGTACTGCTTGCCTTCGAACGCGTAGGTCATCGGTGCGCCGTCGGGCTCGGTTCCGATCATCCTTTCCCACACCATCTCCCCGGTGGCCTTGTCGAAGGCTCGCATGACACCCGTCGGGGCAGACCGGTCGACCGGAGGATTCCTCTGCGTCGTAAACAGGAGCGTCTTGGTGACCAGCGGAGCGCTGGCGTTCGCGGCGGTCGCCGACATCAGTCCTAGGGGTCCAACATCGCGGTCATTGCCAAGTAGCTCGTTAATCGCCTCCCGCGGTCCGTCACCATGCGGGACCTGCCACACGATCTCTCCGCTGTTCAAGTCGATCGCGGTGAGACGGGAGTAGGGCGGTTTGACCAGCGGAAGCTCAGCCGACAGACCACCCCCGGGCAAGGGAACACGAGGCCACGGCGGCTCCCGAGCCCAGTCCTCGAACGTATACCGGAGGTCCGATTCGTCTGGATTGCCAGGCGTCAGCGCGGTGACGAACGGAAACGTGCTCGATTGGACGTACAAGATGCCGCTCTCAGGATCGAAAGCGCCGCCGGGCCAATTAGCCCCGCCCATGATTCCTGGCACCTGGATGACGCCTTCCTTGCCGTTCTCACCGGCCACAATCGGCGGGGTGAACAACGGACCGAGCACGAAGTCCCGGACAATTTCGAGTGCGCTGGTGCGCAACGCTGGCGTGAAGTCGATCAGGTCGTCCTCGGCAAGACCCTGCCGGTCGAAGGGAGGCGGCCGTGTCGGAAACGGCTGGGTGGGCGACATACGCTCGCCGGGCACCGTGCTCTGTGGCACTGGCCGCTCTTCAATCGGCCAGACCGGCTTGCCCGTTACGCGATCGAACACGTAGGTGAACGCCTGCTTGCTCAGCTGCGCGACAGCCTTGATCGGTCGGCCGTCGACCGTGATGTCGACGAGGTTCGGTGGGGCCGGGAAGTCATAGTCCCAGACCCCATGGTGGACACCCTGGAAATGCCACACTCGGTTGCCCGTTTCGGCCTCCAGCGCCACCAAGCTCTCCGCAAACAGGTTGTCGCCGAGGCGGTGACCACCGTACCAGTCGTTCGTCGGTGTGCCAATCGGCAGATAGACGTAGCCGAGCTCCTCATCGCAACTCATCATCGACCAGACGTTCGTGCTGCCCGTGTAACGCCACGCCCCTTCTTCCCACGTCTCAACACCGAACTCTCCTTCTTGCGGGATGGTGTGAAAAATCCACTTCATCTCTCCGGTGCGCACGTCGTACCCGCGCACGTGACCGGGCGACATCGTTTGCGTATAGCCTTGGTCATTGACTATCGCGCCCACGACGACCGTATCGCGACACACCGTGGGCGGTGACTTGATGTTGTACTGCTCGCGATCGATCTCGACACCAAGGCCGCGGGACAGATCGACGATGCCCTGGTCCCCGAACTCCGGGTACAGCTGGCCGGAGTCGAGCGTGAGGGTCAGGAGCTGAAGCGTGCCAGTGGCGAAGACGAGACGCCCGTCGTTGTCGAGGTCGCCGGCCCAGTACGCCACACCACGACTCTCCAGCTTGTTACGATCGGCGGGGATCGGAAAATCGTACGCTCTTGGGTCATACGACCAGAGCAGCCTCCCGGTACCCGGATCGAGCGCAACCACGAGGTTGAGCCCGGTGCTGAGATACAACCTGCCGTTCACCATCAACGGCGTGGCCCTAAACCGCTGCGTCCGGTACCCGGTCGGCTGCTCGACGTCGCCCACCTGCCACGTCCACGCCAACGCAAGGTCGCGGATGTTGTCCGGCGTGATCTGATCGGCCGCCGAGTACTTCGTGCTGTGCGAATCACCGGTAACCGCGTGCCACTCACTATTCGCGCGCTCTGGACGCTGAACACAGGCGGATGCCGTTAGGAACATGGCTCCCGCGAGGCTCGCCGCGAGCCGCCGGGATCGACAACTTGTCATACGTGTGCCCGTCGGGGTGGTCCGATCGTTGTGACGCTGCGTGTGTCGTGCAGCCACCGAGTATTCACCCTTATACACTGGTGCCTCGCCGCACGGCAAGACCGCACTACGGTTGGGCGGAAGCGGGCATTCGCCGGTAGATGTTGATCTCGGGGTCGATCTTCTCCAGGTTCGAGAGTACGCCCCGAAACGACAAGAAATTCCACTTGGGTCTCGATTGGTGGCTGAGCGCAGTCACATACGGAAGACTGCCAGTCTTCAGGAGCGCGAAAAATTCCCAGGAAGCATGCCCCTCCTCCCAGCGCCGTTCGTCATAGCTACTCGACGTGATCACGTACTCCGGTTCGACCTCCTGTAAATGCGCCACGCTCGGACCCATAGTCCCGGTCGATGAATACTCATGCATGCGTGGAAGGTACATAGGAAAGCCGACCGTCAACACCAGGTCGTCTTCCGAAATGTGTTCCTGCATCCACCGCTCGACTGCATAGCGTGAATCGGCGGCCATCATGGCATTGACAGAAAAGGCGTAGGCAAACGTGAAGACGAACACCGCCACAACCCCGCCGATTCGCGCGACACGCCACCGACTCCCGCGCTCCGTGAAATGGGTCAGGAGCGGCGCCCCGAACAGCGAAAGCGTCACCGCCTCGGTCATGGACCAACGATCGTAGTGATACAGGAGCACGCTGAGAAGAAAGACCCAAAACGACGCCAGCGGGACGAGTAGCGCAAGAAGCCGTGTATTTCTGGGTTTCTGAATGAGTGCCCAGACGACACCGACAGTGCAAATCATCAGGAGCGGCCAGCCCATCGAGAATTGAAGATGACGCAGCCCTTGGGCAAAGTTCCCCAATTGCCCCATGAGCGAGTGCAGGAAGCGTTGTTCAGGCCCGAATACGTTTGCGGGACTCGTGACGAAGTCGACGTGCTGGACGAAACCACTCCAATTGAAGCTGACGTTATAGATGAGCGCCAGTGCTACGGCGCCGAAACCGAGAGCGCCGAGTGTTCTAAGGTTTATCAGAGCAGCCCAAATGCTGGCTCTGGAATCGGCCCGTCTATGCCAGACGAAAGCAGACCACCCAATCACCACGGGCGTGAGCACATAGTAGGAAGCGGCCTGGTCCTTGGTCCCGATGGCCAGCGCGGCTGCGGCTGAAAACCCCAGATAATCTCCCAGCCTATGGTCCTTGAGCACTCGAATGAAGAAGAACATCGAGAGCTGGGTCCAGAAGAGCACCGGCACATCGACGTTGGCCGTCTTCGAGTAGTACACAAGCGGACAAATCGTGCTTGTGATCAACGCGGCGAACACCGCACTCCGCCGGTCAAACAGTTCACGTCCGCACGCGTAGGCCAGCAGGACCGTCCCCGTACCCATGAGAACGCTCACAAATCGAAGCAGGACGTACAGGACCGCGTAGCTGATTTCGCTTCTGATGTCGATGAGGCCCATCCGATCGAGCAGCACAGCCGGATACTCCACGAGAGTGAGCAGATAATAGTGAGCGGGCGGGTACACCTGCCACCAACCGTTCGAAAAACGGCGCTCGATTCCGTCGAGTACATCCAGCGGATTGATCTCGTCTGGCGCCCACGCGCCAGGCTCATTGGGCAGGCCCCACCAGATGCCATAGATATTGAGGAAAAGGCTGAGCCCGATAACGGCCACCAGCGCGTGTCGATACGTAAAGGAAAATCGCATATCTGTCGCAGGGCCGGTCACGAAGCCAGCACTAGCGGCTCGTGGCGAACGTCAAGCGCTCTTCGACCGGTGCCGAACCTGCGCCACAGACAGAGAGACCCGGCACATACCGTGTCGTCCGCACATTCTGGGCGGTTCAGACGTGTCGTGTATTTCGGAGTCAACTCGGTGGAACGCGGATATCTGACGACATCCGGGCACACGGGACGCCCGTAGGCGCACCCCAACATGCAACAGTGTAGCAGTTATCGTGGAGATTTTCCCATGCGCGTCGCGAGAACACCGCTGTCCGCAAGATGTGATGCGCGCGGAACAGCCCTCGGACCAACCATCCGTCGCAACTCGGCTGCTGAAAAACACGGTTCGCCCTTCCGGCACCAAAGACTACCCTGATAGTTTGCTCTAGCTGAGCAGGGTAGCCTATAATCGCGTCCTCTCGCACTGTGATCTGACAAGCCTTCGCGGATCCGCCGTGCGTATCCAGCATGCCTGCCCGAATACCCACTCCCAGTTCCGTTCAGTGATGGTCGCCAGACGGATCGGGACCCTCACGCTGTTCCTACTCCTGGCTATCGTCCACACATGGCCACTGGCGTCCGCGCCGACGACGCTGTCCCGCAACGACAACGCCGACACTGTACTCAACGAGTGGATTCTCTCCTGGGTGACCCACCAGGCAACACGCGACCCTGGTCGTCTCTTCGACGCCAATATTTTTCACCCGGAGCGTCGGACCCTGGCATTTTCAGAGCACATGTTCGTCCAGTCACTGCTAGCGGCCCCGGTGTTCTGGCTCGGGGGCTCACCCGTACTCGCGTACAACCTGGTCTTGATTCTCGGATTTGCGCTGACGGGATGGACGATGTGCCTGTTGATCGAGACGTGGACTAGCGACCGGTGCGCCGGCATACTGGCCGGCTGCCTGGCAGCGTTCAACGCGCACACCTTGACGCGTCTCCCACACCTGCAAGCGCTCCACTTCGAGTTCTTACCGCTCGCGTTTCTCGCCCTTGACGGGCTGCTGCGACACCGGCGCCTCGTTGATGCCCTGAAACTATCGCTCTGGTATTCGCTACAAGCCCTGTGCTCGGTCTATCTGATGGTCTTCAGCACGGTGGCCCTGGCGGCGGCCGCGCTCGCGCGGCCCACTGACTGGCTGGTGCGGCACTTTCGACAGACCGTGCCCCCCCTTGCCGTATCGGCCTTGGTGGCCGCAATTGCGACCGCACCTTTTTTGATCCCATACTATCTCGTCAGTGCCGAGCACGGCTTCGAGCGTCACCTGGACGAGGTCGCGGAGTTGTCGGCGTCGCCCCGCAGTTACATATCTACGGCTGCGAACTTGTATCTCTGGCTGTGTGGACCTGGTGTGTACGGTGACGATGCCAATCTCTTTCTGGGCGCGGTGGGGTTATCCCTGGTGGGCGTGGCGCTTGGCACAGGTGTTGCCTTTCGGGAGCCGCGGGCGCGAATGTTGCTGGCAGCTGCGGTAGCCGGTATCGCATTGTCATTCGGCCCACGCTTTCCACTCTACGCGTGGCTCCACGAAGGCCTCCCTCTTATGCAAGCGGTCCGCGTCGCGGAGCGGTTCGGACAGATGGCCCTGATGGCAGGAGCCGGACTCGCCGGATTTGGTCTGGCGACGCTGCGCGCGCGCTGTCGCGCACGGACCAAGATATCGGGACCGCTGCTCGCGGCGGCCACAGTCGCGCTCCTCAGCATCGCAAATCTCGAAGCCTTGCGGGCGCCATTTACCTACACGCCCTTCACGGGGATCCCACGGGTGTACGATGTGCTTGCCAATCAACCCAATGCTGTCGTGGCCGAAATCCCCTTCTACCCGGCTGGGCGCTCCCCTAACAACGCCCCCTACATGCTGGCATCAACCCGTCATTTCAAGCCACTGCTGAACGGCTATAGTGGTTTTCTGCCACGGAGCTATCGGGAGCACGCCGAGGCGCTCCAAAACTTCCCGGACTCTCAGGCGATCGGCGCCCTCAAGGCGGCCGGCGTGACGCATGTCGTTGTTCACACCGAGCGCCTGCCTGGAATCGAAACCCAAATCCTCCTGGCATCAGATCTCGTACCGTTCGTCTCCGAGCCAGGAATTCGAATCTACACCCTTGAGCGATAGTCGAACGCGGCGACCGGCGCGGTGGCGGCGCAACACGAAGCCCAGTGTACGGGTGTGTCGCGCTGATGGCCCCACAAGGCAACCATCACCACAATGGCGCGGTCCAAGGACACGCTACTCATGACCAAGTTCTCGAAATACACGTATCACATCATCTTTGTGACTTTGCTGGTCCTTAGTGTCGTGCCTCGCGTCAGCATATATTTCACCAGTGAAGATTGGCGTCAGGATGTAAACGACTTGAATCCAGACATCTATTACCACTGGCTCGAATCAGAAAGAATCGCGAACGGGCAAAATCCTTATACGAGAGTGCTTCAAGCCGATGGCATTCACAATGACAAGTATCCCGGCTACCTTCCTTTGCTCTATTTCACGGGCGCTGGTCTTATCTTCTTGGGTATCGACGACTTCTTCAGCTACTTCAGCATCATCAAGATCGTCATAATCCTAGCTGACATGCTTGCCGCATTCCTGATCTACTATCCGTCAACGAAGATTGGACGACAAGGACTGGGGTTGTTCGGGGCTGCGGTGTGGCTCCTCAATCGATGGACACTCTATTCAAACGAGCATGCGACCTTCGACACAGCCATAGTAGCCTTACTAGTGGCTTCATTGTTCTTCCTGTACAAGAGACCCAAAGTTTCCTTTCTCTTGTATGGCCTATCGCTCGCGTTCAAGCAATTCGGCATCTTCTTGTTTCCGCTATTCCTGTTCAGAGCGAAGTCAATCCGGAACATATGGAATACATCTTTCTATGTGTGGATCGTGCCAACGGTCATTTCGATACCGTTCCTCGTGTTGAACGCAGAAGCCTTCATCAGATCTTTGACCTACGACGGCATCAGAATCGCGCCTGACCACGGCGTGCATGGTTTTCCGGTTCATCCCTTGTTTGAGCTCGTCGGTTCAACAGGTGTCGTCTCGAGACTTCCCACCGTTGGAGTGCTCGTCGCCCTGTACTATGTGATTTTCAAGTATCAGCTGAACAGATACCTGGCAAGTTTCTTGCTGTTCCTGACGTTTGTATGCTTTAACCCGGTTGTCTTCAACCAATACGTGCCCTATGTGATTCCCTTCATCTTCCTATACGCCCTGGAGGAAGAGCGCGAATACTTTGTGAGCACTTCATGACGCCCGACCATGAGAGCGTGGCACGTCGTCCTCATTCGTGGATCGCCGCCAGGCGCCGTTTGCGCGTCCCACAAACGGCGGTGCTCCTCTTGTGTGCCAGATCAGCCGGGCAATCCTGATTAGCTCGATCTCCCGGCTACCCCGTCGACACGCATTGGTGGCTGACGGCGGTGGCGCGGGCGCTCATTGCCTCTTCCGCGACGTCTCTTTCGTCACCCGCTTCAACAACCCGCTGTGAAAGCTGCCTCTGTGGTTGACCGGCGCTACATCCCGGGTCAGGCGTTGCTTCCCGGTCAAATGCCGCCGGATATTCTCCCCCGTCGCGCCTCGTCAGGGCCGTACCCAGTGGACGTTCATTGACGGGCCTGGCGTGAGTTGATATCGTCCCGGGGTTTGACCGCTTACCGACATCAGACCCACTTCGGGCTTACGCTTCTCCTGTTCCTTCTAGGTGCTAGCTGGCTCGCAGGCTGCGACCAGGCGCCACCGCTCCAGACCGCCCCTTCGCCTCTTCCGGCGGAAAAGGTGGGTGTTCTGGCAGTCACGTGCTCACCGGCGATTACCCGTCAGTCGATGTCGCTTGCTGACCCGCCGATTGCGGTCACTTTCGCGCCTCCTTTGACCACGGGCGGTCAGGCGCCAGTGACCGCAAGCTGCACCCGCGAGTCAGGATCATTGTTCCCGGTCGGGATGACTGACGTGACGTGTAACGCCGCCGACTCGTTGGGTCAGGATGCGGCGTGTGCGTTCTCGATCGTTGTGCGACCAACGGCAAGACTACGAGCTACGAGCTTTTTGGCCTTCGGCGACAGCATCACGGCCGGGGTCGTCTCAAATCCATTCGTGTTTGGCACACTGACTCCTTCTGAGGCGTACACCGTCAAGCTCGAGACGAAACTGGCCCGAGAGTTCCCCTTGCAGACGTTCAGTGTCGCGAACGCGGGTCTGCCGGGCGAGCTCGCGGCTCTCGCGGCGAGTCGCTTCGCGAGCGAGTTCAACCGCTTCAGGCCCGAAGCCGTGCTGCTCGTCGAGGGTACGAACGATATGCTCGATGGCGCGGCCGCGGTACCGGGCGCCATCGCGGGACTCGAGGCCATGGTGGTGACCGCGAAGGCGGGCAATGCCGAGGTGCTCCTGGCTACAGTCCCGCCTCAACGGAATCATCCGATACGCGACCTTGCGGTGAGTACGATTCCGCTCCTCAATGATGAGATTCGGGCGCTCGCTCTGCGGCAGGGCGTAGGAATCGTGGATCTGTTCACCGCCCTCGATCAAGCTGAGTGCCCGTCGGTTCTCGGCTTCCGCGTGTCCCGCTTCCACGAAACGGTTCCGTGCATCGGAGAAGACCACCTCCACCCGACGGCGGCAGGATATGATGTCATGGCTGAGACCTTCAAACAGGCCATCGTGGAAACGTTTGGTGTCAACCTACAGACGTTACGATCGACAGCTTGGCCGGCGCGGTCACGCCCCCGAGTGCCTGATTTCGGTGCAAGACCCAGCCGTCGGCCGCTACGACCGACACACGGGTTGGACCCTGTCGGCCCGTAATCGTACGCTGGTCCACTGTCTCGGCGGCAGATGATGGAGATGCCAGCACGAGCGCTCACAATGAGGCGCTTGGTGCTCCGCGACGGCTCAGGGCTCGGATGGCACCAGCAGGAAAGCACGACGATCTCGGGGCGCATCGAGAGGAGATACCCACTGGTTAATTCGAGTCAGCGAAGCGTGGCTCTGTTCGTCTGCATACTGCTTTTCGCAGCTCCCGACGCGCGGGCACAGGTGACCGACCTCACGGGACGCATCTTCCTACACTTCAACGGGATCAATCAGGCCGGATCCGAGGAATTTCGAGAGACGTTGCCGTTCACCATTTATTCGGAGGAAGCGAGCTTCGATAGCGTCCACGACATCCGTCGCGGCGGCACGATCGATGCGGGAGGCTTTATTGGCCTGTGGCGAAGCCTGGCAGTCGGGGCAACCTATACCCAGCTTAGTAAGAGCGACTCAACTCGGGTCACTGGCAGCGTTCCCCACCCGCTATTCTTCGACGACTTTCGACAGATCGCGCCAGAATCACTCGCGCTCACCCACAGGGAGCAAGCCACGCATGTTCACGCTGCGTGGATCGTGCCGATCGTGGATCGTGTCGAACTTGCTTTGATCGGTGGCCTGTCTTTCTTCCACGTCACCCAGGGGGTGATCGCTGACGTTGATGTGAGCGAGACAGTGGCCCCGTTTACGCTTGTGAATGTCGACGCCATCCACACGCAGGAACAGACAGCATCGGCGGTTGGCGGCAACATCGGAGCCGACGTCCTCTATCTCCTTACCGATCAGATCGGTGCGGGTGCCTTTGTTCGCTACGCGGGCGCCTCGGCCGACCTGCCTACACAGGGTGGGGATGTCTCGATCAGGCTGGGTGGCGTTCAGGCGGGTGCCGGTATTCGCGTGAGACTCCAACTTCCCCGCTGATCGCCAAGCCAACACAGGCACGTCGGGGGCGACTCATTTCGGCGTGTCCGCGTTCGAGACAGTACCGACCACCGGCGTCGATGGGTTCGTCGGTGGTGTCGCCTCGGACCAGGTCGTCGCCTCGATGATAAAGCGCGGCCGACGGCGCGACTCGTCCAGCGCACGCCAGATGTATTCGCCGAGGACACCCATCATCAGCATCTGAACGCCACCGATAATCAACACGGCGACCATCAGCGTCGCGAACCCAGGAAATCGATCGATTCCGGTCAGACGTTCCATGATGACCCACCCCGCGAAGCCGAACCCCCCAAGCGCCACGATGAATCCCAGGTAAGACATCAGCCGGATCGGCACGTGTGTGAACGACGTGATCGCGTCGAGCGCCAGCTTTAGATTCTTTTCCAGGTTGAACGCCGAGCGACCATGCAGCCTGGCCTGCTTGTCGTACGTGATCGTTTCCTGTTTGAATCCCATCCACGTGATCAGCCCAAGGATGTTCACATTGCTTTCGCTGAACTGACGAAAACCCTCTATAACCTGCCTGTCCACCAAGAAGAAGTCCGCACCTCTCGCAGGCATCCCTTTCATACCCACGAATCGCCGCATCACGAAATAGAACATATTCGACACGAACACGCGGGTGGCCCGCTCACCGAGTCGCTTTCGGCGCGCGGCCCACACGACCTTAACCCCCCGCCGCCATGGCTCGAGCAACTTCGGGATGAGCTCTGGCGGATCCTGCAGGTCCGCAGCAAGAACGACGGCGCACGCTCCGCGGCAATGATGCAGCCCACACGTGATCGCCGTGTGGGAGAGATAGTTTCGAGCCAGCCGGATGGCCCGCACACGCGGATCGCGCGCCGCGATAGACGACATGACCGCGAAGGATTCGTCCGTTGAGTGGTCGTCTACGACGATCCATTCCCAGTCCAGGTGCTCGGCCTCCATCGTCTCTTTGAGGCGATCGTAGAGAAGCGGAAGGTTTCTGGCTTCGTTGTACGCAGGAACGACAATTGAGACTTCAGGCATGACGACCCCGAATCGGATTCGATAAATGCGGCGAGTACCCTATCATGGGATCATTCGCGTGGTAAGAAGGACAAAAAGTGTCAGCTCGTTGCAAGACGACATCCGAGTACAGGTTAGGCGGGCCATGATGGTCGTGGCCATCGCGTTGCCTCGAACCACCATCTCATTGGCCCGCTGTCGGGTAGGGAGCTCACGGGTCTGGGTGCGGCGCCGGATTCTCGTCCCGACCTTCTCAGTCCAGGCTCGCCTGGGCCCAGCGCTCCAGCACCATCAGGCTGAACAGCAGGTGCGCGTGGTTCTGCCTTCCCGCCAGGTGCTCATCGACGCAACGCGTCACCTGGGCTGGCTCGAACCAGCCGCGCCGACCGACCTGGTCCGGCCCCAGAAGATCCTGCATCAACGGCGCCCACTCGCGGCGGAGCCAGCTCTTCATCGGAATCGAGAAGCCTTCTTTTCGGCGTGTCAGCACCGATTCGGGCAATAGGTTCCGCATCGCTTGCTTGAGCACGAACTTGCGCTCACCGTGTCGGATCTTCAGATGACCCGGCATGGAGAACGCCAGCTCCATGACGTCGACATCGAGGAACGGCGCACGGGTCTCGAGCGACGCCGCCATGCTCATCCGATCAACCTTCACCAGTATGTCGTCGGCCAGATAGACCTGCACGTCAGCGTAGAGCTGGCGATTGAGCAGGTCGTCGGTGTGCGCCCCACGCAGATGCCGCCGTATCGGCGCATACACGTCGCTGTCCACCAGCGCCGCCTGTAGCGCCGGCGTATAGAAACGCTGCTTTGCGCCAGCATCTAGAAACGTCATCCACCGATACTGGGCGATCGACCGGGGCGCCGTGGCCAGGCCGAGCGTGAAGCGACGCAGCTTGTTGATGAGCCCCTTCTTCTTCTCGCTCGGCGGAAACATCGACGCGATCCCGGCGACCAACGGCTTGGCCGTTTCCGGCAGAAGCGCGCCCACCCGCCGCGCGATCGCTTCGGCCCCGTAGGTGTCGTAGCCGCCGAACAATTCGTCTCCGCCGTCTCCCGACAACGCAACGGTGACGTGTTCCCGCGCAATCTGCGATACCAGATAAGTTGGAAACAGCGACACGTCGCCAAACGGCTGGTCGAAATGGGTCACCAGTTGCTCGAAGAGATCTGAGAGGTCTGGACTGACCATACCCTCGCGATGGTGTGTGTCGAATCGGGCCGCGACCTCGCGCGCATACGGCAGCTCGTTGTAGCTCGCCGCCTCGAAGCCCATGCTGAAGGTATTGACCGACCCGGTGCCGCCGGCGGACGCCTCGGTCATCAACGCCACGATCGCGCTGGAATCGATGCCTCCCGACAGGAACGCGCCCAACGGCACGTCCGACATCATCTGCCCAGCCACGGCGCGCCCAAGCGCCTCGCGGAGCGCCGACTCCGCCTCGTCGTCCGTCCACTGACGCACCGGCACCGACGCGACATCCCAGTAGCGCTCTGTCTTCACCGCGCCGTACTGATACAGCAGATAATGCGCCGGGGGCAGCGTCCGCACCGAGGTGAACATCGTCCGTGGTGTCAGGACGTACTCGTAAGTCAGGAACTGATCCAGCGCCTCCACATCCACTTCGCGCGACACGTCAGACTGGACGAGCAACGCCTTGATCTCCGAGGCGAACAGCAGATGCTGCGGTGTCTGTGCGTAGTAGAGCGGCTTTTCTCCTGCACGGTCCCGCGCCGCAAAGAGCCGGCGGTTCGACTCATCCCAGATTGCGAACGCGAACATCCCGCGCAGTCGGTCGAGCACCGCCACGCCGAACTCCTCGTAGCCGTGAACAATGACCTCCACGTCCGAGCGACTCCGAAACCGGTGCCCTCTGGCGATCAGCTCCTCGCGAAGCTCACCGTGGTTGTAGATTTCGCCGTTGGCCACAAGTTGGATCGCCCCGTCCTCGCTGGCGAATGGTTGTTGGCCACCCGCAACGTCGATGATCGACAGCCGGCACATGCCCAGTCCGGCACCTGGCAACGTCTTGTGACCCTCGTCATCCGGTCCCCGATGACGCAACGTGTCGACCATCCGAGCGAGCTCCTCGGATGCGACCGGCCGTGCCGGGTCACGTTCGACGATGCCAGCAATGCCGCACATGCGTGTTCTGAGAGGTGATTGTCCGGATCGGGGCACGTAGTTGTGCCACTCAAGGTGTGAGTCGAACGATGGTACATTGGCGGCAGCCTCCGCGCCAGCCTCTACCAGCATCGCTTGCACTCACCCAATGCGGCTTGCCGTTCGGCTCATTGCGTCTATCGTGTTGCTGACGGCCTTCTGCGGACCACCACCGACGCTCGAACCGACGTCGACCTGACAGGTCGCATCGCTGATTTCGGCCACCAGAGAACCGCCCCCGAGGGCCGAACCACTCACACGAGATCACGGAGATGACCGGTAAGTGGTAGTCGCCCCACCCCAGGAACAACCTGGTCACTGACGTTGGGTCACGAGATCGAAGTGCAGGAGTCCCTCCGGCAGCTTGCCCTCAGCGGTGACCTCGGCTGCGCGCCGGCGCCAGAACGCCATGAGGTCGTCGGCTCGCCTGAACGGCTCGTCATCACCAAAGGGGCTGATGGCTCGGATTTCCGGATACAGGGCCAGGATCTGGCCCAGAAACGCAACCGCGTCCTCTTGACGACGCGCCAGACAGCGCGGATTGAACTCGACGACCAGCGTCGGTCGATGGGTGGTCACAAGGCGCAGCAGTCCTCGTAGGGCGGCTGGTTCGTGCCCTTCGACGTCCATCTTGACCAGATCGAGCCGTGGCAGATCGTGCAGGATCTCATCGAGTACGACCGACTGCACGAGACGACCGTTCGTGTCTGGCGAATCAGGGTCCACCAGCTCCGTGTTCGACCTCCCGGACAGCGAGAACACGGCCCGGTGGTCGGCTGCGGCCAGCGGCAGGACCTCGACGTTTGTGAACCCGTTGAGCAGAATGCCGCGGTAGAGCAGCTGGACGTTGTCCGGATTCGGCTCGACCGCGATCACTCGCCCTGCAGGTCCTACACGGGACGCGGCCAGGAGGGTCATTACCCCCACGTTGGCCCCGACGTCGAGACAGACGTCACCCGGTCCGAGATGCTCTCGCAATGCCTGCCTGACCTGCTCCTCGTAGACCTGATAACTGACGATGATGGCACCGAAATCGGGGTCATCACGATGGACGACCACCTGGTACCCGCCGAGGTCCACCGCGGCCTCTGCATCTCTACGTTGCCGTTCCACCAGACGCAGGCGCTCGTCCGAGTTGAGAAAGGAGTGAAGGAGCCCGTCGAGCGTGAGGCCAGCCGCGACGCACCCGGTGAAGTGCGCCAGACCCTTCCCATCCGGCTCCCGGCGGAGAATCAGCCGATAGGCATGGTACACGTCCGCCTCGGTCGCCATGGCGGGATCGACCGGCGGTATCGCAGGGCCTGATACTTGATTAGGCAACGTGATGCGTCCACTGGTACCTCGAACGGCCGATTCTACCCGAGATCGAACGTGTGGTGGGCGGCATGACGAAAGCCACTGTCTTTACAGTCAACCCGTGCGACCTTCACGCTCGTCTATCTTTCGAGCATGAAGGACAATGTCTGGACTGCGGTCGCCAGTCTGGTGGGCGGTCGGACCAACACGCTGGCACACCGCCCATGGGCCAAGGTCGCGCCCGATCGAGACGGCATTACATGCACGGAAGTCACCCAGGGGAACGTGGTTGTCGCCGAGCCCTGGTGGGGCGAGTTGGTCGAACCATGAAGTCCTTCCCACGTGCCGTGGCTGCCGTCTTGACGTCGACGATGGCTCTCGCCGGATGCGGCGGTCCGGACATCAACGAGCTGATCGGGCCGTTTCGGGCCGAAGTCAAGCGACTGGGACGCGAGGCCGAAATCGGCGACCGTCTTGCCGTGATTGGACTCGATGGATGGGTGTTCTTCGGTCCGGAACTGCGGCATCTCAGTCTTGGCCGCTTCTGGGGTCCCGAAGCATCGGCGGTCTCTCGGTCGCGGCGACCAGAAGAAGCCGACCCACTGCCGGCGATCCTCGACTTCAAACGCCGGCTCGACGACCTGAATGTCGAACTGCTTCTCGTACCGGTGCCCCCGAAGGCGGTCATCTTTCCGGAGAAGGTCTCAGATGCGGTCGCGGTACCGATTCCGGTCCCGCGACTCGACCCGGACCACCGCCAGTTCTACGATCGGCTCATGACGGACGGGGTCGACGTACTCGACCTGACGGACCTGTTCATCGAAGAAAGGTTTCACCCGGACGGGCCGCTCTATTGCCGCACCGATACGCACTGGTCCGGGAGCGGGTGCACCGTTGCCGCTGCGGCGATCGCCGCCGTCATCCGAGACCGGCGCTGGTATGGCGAGCTCGATACGCAAGAGTACACGGCTGCTTGGTACAGCACGACCATCACCGGCGACCTGACATTCGATGGCGGCGTCCCCGGACCACAGGAAGAGCTACGGCTCCGCGGTGTCGTCACCGGCAGAGCAAGGGGGCGCGCTCCCGTATCTGCAGATCCGGACAGCCCGATCGTGCTGCTTGGGGACAGCCACAATCTGGTATTCCACGCCGGTGAGGACATGCACGCAACAGGCGCGGGACTCGCCGACCAGCTTGCCTTCGAGCTCGGTCTACCTGTTGACCTCGTGGCGGTTCGAGGCTCGGGCGCCACTTCGGCTCGCGTCGATCTGCTCCGCCGAGCCCAAGCCGATGCTGAATACTGGGCCCGAAAGAAGCTGGTCATCTGGTGTTTCGCAGCCCGCGAGCTGACCGAGAGCGACGGCTGGCGGCTCCTGCCGATCGCACCGTGACCTCGTGATCCACCCGACCGGTCGCGCCTTCCCGCCTGCGCCGGTCGTCTCCGATGTTGACACTCCGTCCTTGACCCGGTCTTTCTTGACTGATAGCGTCGATAGCTTGGCTTGATATCGGCGGCGCGTGTCAGACACGCGTCGGCGGGTTTGATGGATTCAGGTCCGAACCGCGGGTGCGTCTCCATCCCTACAAGATACCTCTCGTCCTAGCGTCTGGCTTGGCCGCTCGACTCGAACGGTGCGCATCGCCTCTGACGCGCACCGGGCTCGTCAGCCCGAGCGTGATTCTGTGCACAGCGCGAACACCCACACAGCACGTTCGCACGCGCGTGTCGTTCCGTCTCGACGTTGTTGTGGTTGTACAGATATGTCCAGCAAGAAAGTGTCATCGACGCGCTCACGCTGCCAAACCCGTCGCCGACGGTCAGCCACGGGCATGCCCCTCCGGCCCTTCTCATCCGGCTGGGCACGACCGCTGAATCCGTGCCATCGACACCCATGCGGCAACCATAATGGCACTGCTCCACACCTGGGTGCCCACGAGAGCTGTCATGGATGAGGAACTGACTCAACTCTACGCCACCGCACCAATCGGATTGGCTCTCGTCGACCGCGACCACCGATTCGTTCGGGTCAACGAACGGCTGGCAGCAATCCACGGCCGCTCAGTTGCCGACCACCTGGGTCGAACGATTCGCGAGGTCATACCGAACATAGCCGATGTGGTCGAGCGACACACGACGCAGGTGCTCGAAACTGGTGAGCCCCAGCTCAATGTCGAGGTGCGTGGACGCACACCGGCGCACCCAGATGAAGACCGCCGGTGGATGACCAGCCAGTATCCGGTTACAAAGACCGATGGCACGGTCAGTGGCGTGAGTATCGTCGTCGAGGACATCACCGACCGTTCGCTTGCGACCGAGGCGTTGCACCAGGCGAACGCGCAGATGTCAACGATCCTGAACTCGACGGCTGACGGCGTCGTTCAGATAGACAGCCAAGGCACCATTGCGGCTTTCAACGGGACCGCTGAACGAATGTTCGGGTATCGTGCCGAAGAGGTACTGGGGCAGAACGTCAAGATGCTGATGCCGGAACCCTACAAGGCAGAGCATGACGCACACCTTGATCGGTACGCGCGCACGGGAGATAGGCACATCCTGAGCGTCGGTCGGGAGCTCGAGGGCCAGCGCAAGGACGGTTCAACGTTTCCACTCGGGCTCCGCGTGAACGAAGTGGATTCAGGCCAACACGTCTTTATTGGGACCCTGCAGGACCTGACCCTGCAAAAAGAGACCGAACAGGCACTGCACGAAACCGAGGAACAGTACCGCATTCTCGTCGAGCAGTCACTCGTTGGCGTCTACCTCATCCAAGATTATCGGTACGTATACGTAAATCCGAAGATGGCGGAGATCTTCGGCTACACGCAGGAGGAGTTGCTCAGTCTCCCCAATGTGACGCTGGGCGTGGTGAGCACCGAGCGAGAGCGAGTGCAGAAGCAGATCCGCGACCGGCTGGAGGGAAAAGAGTCGATCTCCAACTACAACTTTCACGCCCGCCACAGGAACGGTCGACTGCTCGAATTAGAGGTCCATGGCTCACGAACCGAGCTCAACGGTCGACCGGCCATCGTCGGATCCATGTTGGACATCACCGAGCGCGTCGACGCCGAGCGACACTTCCGGCAGGCGGAGGCGGAGCTCCGCCAGGCACGAAAAATGGAAACCATCGGTCGGCTGGCCGGCGGCGTCGCGCATGACTTCAACAACCTACTCACCATCGTCGTCGGGCACGGCGACCGGTTGCTGCGGCACCTGCGCCCCCAGGACCCCCTGCACCGGAGCGCCTCGACGATCCGCCATGCCGCCAGCCGGGCCACGGCGCTCACCGGACAGTTGCTGGCATTCAGCCGCCGCCAGGCGCTGAAACCAACTGTGCTCAGTCCGAACGAGGCCGTGACCGAAGTCGAGCAATTGTTGCCGCGCCTCCTCGGGGAAGACATCCAGATGGAGGTGGCCCTCTCGCCAGACGTCTGGTCCATCAGGGTCGACCGGGATCAGCTTGGTCAGGTTCTGATGAATCTGGCTGTGAACGCCCGCGACGCGATGCCCGACGGTGGCACGATCCGGATTGCCACGACCAACGTGCTCCTCGATCGAACGTCTGCGCGGAAACACGCGGGCATGCCGGCAGGCCCGTACGTTGCGATCACGTTCAGCGACACCGGTCACGGAATGGATGAGATGACCCTGGCACAGGTGTTCGAACCATTCTTCACGACGAAGGACCACGACAAGGGGACCGGACTCGGTCTCTCCACGGTGTACGGTGTCGTCACCCAGAGCAGCGGCTTTGTCGACGTGGACAGCGCGCCAGGACACGGAACGACATTTACGATCTACTTTCCGCAAGTCGAGGCAGCCGAGCAGCAGGCCCCGCCGGCCATCTCACACGAGCCTCCGGCCTACGGCACCGAAACCGTCCTCCTTGTCGAAGACGAAGATGACCTGCGCGAAGTGTTGCAGGAGGGACTCGAGGCGCTGGGGTACGTGGTAGTAACGGCGCGCAACGGGAAGGAAGCCCTCGAGCGCTGTCACCAAGCGGCGTTCGACGTTGTCGTCACCGACGTGGTGATGCCGGAAATGAACGGCCGCGAGCTCAGCGAGCGTCTGACCGTATCATTTCCGGAGTTGAAGACGTTGTACATCTCGGGCTTCACCGACGACATCATCGGTCAGCGCGGGGTGTCGGAAGGCGGTCCGCAGCTGTTGCGGAAACCGTTCTCGGCGGATGAGCTTGCTCGCAAGGTTCAGGAGGTGCTGCATGCGGGCGAGCAGCCCTCACGGCAGCTCGAGATAGACTCACGGAGGGGGCTCGTCGTGATGCGTCCGGTCGGGGACATCAGTTACCGCAGCATCATTGCATCCGGTGCGGAGGTCCTACAACATCCACTCTACGACGCAAGCTTCGACGCGCTTATCGATCTCCGGGGAGGCCGTCTTCGCCTGACGCCGGAAGAAGTGACGGCGCTGGTCGACTTGCTCGTGACGTCGGGCCAGACGCCACCGACGCGCACGGCAGTGCTCGTCGATTCACCGCGCGAGACGGCGCTGGTGATGCTTTACAGCCAACGTGCCACATTCCACAGCCTCCAGGCTTTTTCGACCAAAGAAGCCGCCTACACCTGGCTCGAACGAGACACCTGAGCCGCAGCGCGACTTTCAGCACGGACTGCTAGTGGTCGCCAAGGACTTGCTCCTGGCCAAACACTTGCTGGACAGCAAGATACAACTGCTCGGGTGTAAACGGCTTCTGGATGAAGGACGCGTGCTCAGTAGCCATACCGCGTCTCAGGAGATGGTCCGGCGCGTATCCGGACATATACAACACCCGCATGTCAGGCCATCTCGCGATCAATCGGTGCGCGAGGTCCGGCCCGCTCGTGTCTGGCATCACGACGTCGGTCAGGAGCAGGTCGACGCCCTGTGATTGTTCCATCAGTCGTTCCGCTACCGTGGCGTCAGAAGCGCTGAGCACGGAATATCCGACCGCCTCCAGGTGCTCACGAACGAGCTCCAGCACGGCCAGATCGTCGTCGATGACCAACACGGTCGAACCGGCGACACGCTCAGCAACGATGGAGACTGGCGGGTCATCGACCCGCTCCTCGGGCGCCAGTTCGGATGACGGCATCGTGATATCGACCACCGTACCCTGACCCTCCCTCGACGCAACTTCGATCCGACCGCCGATCCGGCTCACGATGCCGTTGACAATCGCTAGCCCGAGACCGGTACCGTGCACGCCTTTCGTCGTGTAGAACGGCTCGAACAGATGTGCCTGCACTTCGTCGCTCATGCCGCCACCGGTATCAGCGACCGACAGACGCACCATGGATACCCCGCTCCCACCGCTATCTCTCGACTCTACGTTCGCCGTCGAGATCATCACGACGCCACCGTCCGGCATCGCCTCCCGCGCGTTGATCACGAGATTCAACAGCACCTGCTCGACGTGACCCCGGTCGGCCAGCACCGTTGCGAGCTCAGGATCGAGGTTTGTCGCCAGCTCGATGTCGGCCCCGATGATCCGGCCCAACAGATCCCCAAGGTCCGTCACAATCGCGTTCAAGGCGAGGGGCGACACCGTCACGACATCCTGCCGACTGATTCGCAGCAGCTGTCGCACGATCTCGGTCGCCCGTGTGGCCGCCTGCTTGATCTTCTCGGTGCTCGCACGGAGCGGATCGTCATCAGAGAGCCTCGACAGCTGCCTCGAGGCATACCCGAGAATGACCGTGAGGAGGTTGTTGAAATCGTGTGCGATTCCGCCAGCGAGGCGGCCGATCGCCTCCATCTTCTGGGATTGCAGCAACTGCTCCTGCACTTCGCTTCGTTCCGTCTCGGCCTCTCGGAGCGCCGTGATGTCGTTGGCGAAGGCGAAGTTGAACTCTTCGCCACGGTACTCGACCAGCGAGGACGTCGCGAGGATCCGGAGCATCCGGCCTTCCTTGTGACGAAGGTCGGTTTCGTATTGAATCCAGCGGCGACGCTTGAGCCTCTTCCAGGAATCCGGCCAGACCTCTGACGTAAATCGGGGGGCTAGCTCATGGATGTCCGCCGCCAGAAGCTCCTCGCGCGTGTAGCCCAACGCCTCGCACAGCGCGTCGTTGACAAACGCGAAACGCGCATCGGCGGTGATCAGCGCCGCCGACGTTGCCGAGCGCTCGATCGCCGTTTTGAAGAGGTTGGCCTCCTCCTGGAGCCGGGTATTGAGCTCGGAAATGGTGATGGTGTCGCGCACGCTTTGCCAATACGCCGCCGCGTTGGACCGCGATTGGACGAGAAGAAACCAGAAAAACAGCGATACGACCATTGCCAGCGTGACCCTGTTGTCCGAGACCATGGTGAGGGTCATGAGGGCGGTCGGCACTCCAATGATGGTCAGATACCCGCGTGCCAAAGACAGGCGCGGCGCGAATTCGCTGGCGCCGCCGGCGGCGATCCCCGAACCGCCGATCAGGACCAGCCACATCGGCCACTCTTCGGGGAACAACCTGATGGTGATGAAGATGAGCGCGCTCCAGGAAATGGCCGTCAGGTAGATCCCGGTCGTCAGGACACGCCCCCATGACAGCACGGCCTCATCGCCAAGCTCAGACCGAAGGGCATAGGCAGCCCAGAGACGCAGCCCGATGGCCACCACCACGCCCACAGATACGGCAAGCACCTGCGCTGGATAGTCCTGGAGGTAGCTCGTGCTGGCGAGCACCAGAGCCAGGAGGATTGCTACGCCAACCGCGCCCGAGGTCGATCGTTTTGCGAGGTCGACCGTGCGCAACTTGACGAGCTCGGCTTGTGTCGCTTTTGGTAGGGACTCGAGTCAGGCACGAAGCCCGCCATCCGTGAAGGACGAGCGGGCCGCGAGGTCACGGGACAGAAAACCTTCCATTGGCACGAGCCGATCTGATGGCGAGAGCGACGACGAACGAGCGGAGGCAGGAGCAGGCCTCCTCGACACATGAGATATTGACGGTCGCTAAGGTGAACTGAGACGCAGTATAGCGGTATACGCGCTCAGGGGCAATCTGTCATAAAGGGTTCAAGTCTGACATATCGCTGCTCACATCAGCTGGGGGAGCTCTTCGTGTCGTCGCGTCTCGTTCTGATCACTCTGGCCGGTACTCCGGCGGCCACGCACCACGGCGGGATCTCCCCGCGAACCACCCCACCTGCCCCGATGATCGCGTCGCGACCGACCCGAGCGCCGTCGGAGATGACGACGTGGGCGCCAAGCCAGACGTTGTCGTCCACCTCGATCCCCTGGGCAACACGCCCTTGCTCGAGCACCGGCCGATCGGTTCGATCGTGGAGATGGTCACCACCAACCACGTAGGTGTAGGCGGCGACGAGTGTGCGCTTACCGAGCCGGACGTGTCCACCCGAAAAGATCTCGCAGTTGAAGCCTATGTTGGCCCGGTCATCGATCTCGATGTCTCCATTCTTGCAGCTCAGGATCGTATTTCGACCGATGAAGACACCGTTTCCAATGGAGATGCCACGGTTGTCGGCACCCTTGGCATCGAGACAGCAGTTGTCATCGATCACGACATCGTCACCGATGCGAATCTTGTGGGGATGGCGGAGCACGACGTTCTGCCCGAAGACCACGTTCCGTCCCACCCGTCCCAGGAGCCAGGGATAGAGCTTTGACCGCAGGAACAACCCCAGCGCACCAGGGAGCCACGCGCACACCATCGTGACCGCCTCGTATCGTATCAGCGGCCAGAGACCTGGTTGTCCCACGACGAGAGTGGCATAGCGCTGCACCTTCGTCTGACCCGTCGCGAACAGCTCTTCTTGAATGACAGTGATCCGGCGGCCTGAGTCGCGTGAGGCGGTGCCGCCGGACGGTGGGTTTGACTCGGCTGCCAAGGGATTGTGAGCGAGTTTGGGACGCGACGAGCCAGTATAGCATGACCGTGGTATCCTCTTTCGTTGCTAGGAGATCTGGGCGCACCCCTACGAAACATGATCGCGTCAGACGTGCAATTGGGTGAGGGTGTCGAAATCCGGCATCCCGACCTCGTCAACCTCTACGGCTGTGATATCGGCGACGGCACGAAGCTCGGCACCTTCGTGGAGGTCCAGAAGGAGGTCCAAGTCGGTCGTCGATGCAAGATCTCGTCACACACCTTCATCTGCTCCGGCGTCACGATAGAAGACGAGGTCTTCATCGGTCACGGCGTCATGTTCACCAACGACCTCTACCCGCGCGCCACGACCGCGGGTGGACGGCCGCAGACCGGGTGCGACTGGGCGCAGATTCCGACCCGCGTGCGGGCTGGCGCCTCGATTGGCAGTAACGCGACGATCCTGGCCGGAGTGACGATTGGCGAGCGGGCGCTGATTGGCGCCGGCGCCGTCGTGACCCGCGATGTGGCACCAGACGCCATCGTAACTGGTGTGCCGGCACGGGTCGTCGGCGACCCCCGGGACGAGGCACGCGATCGCGCCACAGGGGATGGAGACTGACCGCGCGCGGCTTGATTCGTCATCTCTGACCGTAAGGACACCACCACGATGATCGGCATCGGCGTCATCGGCTACGGCTACTGGGGCCCAAACCTCGTCCGCAATTTCAGCGAGGCAGCCGGTTCTCGCGTCGTGGCGGTCAGTGATTTGACTCGCGAGCGACTCGACCGCGTGTCTAGTCGATATCCCAACGTCCTGACTACGACCGAAGCCAGCGAGCTGATCGACAACCCCGCAGTCGACGCGGTCGCAATCGCGACGCCGGTGTCCACCCATTTCGATCTCAGCATGCGCGCCCTTGAAGCCGGCAAGCATGTCTGGGTCGAGAAGCCACTGGCCGCGACTAGCGATGAGGCCCAGCGACTGCGCGACGAAGCGGCCGCACGCGGGCTGGTCCTTATGGTGGACCACACCTTCGTATACACCGGCGCCGTACGGAAGATCGCCGACCTAGTGCGGACTGGGCAGTTGGGCTCGCTCTACTACTACGACTCAGTCCGGGTGAATCTCGGACTCTTCCAATACGATGTCGACGTAATGTGGGATCTCGCCGTGCACGACCTGTCGATCATGGATTACGTGCTCGATGTGCGGCCCCGTGCCGTTTCGGCGATTGGCAGTGCGCATGTCCCGGGACGAACAGCCAACCTCGCCTACCTCACCTGTCTGTTCGACGACAGCCTGATCGCCCACTTCCATGTCAACTGGCTGGCGCCGGTAAAGGTGCGCCGGACGCTGATCGGCGGAGATCGGCAGATGATCGTCTACGACGATCTCGAGCCCAGTGAGAAGGTGCGAGTCTACGACAAGGGCATTACGGTCGACCCGGGGCCGGAGGGCCGCTACGAGATGCTGGTGAGCTATCGCACCGGCGACATGTGGGCGCCCCAGCTCGAGACAACCGAGGCGCTGACGGTCGCTGCGCGTGACTTCATCGGGTCAATCGAGACCGGGGGCACTCCCGTAACCAACAGTGCCGTCGGACTCCGCGTGGTTCGCATTCTGGAAGCGGCGACCCGCTCGATGAAGAATCGTGGTGAGCTCATCGAGCTGGACCTCGCCAAGGTCGGCGCATGATCCCACTCGTCGACCTGCAGGCCCAGTACGCCTCGATCAAAGACGAGATCGACACGGCCGTCCTGAGCGTGCTCGCCAGCGCCCGATTCGCCCTCGGGCCGGAGGTGGCTGCCTTTGAAGAGAAGTTCGCCGCCTATTGCGGCACGGGTCACGCCGTAGCGGTCAACTCGGGCACGAGCGCCCTGCATCTCGCACTGCTGGCCGCGGGGGTCGGACATGGGGACGAGGTAATCACCGTTCCGTTTACCTTCGTCGCCTCAGTGGCGGCAATCCGGTATACCGGGGCCACACCGGTGTTCGTCGACATCGAGCCGCAGGCCCGCACGATTGATGTCAATCAGGTGGAGCAGGCGATCACCTCGCGAACGAAAGCGATTCTCCCGGTCCACCTCTATGGTCAACCAGCGGACATGGACCCGCTGCTGACGCTGGCTCAACGCCACCACCTGACGCTGATCGAGGACGCGGCGCAGGCACATGGCGCGGAATACCGAGGCCGACGGGTGGGCAGCCTCGGCGAACTGGGCTGTTTCAGCTTCTATCCGGGCAAGAACCTGGGCGCTTACGGAGAAGGGGGCATCGTCGTCACGAACGACGCAGATCACGCCCGCACGATCCGCTCACTCCGAAGCTGGGGTGAGGACCGCCGCTACCATCACACCCTCCCCGGCTTCAACTACCGCATGGACGGCATCCAAGGCGCCATCTTGCGGGTCAAGCTGAGCCACCTACCCGCGTGGACTGACGCCCGGCGACGGGTCGCCGCGACGTACGACCGCGTGTTGGCCGACACGGGCGTCACGACCCCAGCGGTCATGCCCTATGCTCATCACGTCTTTCATCTTTACGCGGTCCAGACGGAGCACCGGGACGCCCTGCACCAGGCGCTCGACGCGGAAGGCATCCAGACCGGCTTGCACTACCCGGTGCCGGTTCATCTACAACCGGCGTACGCCGACCTAGGGGGACAGGAGGGCGACTACCCGTGCGCCGAGGCCGCGGCGACCGCTACGCTCACCCTGCCGATTTACCCGGAGATCCCGGAGGAAGTACCGGCTCGCGTGGCCGAGATCATTCGCCGGACGCTACCGAACTGATCCGGTGCCCATCTCCGAGCCCGCTCAGATCGCCCGGATAACCGTCGACCCGGAGTATCGACCCGCCTGGTTCCAAGAGGACGCCGGCGCGCATGTGCCGCTCCCCCCGCGGAGCCTCACTCCACCGGCCGCCGAGCTACCCGGCGTCGTCGCGGTCTGGGCTGACACCCGGCATGGACGTCTTCCTCTTGTCAGCGTCGAGGCGGAACGCGGCCACATCCGGTACGACTGGACCGACTGGCGACGGTTCGTGCTCGGCGAGCACTACTGCACGCAGACGCGACCGCTCTACACCCGCCTGCCGTTTCACTATCACCGCGTTCCCGGCGCCATCCGGCACGTCGCGGCGAGGGCCCTCCTGGCGCGCCAGTCACCGTCTACACAGGGCGAGACGACTTTTCCGGGATTCCCGATCGAACAGGGCTTCGAGCTGCTCGCAGAAGTCTGGGCACGGGTCGGGGACGGACGCGAGGCCACTCCCCCCTCCAGTGAAATCATCCTGACGCACGACATCGACACGGGAGCGGGCTACCGGTGGGTCAAGCCGACTGCCGAACTGGAGCTCGCGCATGGGTACCGCTCGCTCTGGCATGTGGTTGGCCGTGGCGAACCGCCAGACCATGCGGTGCTCGATTGGCTGGTCGAGCGGGGCTGCACGATTGGCCTCCACGGCTACAATCACGATAATCGGCTGGCCTTCCTTCCGGCCGACCGCATCCGCCGGCGGCTCGACGCCTGTCGTGGCCTCATCGAGCGCTACGACGCACGCAGCTTTCGATCGCCGTCCTGGTTCAGGAGCGACGCGCTATTCCGGGTCCTGCGGGATTACGGCATGGTCGACTACAGCCGGCTCGACACCGACCGCTCGTGCCCAGGCGGTGTCGGCGGCTGTCTGTGGACGAAACGGTTCAAATTGGATGGTCTGACCCACGTGCCGACCACTGTCCCGTTCGAGGACCCGCTCTACTGGGGCCGGTCCGCAGAGCAGCTCGTTGACTTCTGGTTGCCAAAGATCGCCTGGTTGCGAGCCTGTGGCGGCAACATCGTCGTCAATACCCACCCGGATCCGCAGTTCAGCGGAAATACGAGAATGCTGCGTGCCTACGATCAACTTCTCACCGCCTTGTTCGACACCTGCCCATAACCGAAGACTGTGCCAGTCTTGTTCAGCCTACGAATCGCGCCACGCCCGGCGACGTGCTCAGCGGCCTCGAGGAAAGTGCATCATGGGGAGCGCGCGTCATCGGCATGGCGAGTACCCTCCTCGCTCACACCGCTAGTCTCCGAGTGCACGTTGTCGTAGTAGCGCCGGTAGTCGCGGATGAGACCCCGCCGAGCCAACCAGCCACCCAGCCGCCCGAACCAAGCCAGCACATAGTGCATGTGCCTCAGGTCCGTGAGCTCGATCAGGTTGCCGTCGAAATCCTTCGCGAAAAAGAGCGTGTGTCCGTTGGGCGACCGCTCCACCGGGCTCACGATCTCGACGCCTTTCTTCACCAGGTAGTCGTGCCACTTCTGTGTATTCCGAACATTGAAACATAGATGCGTCAGTCCCACACGGTTCCATGAGATCGCAGCGGGCGGCTGATCAGGGCGAAACTCGAAGATCTCCACGACCGCGCCGCCGGGCACACGGATCCAGCCGATCTTGCAGGTCGGCTGGTCCGAGGCGACACCGAAGAACGACCGCACGCGCTCGGTGGGAGCGTCGGACACCCCCACTAGTGGGCAACCAAAGACGTCCCAGTAGAACCGAACCGCCTTGTTGAAGTCCGACACGGTGATGCCGGTATGGCTGAATGATCGCACTCGCACGAGAGGTTCTCCTTGGCCGCACTCGAGGCGCCTGAAGGCCCTGGCTACCGGATCTTTGCTGAGCGCACGCCCAGCTCCGTCTCCTTGATGTGATCCGCGACCCTCAGCGCCTGCGCGGCGATTGTCAACCCGGGGTTGACGGCGCCCGACGCCGGGAAGAACGAGGCGTCGACGACGAACAGGTTCTCGACGTCGTGGGACCGGCAATAGGAGTTGAGCACCGAGTCCCGAGCGTCGGTGCCGAAGCACAGCGTCCCACACTGATGCGTGGTGTTCTCGCTGTTGTGCGAGTGCACGTACATGAACCGAAGCCCCAGCCTACGTAACATCCGCTTGACTTCTCGCACCAGCCGGTCGTGGGCGATCCGATTGGTCGGCTGATAGTGAAGCTGAATGCGACCATCCACATCGACTGTCACGCGGTTCTCCGCCCGAGGCAGGTCTTCGGTCATAGCCAGCCAGTCGAGCCCGCGGGCGACCCAGTAGTTGAAGAACCACAACGGCACCCACGGCACGACGGTCTGGGCCATCACCCCATGGGTGCGACCCTGTGATTGAATCTGCCCGAGTGGGTAGCCGACGTCCGGACCACGCAGATAGAAGTCGTTGATGGCGACGGTCTTCTGAAACACCGTGGGATTCCGCCGAAACGGGTGATGCCCGGCCATCATGGTGGACAGGTGTGCCATGTAGCGCCTCCCAACCAGCCCGGACGAATTCGCCAGGCCGTTTGGGTGTCGTTCTGTAGCCGACCGCAACAGCAACGCCGCCGAGTTCACCGCTCCGCAGGAGACCACCACGAGTGGCGCCTCGACGCGCCGCGTCTCTCCATCGTGCTCCACCTCGACTGCCTCCACGCGGCCGCCTGAGGGTGAGGTCAGTAACCGACGCGCCAGCGCCCTGGTCCACAACGTCACGTTCGGGCGCTGCTGGAGCGGCCGCACACAGCAGACGTCGGCATCACTCTTCGCGTGCCGCTGACAGGGGAAGGAATTGCAAGTGTCACACAGGATGCATCCGTTCAGCTCGCCGACACCACGTAGGCCCAGCGGCAGCGGCGTCGGGTGCAGCCCCTGCTCACGGATCTGGTCAAGATAGCGCGCGATGGTGTCAGCGTGCGGCACCGCCGGATGCGGAAATGGGCCTCTCGGTGGCTCGGTGGGGTCGTCTTCCGACGCACCGTGCACCGCATACAGGCGCTCGGCACGCTCGTAGTAGGGCTCCAGCGTTTCGTAATCGATCGGCCAGGCGGGCGACACTCCGTCGACGTGCTCGAGTTCGCCAAAGTCCTCGCGTCGCAGCCGGTAGAGCACGCTGCCCCAGAATTTGGTATTGCCACCCACGCAGTAGTGGGTATAGGGCCGGAACGCCGTTCCATCAGCATTGGTCCAGGTTTCCGTCGTGCGGTAGCGAAGATGCTTCCATACCGCCTCCGGATCCCAGTTCTCGGGCTCCTGGGGCAGGAAGTCGCCGCGCTCGAGTATGAGAATCTCTGCCGATGTGTCGGCGAGGGCATGAGCCAGCGTCCCCCCACCCGCGCCGCTACCGATGATGATGACGTCGTAACGCCCGGTCGGCATCTTAACTAGACGAGGCTGCGCCCGGGGTGGCGTAGATTTGGTCCATGAGCCGCTGGTCGACTATGGCGGTCTCGAGGCTCATCTGAGGCGCCCGATTCGTGTGGATCGCATCGAGGAAGTCCCGATACATCGCCTGGTAGCCGCGCATGTCGCGGAAACCCGGCAGGATCACTCGCGGCATCCCAGATCCTCTCACCAGGACCACGGCCCCGTTGGACTCGAACGAGATAATACCGGCGCGTCCGAACAACTTCGACACTCGGAGCCCGCGTAGCAGCGAGGGCACCTCGCGTGAATAGAAGAGCGCCCCCACCGCGTCGTTGTCATACCGGAAGGCCACCATCATGCTCTTGACACGTCTGTCTGGGCCGTCACTCGAAGCGCCGGGTTGGAACCCACTCGCCTCGGTCATCACAGGACCGAGGCTGTTGGCAAGATGCAACCAGTGAATTCCCTCTTCGAAGAACGCGTCCCCACCGGCCATCGTCTCGTCGTTCCGCCAGTCATCGGCCCTCTTGAACCGTTTGACGAGCGTCGTGAAGTGCGCGAACACCAACTCGCCTATCGCGCCCTCCCGCAGCAACCGACGCAGACAGACCGCCAGTGGCTTGTAGTGATCATTCTCGCCAACCAGCACGACGCGACCAGCCCGATCCCGGGCGGCTTGCACGCGCTGGTAGTCCTCCATCCTGAAGTAGGCCGGTTTCTCGACCAGCACGTGCTTGCCGGCCGACAGCGCCTGTAACGTGAGGTCGAGATGAAATCGCGGCGGCACGGCGATAACCACCGCATCCACTGCCGGATCTGCGATGGCTGCCGTGTAGCCTTCGTAACTTCCGGCACCGCGATAACTCCGGCGGTACGCTTCCGCCTTCGCACCGTCACGACTGGCGTAACTCCGAACGACACCGTCGCCCAGGGCCTTCAGGTGCCGGCTGTGCACACCGGCGATGAAACCACAGCCGAGAAACGCGATGTGCACCGGACCTCATCTCCTCCGTCAGTCAGTGACTCGCCGCCCTGATCTCGGCACGCCGCACCTGGGTGCACGAGCTACTTTGCGGCCAGTGCACGAATGCCTCATGCTGGGCGTACCATTCGTCCTCCGCCCATCTGGCATCTCCTTCAGGGAGTCACCTCCACCCTCCAAGCCTCCCCTGTCTTCGAGCCAATCCGTACGCGCTACCGGCTCCTGGTCGTGTCCCGTCGCGCGTCCGTTTTGGCCCCTAATGTCGGATCCCTGGCAGCACGGCCGGCTCGTCCACCGGAGAGTCGAGCAGCTCCCGGATGTAATAGGTCGGCTTCCCTTGCGATTCGTGGTAGGTCCGCGCCTGCATCTCAGCCAGTAGACCGAGCGTTACCAACTGCAGGCCGGTAAAGACCAATAGGATCCCAAACAGCAGCAATGGCCGATCGCCGATCGCCTGCCCGCCAAACAGCCGGATATAGCCCAGATAGCTGGTAATCGCAGCGCCGCCCGTCCCCATCAGCAGACCGACCAAACCAAAAATCTGCAAGGGTCTCGTCGAGTAGCTCAGCAGGAACTTCACGGTCGCAAGATCGAGGACCACGCGTACCGTCCGAGAAATGCCGTACTTGGACCGTCCGTGACGACGCGGCCGATGATTGACGACCACCTCGGCGATGCGCACTCCCTGTTCACTCGCGATCGCCGGTATAAACCGGTGCATCTCGCCATACAGCCGGATCGCCTTGACGACCTCGGCGCGAAAGATCTTCAGAGAACACCCGTAGTCGTGCAGCCGCACACCGGTAGCGCGCGAGATCAGCGCGTTGGCGATGACCGATGGCAACCGGCGAGACAGCCAGGGATCCTTGCGGGCCTTGCGCCACCCGCACACGATGTCATTTCCCTCTTCGAGCTTGTCGACCATGCTGGGAATGTCCCGCAGGTCGTTTTGCAGATCGCCGTCAGCGGTCACGATGAGCCGGCCACGCGCACGAGCAAACCCGGCGGCGAAGGCCGCCGTCTGGCCGAAGTTGCGGCGCAACCGGATTACCCGGAGTCGCGCATCCGCCGCGTGCAACCGGGACAGCATCTCGAACGTGCCGTCTGTGCTGCCGTCGTCGACCAGCACCACCTCGAACGTCCGACCCCATGCGTCGAGCGTCTCGACCAGCTCGCGACACAACTCCTCGACGTTCGGGGCTTCGTCCAGGAGGGGGATGACTACGGAGAGATCTGGACCCATGAACAGTGCTAGAAGTATAGGTTCGACTGAGCACCATCGTCAACACAACTCATTGTATTGAAGTGGGTTACACGCCGGAAGCCGGGCGAGACGACGAGGATGAGCGGCCGCGCTGGCGCGCGAGGCAATAGGCTCCGCACCCAATCAGCGCCAGCACCGCCACTCCCAGAAACATCAGTGGCCCGTTCTCGCGCAGCAGCTCTATCGCCTGGTCTCCGTAGCGGACCGCCAGCGCGCCTTCGCCGAAGTAACGCATCCCACGTCCGACGGCGACCGCTCCGCTGAAGGTCAGCGCCGGCACCTTGGCAACCCCGGAGAGCAGCACGAACACCTTGAACGGCGCAGGAGGCGGCATCAGCGCAGGCACGATGACTGCCAGCACACCGAACCGCTGGAACAACGCCAGTGCTCGCTCGACCCGGGAGCCGGAGAACCGTTTCCGCAGAGTCGCCTCGCCACCCTTGCGCCCCAGCCCGTAGAGCACCAGACACCCACAAGTCGATCCCAAGGTCGCCATGGCCGCGTAATACGGCATCAGCGACTCGTCACGGGTGACCATCACGACGACGAGCACATCGTTTATTTCAGGCAGCGAGAGAAACGACGAGTCGAGGAACGCGACTGCGAACAACCCGGGTCCACCGAGCGAGGAGGTGAGCGCCTCCAGCCAGCTGACGATGCGACTCATGAGAGACCCGTGATGAATCGGGGCGTAGTGAGCGGGACGCGCGATCGAGGGTTCGTCCGATCAGTATAGCTGATGCGCCAAACCGACGAGCCGGCAGAACGCCGGCTCGTCGGTCCGCTGCGATGACACGACTCAAAACCGCACGTTGAAGGTGAATGAGGTCGTCAGTCCACCCAGGTCGATTCGTTCGTTGAGAAACCCCTGGTCGATACCAACGACCCCCTGCACATCCTGATACCGGACCTCGACACCAACCGCGAAGCTGGATCCGGCCAGCACGCGGACGCCGCCCAGATAGACCCCGCCGACGTCGTTGCCATCTGCAACGAACCGGTCGCGGAAGACATCAAAGGTGTCGAAGTCGACAAATTCCCCAACCTCGCTGTAGCGCCAGTTGAACAACCCCACGCCGACGCCAGCGTAGGGCTGAATCGTGTTTTGCATGCCGAACGGAAAGAAACGAGCGGTCGCCGTAACCGGCGTCACGCGCAGCTTGAAGTCCTGCTCGATCTCGGTACCATCGAAGTCGATGAAATCGTCGTACACACTCAAGACGGTTTGCTGGTAGAACCCGACACCGACTCCAGCTTCGAGATAGTCTGCGAACCCGACGAGCCACTCGGCGCCAACGCTGGCGTTGTTGAATTGATCCAGATTGAAGGCGAAGAGTCCGAGGTTCTCGACAAGCACATCGTCTGCAGTCCGGGTCGCCTCGCCTCGCACAGCGAAATAGCCCAGGTTCAGACTCAACGAGCTCTCTTGGGCCGAGGCCGGCGCTCCGAACCCGAGAGTCAAACCGGTCACCATGACAGCCGCGCGCATTACGCTTCTCGACATCGCACCTCTCCATGCGGGATGGCACCCCGCCACTGGCAGCCAGTCGCTCCTGGCGACACTGGCAACGCACCCTGGTAGAGAGCAGGAATGATGCCAGCCGATCGAGACGGATAACCGCCTCTAATTCCAGGGGTTCGCGTGACGGTGAACGAGCCGGGTGTCCCAGTGGGAGCTCAGGTCGTCCGGTTTGGAGCACGGCCGTGTGAGGAGATCACGTCGATCATCTCGGCTTGCAGGTGTCCGTTCGATGCCACGATCTCTCCGCAACGTGTATCGAAGGCGGTCCCGTCGAGCCTCGACACGCGCCCGCCCGCCTCCTCGATGACGAGAGTGGCGGCCGACACGTCCCACGGCTGGAGCCCTCGCTCCCAGAAGCCGTCGAACCGACCGGCAGCCACGTAGCACAAGTCGAGCGCCGCCGAGCCAAGGCGCCGCACTGCGCGGGCCCGTGCCACGAAGGCGCCAAACAACCCCACCACGTCGTCCACCGTCTCGTGAACGTCGTAGGCAAACCCGGTGCACAGCATGGCATTCAACAGCGACGTGGCACCCGACACACGGATCGGCGCGCCATTCAGCCACGCACCGACTCCCCGCTCGGCCGTAAACAGCTCGCGGCGAGTCGGGTCGAACACGGCTGCCACTTCAGGGCGCCCATCCACCTCCAGTGCGAGGCAGGAGCAGAACAACGGCAGCCCGTGCGCATAATTGACGGTCCCGTCGATCGGGTCGAACACCCAGCGGTGCCGCGCCGTCGCTTCGTCGGCCTCATTCGCGAACTCTTCGGCCAGCACCGCGTGGCCGGGAAACCGTTCGGCGATCGTGTTGCGGCACATCCGCTCCACCTCGAGATCGACCTTGGTGACGAGGTCGATCGGTCCCTTCATGTCGATCTGCAGGTCGCCGCCGAGGTGCCGGAGCTGGATCTCGCCGGCACGCAGGACGATGTCGATCGCCGTGGCCTGCCACGCTGGGGGATGGGAACCGGGGGGGGATCCCGGTGTGGACTCGGGATGACGCGTCGGGGTTGATGTGGAACCTGGTGTGACCGTGGGCGAACCCGGTGAAGCCCTCAGGCCGGTTTCTGATTTCTGACTTCCGGCGTCCGACTCCTCGGGCATCTCCCTAGGAGTTCGCGGTGCCAAGACACTTGACCATGACCACTTCCATGCCGCCTTCGGGCGCGCGCTGGAGGCGTAGGTCATCCATGAAGTTGCGCATGAAGAAGATGCCGCGACCGCTCGACTTCAGCAGGTTCTCTGGAGCCAACGGGTCGGCTACCTCGACCGGGTCGAACCCCTCGCCCTGATCGACGACACGGACCGTCAATCGGGTGGGCTCGTCGGCCGGCGCCACAGTGAACTCGACCGTGACCCGTTTCTCCTCGACTTCCTGGTTGCCGTGCTTGATGGCGTTGATCACCGACTCGCGCACCGCAACGCTGACCCAATGGGTCGAATCGTCGTCGAACTCTATCATTCGTCCCATTTCGTCACTAACAACCTGGACGAAATCCAGCATGTCGAAGTGGCTTCGAAACTCGAGACGTATGACGCTGTCGGTGACCATTCCGCTAGAATTCTACACGTCTGCACGCGCCACCGCCGACACGGTGGGCGCCAGATCGATCCGCTCGTGGCTTCAGCTCGATATCCACGGCGCCACCATTTTTAACATACCGCTCGGGCCCCGGTTGGTGCAAGCACTCGCCCGTCGAACGCAGTTGACGCTCGGCACGGGCTGTTATAGTGCTCCGATGGCGTCGGTTATCGTTCACCCGGCCACGCGTGTCCATGGTCGGCTCAGGATTCCCGGCGACAAGTCTATCTCCCACCGGTACGCCCTCCTTGCGGCGCTGGCCGACGGGTCGTCAACAATTGCGCGCTATGCGCCGGGGGCCGACTGCGCTGCGACACTGGCGTGCCTCGCGGCGCTGGGGGTGGTGGTCAACGGTCCCCATGATGCTCCCAATGGCGCACCGGATCGACGTGTCGTCACACTCCAGGGGCGCGGTATCGGCGGTCTGGCTCCTCCGTCCCTGCCACTTGATGCCGGCAACTCCGGCACGACGCTCCGCCTCTTGTCCGGTGTGCTCGCCGGACACCCGTTCGACAGCATCATCACCGGAGACCGGTCGCTGCGACGGCGACCCATGCGACGAATCATCGAACCGTTGTCCAGGATGGGCGCGCAGTTGAGCGCACCCGACGACCGCCCTCCAATCACCATTCGGGGCGCGTCGCTACGGGGCATCGATTTCACGCCCCCCGTGGCGAGCGCTCAGGTCAAGACCGCGATACTGCTGGCCGGGCTCCACGCCACGGGCGAGACAACGGTCAGAGAACGCCAGGCCACGCGTGACCACACGGAGCGGGCGTTTCCGGTGTTCGGCGCCAAGCTGACCCACCTCGACGGGGTAATTACCCTGCGTGGGGGGCAACGCCTACGCGGCACCAACGTGACGGTCCCGGGTGACGCGTCGTCGGCAGCGTTCTGGGCGGCTGCGGCCGCCGCGTTGCCGCACTCCGACGTCACGCTCGACGATGTCGGTCTCAACCCCACCCGCACCGGGTTCCTGAAGCTCCTCGAGCGTGTTGGCGCACATGTCGAGCGGATTGACACAACCGAGGAGGGAGGTGAGCCTCGCGGTTCCCTCCGGGTCCGCCATGGTGGAAACGCCCTGCTCGAGCTCGGCCCAGACGACGTACCGAGCGTCATCGACGAGTTGCCCGTGCTGGCGGCGCTGGCGACACACGGGGGGGAATTGCATGTCACGGGCGCCAGCGAGCTTCGGCACAAAGAGAGCGACCGGATCACGGCGCTCGCCACGGGGCTCCGTCTGTTGGGAGCGCGAATCGACGAACTGGAAGACGGATTTCACGTCATTGGCGATCGGCAGCTCCAGGGAGGAACGGCCGATGCCGCGGGCGACCACCGGCTGGCCATGGCATTCGCCGTCGCGGCGCTCGGTGGGGCGCGACCCAGCGAGATCCTCAATGCCGAGATCGTCGACGTGTCGTACCCCGGATTCTTCGATGTCCTGAAGTCAATCAGCCAACGCTGAACGGCGGAGCCGGGGGGTAAGGGGCGCAGCCCCAACAAACGGTGACAACGGCGCGCACAGCGCGCCCGCGAGGAGCGGCGCGGGGCGCAGGGGTCCCCGCTAGCGACGAGCCGGGGTTTGGGGCAGAGCCCCATATGAACAGTGACAAAGGCGCGCAAGTGCGCGCCCCGCGGGCGCGAAGTGGGGCTCTGGGCCCCCACGCAGCGCCCGCGCGGGGTTTGGGGCAGAGCCCCATATGAAAAAGGACAAGATCTACCTCGTCGGGTTCATGGGCGCGGGCAAGAGCACGCTGGCCAAGGCCCTTGCCACCAGTCTGGACTGGCGAGCAGAAGACATCGACACACTGATTGAACGCCGTGAGCATCTGGCGGTGGCCGACATCTTCGCGCGGCACGGGGAGCCGCATTTCAGGGCCGTCGAGCGGTTGGTCCTGACCGATCTCCTCGCCACTCGACACGTGGTGATCGCGACCGGCGGCGGGACCTACGCCGCCCCCGACAACCGTAGCCTGATCGATAGGGACGGCGTCTCAATCTGGCTTGATGTATCCTTGAAGCGAATCATCGAGCGTCTGCCGCCAGACGGACGACGGCCATTGGCGGCCAGCCGCTCCGACATGGAGCGGCTGTTCCACGCGCGACAGTCCGCCTACCGGAACGCCCACGTGCGTCTCGACGCCGAGCACACGTCGACCGGCGAATTGGTCGAGCGGGTGCTGAACTGGCTCGAGACGTAACAGCAGGGTGTCACCGCGACCAAACGACCAAACACAGCTAGCAACTCGACGAGGCCTGTCCCTTATGCGTTTTCTGATTCTCAGCGACATTCACGGCAACATCGACGCCCTCGATGCGGTTATGGCTCGGGCGCCCCGGGACTCCTACGACCGTTTGCTGGTGCTGGGCGACCTGCTCGGCTACGGTGCCAACCCCAACGAGGTCGTTGACCGGATTTTCGATCTGCAGCCGGACGTCATAATTCGAGGCAACCACGACAAGGTCGCCTCCGGGGTGGAGAGCTCCGACAGCTTCAACCGGATTGCAGCCGAGGCTGCGCGATGGACCCAGAAAGCGATCACCCCGGAGAACCGCGAGCGCGTTGCCGCGCTGCCAGCCGGTCCCGTGAACGTGGACAAGGACGTCGAAGTGTGCCACGGGACACCGTTCGACGAGGACACCTATGTCTTCGACGAAGACGACGCGGTGCGCGCGCTCGATTCCGCTCATCGGAAGATCTGTTTTTTCGGACACACCCACGTGCCGGTCGCCTATGTCCGGCAGGGCTCAGACCTGACAGTCGTGCACCCGCAGCCGGGTGGCTCCGATGCGACAGTGGTCAACGTCCTCAAGAAGAACCGGTATCTCGTCAACCCGGGCTCAGTCGGACAACCGCGTGACACCGATTCCCGCGCTTCCTATGCGAGCTACGATTCTCGAAAGCAACGCATCGAGATTCGCCGGGTCCCCTATCGAATCGATCTAGCGCAGCAGCGGATCAGCGAGGCAGGCCTGCCCGAGAGTCTCGCCTTTCGCCTCGGACTCGGCCGTTAGCTCGTCTCCGCTGTCTTCTCAGCTTTCTTTCGGGCCGCCCGTTCTTCCCGACGGCGCAACTCGGACGCATACGCGTCGGCCGCGGCACGCGAACCGAGAATCCAGCCGACGACCAGGCCAAGCAGCAGGATCGCGGGGATGTAGATGTAGTGTCCGGCAGGCATCGGTTACGAAGAAGTCAGAAGGCAGAATAAGAACCGTGGACTGGCCTGAGTGACTCGGGAACCGGCCCCTTCAAAACCGACTATCGCTTCATAGTTGAAAGTCGGCGAAGCCATCCGATGATCTTCTGACTTCTGCCTTCTGACTTCTAGTCGTCAGGGATTTTCCCTTTCCGTCACCCGCCGCGCGACGTCAGCGAGCTCTCGCTCCACGGTGCCGAGTCTCCGCCAGATGGTCCAGAGGTAGCCGATCGCAATCGCCCAGACCGCGGCGTAGGCGCCGATCAGGAGCGGTGCCGCCGGGAGCTGATCTTCGAGCGGAATGTCGTCCATCGGCACGAAACCGTCCTGGGCCGCCCCGGGAGGCTGGGCCGCGACGGTCGTGGTCCAGATCGGGCTCAGAGACACACCAAGTACGACCAGTATCACGGAAAGCGTGGCGACCGTCGTCCCACGGTCGCTTCCCCTCACGCACAGTCGCGCCACGACCTAGTCCTCCTCCAGTGCGAGATACAGCCGGTCGAGCGTCGCACGCTGCTCTTCCAGGCGGCTCCGGGCCGACAACAGCGCCAAACACAGCACGATGAACCCGCCAAACGACCACCAGAGCGGGATACCGAAATCCACCGGGAGTGTCGGGACAACCGATGTCCGTGGATGCACGGTCCGCCAGATCTCGGTCGACACATAGAGAAACGGCACGTTCGCCATGGCAAAAATGCCGAGACCGGCCGCGAGACGGTCCGAGCCGGCGCCGCCATATTGACGCAAAAGGAGATAGGCCGCGAGGATCAGCTCGAGGATCACCGCCATCGTCAATCGCGCGTCCCATTGCCACCAGACGCCCCAGGCTTTGATGCCCCAGAGCGGACCCGTGATCAACCCCATCAACCCGAAGATCGCGGCCAGCTCGGCAGCCGACACTGCCAGTCTGTCGGCCACGGGCGTACGCCGGAACAGGTAGAACACGCTGGAAATGCCAAGGATGAAGATCGACAGGAACATCGCCATCCAGGACGGGAAATGGAAATAGAAGATCTTCTGCACGAGCCCCATAGTCGACTCGTATGGCGCACGCACGATGATGATCGGCGCGCTCACGAACACGAGGAGCGACACGGCGGTCAGCACCGGAAACAGGCGTTTATTCATAATCTCATCTGGGATCGGGGATCGGGCATCGCCGGAACCGCAACCGCCCTCATTCTGTCATGACGGGCTCGAATGTCCATAACGCCAGAACAAGGAAGACCGCGTCAAAAAATATCAGTAAGGTGATCCAGAGCCGGGCCATTGCCAGATCAGGCTCTGGCTGCACGAGTGCAGCAGTACCACTGACCCCCATAATGAGAACCGGGATCGTCACTGGATACAGCAAGATCGGCAACAGTACCGCCCGACTCGTGGTCCGGACGAGCATCGCCGAGAACAAGGTGCCGACGCTGGCGAACCCGATGGTCCCGAGCACCAGCAGCGCCAGCAGCAACCAGGCGTGCCGGAACAATGGAGCCTGGAACAGAAACGCCACCATCACCACGACCACGGCCTCAACCGCCGCCAGCAACAGCAGCAACCCGATCAGCTTACCGAGATAGATCGCCGGGCGATCGACCGGGGCCAGCATCAGCCCCCGCAGGGCATCGTGCTGTCGCTCCCGCTCGAACGCACGCCCAAGCGCCAGCGTGCCCGCAAAGGCGATCGCGATCCACAGGATACCGGGCGCCGCCCCTTCGACCGCCTGCCCCCCGCGCACGAAGCTGAACGAGAAGACCAGTACACACGACACAGCAAAGAACAAGGTCGTGAAGAGCATCTCGCGGCTCCGCGATTCGACGCGAAGGTCCTTGCGCATCACCAGCCAGGCGACCCGAAAAAACTCGCTCATGGCTGTGGCTCCTTGGACCTGGATGGCCTGGAGGCGCCTGCGACAGAGGCCTCGAGGCGCACGGCCCGGCCAGCGTCCCCACCTTCGGCGAGAGTCGCGCGATAGCGCTCGCGCAACGAGCCCTCTGAACCCAGCTCGCGCAATCTCCCCCGGCGCAGGAGGACGGCCCGATCGAGCAGTCCGTCCACAACGTCCAGATCGTGTGTCGCAAGCACGATAATCCGTCGCGCGGCGCGCAGATCCCGCAAGCGGCCGACCAGGGCGTCAGACGACGCCTCATCGAGCCCGGTGAACGGCTCGTCGAACAACACGAGACGCGGCGAGTGCAGCAGGGTGCGCTCCAACGCGAGGCGTTGACGCATTCCACGCGAGAAACCCTCCACGACGTCATCCGCCCGGTCGCTCAGCCCGGCGCTGGTCAACGCCTCTACGACCCGATCCGCCGGGTTGTCCAGCCCGTATAGCCCGGCAAAGAACTCCAGGTTCTCGCGAGCCGACAGCTCCGGATAGAGCTGAAGCTCGTGGGAGAGAAAACCGACCTGTGCCCGAAGTGCGGCGCCGGCCTGGCGGGCCGTCCGGTCTCCGAACCGCACTTCACCGCCAGACGGCTCCGTCAGCGTCGCGAGCAGCCCAAGTAGCGTGGACTTGCCGGCGCCGTTGGGGCCAAGGAGCCCGATGATCTGACCCGCCGAACAGGTCAGCGAGACATGCGTCAGCGCCCGGCGCCGCCCGTAGGAACGGGAGACATCGGAGACGGTCACCTGCTCGAAATCGGATGTTTCGGATGCTGCCACGTGGTTTCTGGTGTCGCTCGACAGGCCTCGAGGCCCTCGCCTGTGCGGACGTCCAAGGCCAATGTCAACTAAGCTGTGGACACGCGCGGAGCAGACTCGCCTGTGCCGGTCGTCTCCGGCGCCAACCCTTCGTCCAGATCGCGGAGCACGCGCTCCAGCCGACCAAACAACTCGGCACGTCGGGTACCGTAACGTGTCGCCCCGATTTTGCCCTGACGATGCTGCCGTTCGGTCTTCACCAGATCGGCAAACAGCTTTTCGCGCCGTGCCCGCAGCACCTCGCACCGCTGCGTCTCTGTGTCGCTGCCACCGGTTCCGCTCGCCCCCCAGACGCTGAAAGCGACGATGAGACCGGACAGCGACAAGGCGATGATCCGAGGCCAGCCGCTATGATGTGGCAATCCACTGAGCTCGAGTTCGACCGGCAGCCCGGCCGCCACCCGCGCACCCTCCGCCCAGAGCAACGGCGACCCGCCGCTCGCGTCCGCCGGCATTTCTCCGCGCCGAGCAATCAACCGAGACGCCACGTCCATCGCACCCCACTTCTCGATAAACACGAGCAGCTGGTCGAAGTCGGCCGTAAAGGTCTGCGACAGGACAAGACTGCCGCTCGAATACGGCAGGATGTAGGCAACGCGAACCGGTGTCAGCCCCGGCGCGAATGCACCCGAAACCGACACCTCTGGCCCGTCGACGATGGTCCGTGGAGTCGACCCCTGGAGAATGGTCCCGGCCTGCGCCCCCGACGGCAACCTGAACTCGAACGGCGTCTCCGGCTCGACCGGCACGTCGGCCACATTGAGCACATCCAGGAGGTAGTACACTTCGATATTCTCTTCGCCCAGCTCAATGAGAATCCGCGAATCCTGACCGAAGGTCACGCGTCCGGGTCTGGCAACCGGAGCCGCCGCCGGGTCGCCACCGGGTTCGACGCCCACCAGCATCACTGCGACGCCGCCACGACCTGGTGCCTGAAACAGATCTGACTCGAGACGCTCGCCGTCCAGGGTCGTCGCGACCTGCACCTGCGAACCGGCAGGCGGACTGCTGAATGTGGCCCGGCCGGCGGCGTCGGTATCCACCGTCGACACCGTGTCGCCGGCACGCAGCTCGACCGAGTGCTCGACGACGTTGTTGGCGAAACTGCCCCGCAGCACGCGCACCGTGATCACCCCGTCCGGCAGATTGGGGTCGGGCCGGGGAATCCCGGACATCTGGCTGGGGTCCGGCTGGGCCGACGCGCCGGCAACGAGCAGACACACCAGTGCGACGCTCACCGTCACTCGCACGATCACTCCGCGACGCCCGATCAATCTCATTACTCGCTGCTCGTCGTGCTCTGGCTTCAGGCTACAGGCTTCGGGCACCCACTGAACCTGAAGATGGCGAAGCCCCCCGACCCCTCCTGTCTCCTGTCTTCTCGAGCACTCTCAAAGCGCCCTCCCGCATCCCTTGCAGAAGCGGGCGTCGGCGTCGTTCATTGTCTGACAGGTACCACACACGTTCCCGTCAGCGGTCGCCGATGCCGCTGGCATGTCGGCCGACGCGCCCAGTCGCCCCTGCAACTCGCGCTCGATGAGCGCCAGGTAGTCGACCGCCTCCACATCCAGCTGTTTCATCAGCCGGATCGCGCGCGCGCGCAGCCGACGCCCCATCTCCTCGAAGTCGGTGTCCGACACCTTCCCCATCGCACGGTCGAACTCAAGCTCCTTGATGGACCGCATCACCAGCGTCTTCTCCCGCACCACTGCCGCGCGGCTGCGCGAACCGGCCATGACGGTGGTCTCCCGGAACTCCTTCTGCGTCAGCGGTTTGATCGCGCGATAGGACATCAAGCCGACGAACCCGGCTGCGCCGATTGCCAGGGTCAGTAGAAGTGCGCCAACCGCATCGGAGGGTCTGGCCACCAGGATGGAAATCGTCGCCGCGACGAGCGCGACCAGGACGAACAGGTGCCAGGGACGGAACGAGGAAACATCGGTGGCCGGTGTCATGAATGCGGCCACATTGTTACTTCTCGGTCGAATTCTGCCGGTATTCTCCCTCGTCGTGCCTTGTCCGAGCCAGACGCGTCAGTGTCACACCAGGGTCTCGGTGCGACGCGGGACTTTCGCCAAGGTCTGCTAGTCGAGGTTCCGGAGCTCATCATCCAACCGGGCCTCGAGCCGCGCGGCGTCTGTGCCGGAGTCCGCCGATCCGGCTGCAGTCAGCGCTTCAGGACCGAGATGAGTCCAGCGGACGAGCGCACCGCCGAGCGCCACGGCGCCAGCGGCGGCCAGTAGATACGGGAAGAGCCAGGCGAGCCGGTTGAACCCCTCGTCGAGCGGCGCCGCTAGCGGTTCCTGGCTGCCGTGCTTTTCGACGTAGAACCGCAAGACCTCGTCGCGGGTCATCCCGTCGGCGACCAGATTCTTGACTTCTTCACGGGTTGCCGCAGCGGTCGCGCACGTGCACTCCGCCAGAATCTTCTTCCCGCAGCCCTGGCTGCCGCACATGCAGACAAGCGACCGGCGCAGGTCGAGCTCGAGCGCGCTCGTCGGCACACTGGCTTCCTGTCTGGCGCCCTCGAGCGGCTGGGCGCTGGCTGTCACCGGCCCCAGGAAGGTCAGCGCCGCGGCCAGCAGCAACATGGATGCGGTGGCCGCCCCGCGTGGGACCGTTGCGCCGGCATAGGCGAACGCGCTCTCTGGTAACAGGGCAAGCCCGGTGCCCAGCGCCAGCACCGTGAAGCCGAACCAGATCCAGTTGATGAGCGGGGTCACCGTGATCTGGAAGCTGGCGGCCTGATCGTCGAGCTCGTAGCCGGCGAGCACGACGTAGAGATCTTCGGCGACGGTCCGCCGCATCGCGACCTCGGTCGTCGGCTCCGTCTCGTGCTTGAAGTAGAACCACCGCGCGGGGTACAGCCTTCCGACCGTCTCGCCGTTCTTCAGCACGGTCATGTGCGCCGTGATCATCTGCTTCTGCGCATCCGTGTTCTCGCTCAGCCGCTCGTAGCGCACCGTGTAGTGCCCGATCGCGTGGGTCTCCCCGGGGCGCAGGAGCACCTGCGAGTCGAGCGTGTAGCCCGACCCGGCAAAGCCGAGAAACATCAGCACGATGCCGACGTGGACGACGTAGCCGCCATACCGGCGACGCGACCGCGTCACCAGCCCGATGAGCGCCGTGACGAGATCCGTGCCCGTCGCCTCCCGGCGCACGAAGGCGCCCCGAATGAATTCCTGCCCGATCGTGCCGCCCACAAACGCACACAGCGCAAAGCAGAGTCCCGACACCCACACCCGGAACCCGACCGCCCAGAGCCCGGCCGCCGTCGCCAGCGCCAACGCCACCGGCCAGGTGAACTGATAGCGCAGGTTCGAGGGCGTCGAGCGGCGCCACGCCAGCAAGGGGCCGATCCCGGTCAGGGTCAGCAGGATGAGCCCGATGGGCAGCATCCATTTGGTGAAGAACGGCGGCCCGACCGTCAGCCGCGCGCCGGTCACCGCCTCGCTGAGTGTGGGAAACATCGTGGCAAACAGCACGAACACCGCCGAGAACAGCAGAATCCAGTTGTTGACCAGGAACGCCGCCTCGCGCGACACCCACGACTCCAGCTCGTTGCGCGCACGCAGCAGCGGCAACCGGTAGATGACCAGCCCGAAGCTGATCGCAAGCAGCGCCACCATGAAGATCGTGAACATCCAGGCCAGCGTCGCATCCTGGCCGAAGGAATGCACCGACTGGACCACACCCGAGCGGGTCATGAACGTCCCGAAGATCGTCAGGAAGAACGTCAGGATCACGAGTGTCATGTTCCAGACGCGGAGCATGCTGCGTCGTTCCTGCACCATGACCGAGTGCAAGAAGGCGGTCGCCGTGAACCAGGGCAGCAGCCCGGCGTTCTCCACCGGGTCCCAGCCCCAGTAGCCGCCCCACCCCAGCTCCTCGTAGGCCCAGATCATGCCGAGCGTCAGTCCGAGCGACAGGAACAACCAGGACATCATCGTCCAGCGGCGCACGGCCCGCAGCCAGGAGTCGTCCAGGTGTCCGGTAATCAAGGCCGCGAGCGCGAAGGCGAACGGGATCGTCATCCCCACGAACCCGGTATAGAGGGACGGGGGATGAATCGCCATATACGGGTTCTGCAGCAACGGGTTCAGCCCGCGCCCGTCGACCGGCGACTGGGTCAAATAGGTGGCGAACGGATTCTTGTGCACGATCATCACGAACAGAAAGAACATCTGCACGACGGCAATGACCGCCACGACATAGGGAATCAGCTCGCGCTGACGCTCCCGGTTCGCGTAGACCGCCGAGGCCCCAAAGACCGCCAGCAGCGTCACCCAGAACATGATCGAGCCGTCGAGCCCGCCCCAATAGGAGGTCAGCTTATAGAAGAGCGGCTGCGCGGAGTCCGAGTAGTTGTCGACGTAGCGGATGGAATAGTCTTCGGTCACGAAGGCGTGCACGATGACTGCCGACGCCAGCAGCATGAGCGCCGTGACGAGGTAGAAGGCGCCGAGGCCGCTCTCAAGCAGCCGGGGGGAGCGCCGCCGCGCGCCGGCGACCGAAACGGCGGCTGCGTAGCTGCAGGCGACGAACGCCGCCAGAAGTGTGAAGTAACCCAGGTCTGCCATCGTGTGCGTCCTCGACCATGATGACTGGGCCTCCCGGCGCACCACGCCCGCCGACGCCCGTCACGAAGGGCTGAACCGCGTGCTCGCCTATTTGCTGGACGCCGACGAGCCGAGGGTGGGTTTCGGCTCGTATTTCGACGGACACTTCGCCATCACGCCATTAGGCGCCACCGTGAAGCCATGGGGACCAAGCTGACCCGAGATAACCACCTCCGAGCCGTCCTGAAAGGTGTCGGGAACGATGCCGGTGTACTCGGCGTCGATCACCTGACCGTTGCTCTCGACTTGGAATCGGTAGTCGAGCGTGTCCGGCTTGCGCAGCCGGGACCCGTCGACCACGTATCCATGGACCTGGAGGTTCTTGCCATACCACGCCTCCGGCTCGGCCATCACCTCATCGACGTGCATGTAGTACTCGGTACCCTCGGCGAGCGTCCCCCACAGCAGACCAGCGAACGCCGTGGTCAGCACCAGGGTCGTGATGATCGTTTTCACGGTCTTGGCTGGCATAAGGACCTGAATCCTTTGAATTTGACTCCGCCCAATCTCGAACAGTTCAAGGATACCGTGGTGTGGCCTGCCGGTCAATCCTGGTAGACCGTCTCCACGGCGACCGGCAACAAACCTACTCTACCTCCCGCAGCGGGCGATCGACCAGGGCCACCGGCAGCCCGACGACATTGGCGTACGAACCCTCGATACGGGTCACGAACCGGGAGGCCAGCCCCTGGATCGCGTAGGCGCCGGCCTTCCCCCCAGGCTCACCGCTGCCCACGTACCAGGAGACATCCTCGGCAGTCAGCTCGCGGAACGTGACCCGCGTCGAATCGACATCGCACCACTGATGGTTCGGTGCATGGAGCGCAACACCGGTCAGCACCACGTGGGTGCGACCAGACAGGCGGCGGAGCATCCTGGTGGCATCTGAATCGTCGACCGGTTTCCCGAGGATGTCGTGATCGACCACCACCACCGTATCGGCGCCCAGTACGATCGCCCCAGGGTGGTCCCGCGCCACGAGGGCTGCCTTCTCCCGTGCAAGCCGGCGGACGTGATCCGGAGGCGACTCACCGTCTCGCACCCGCTCGTCGATATCCGCCGGCGCGACCTCGAACGTGTAGCCGGCCCGGGTCAGCAGACCGGCACGCCGCGGAGATCTGGAGGCCAACACGAGACGCACGCGCCGGATGATACATTAGGGAAGTACGGAGAAGTCAGAAGACAGAAGCAGCGGTCGATGATTGCGGCACAACACTGTATGACCTCGGCGCTGCAGGCGTTGCTGCAGAACCAGCCGCTCTCGAACGGCAAGGTCTCGCTGGCCTGGAGCGCGGCCGTGGGACGGACCATCGACCGGGTCACGAGCGTCTCGCTCGGCCCGGACGGCACGCTGAGGGTGCGGGCAGATAACCGACACTGGGCCCGTGAGGTCGGTAGATCAACTCCCCTGATCAGGTCCCGGGTCAACCAGCTACTAGGCGACGACGTCGTCAAGCAGGTCGAGGTCACGACCGGCCCGCCTCGCTAGCCGCTACGCCGCCCACCGGAGATACGTCATGCGAGAATCGGTCATCGTGAGTGCCGTGCGTCTTCCGACCGGCAAGTTCCTCGGCTCGCTCAAGAGCCTGCCCGCCCCCGAGCTGGGTGCGCTTGTGGTGCGTGAGGCGGTCGCCCGATCGGGCATCGAGCCGGGACTGGTCGATGAATGCATCCTGGGCAACGTCGTGACGGCCGGCACCGGACAGGCACCGGCCCGCCAGGCGGCGCTCAAGGGAGGATTGGGCGACCATGTCGCCGCCCTGACCATCAACAAGGTCTGTGGGTCCGGGCTCAAGGCGGTCATGCTGGCCGCGCAGGGCATCGCGACCGGAGACATCGACATCGCCGTTGCCGGCGGCATGGAATCGATGAGCAACTGTCCCTACATGCTGACCCGGGCGCGCGAGGGGTTTCGGATGGGGCACGCCGAGGTCCTCGACTCGATGGTCCACGACGGACTCTGGTGCTCGCTAGAGAACTGGCACATGGGTTTGGCGTGCGAGGCGGTCGCCGACCGTTACGCGGTGTCCCGCGAAGACCAGGACGCGTTCGCCGCGGCGAGTCATCACAAGGCGGCCCGGGCCATCCGGGAGTGCTGGTTCACGGACGAGATTCTGCCGGTCGAGATTCCGCAGCGCAAGGGAGACCCGATCCGGCTGGAGTACGACGAGTCAGTACGGCCCGACACGAGCGCCGAAGCGCTCGGCAAGCTTCGCCCCGCCTTCAAGAAGGAAGGTGGCACCGTCACAGCGGGCAACGCACCGGGGGTGAACGACGGCGCGGCAGCCGTGGTGGTGATGGCGACCGAGAAGGCGCAGGAGTTGGGCGTCACCCCGATGGCCCGTATCGTCGGTCAGGCGGTCAGCGGTCTCTCACCGAAGTGGATCCTCATGACCCCAGTTCAGGCGGTTCAGAAGTTGCTCACCAAGGTCGGCTGGTCCCTCGACGACGTCGACCTGTTCGAGTTGAACGAAGCATTCTCGGCGCAGGCGCTCGCCGTCATCCGGGAGCTGGGCGTCGACCCGGAGCGGGTCAACGTGCACGGCGGCGCGGTCGCCCTCGGACACCCGATCGGAGCCAGCGGCGCGCGAGTCCTGACGACGTTGCTCTATGCGATGCAGCGACGAAACGCCACGCGCGGCATCGCGACGCTGTGCCTGGGCGGCGGCAACGGCGTGGCGCTTGCCGTGGAGCGCGTCGGATAGCGCAATACGCTCGCCCTCGAGGAGGCAGAAGTCAGGAGTCAGAAGATCACCGGAGGGCTTCGCCATCTTCAACCACTATTCGACCGAACTAGACGAAGCAGCCAGCGCACATTTCTCCATACGGCGCAGCCATCCTGCCTTTTCCTGACTTCTTCGTCGTCAGTCTTCCATCTTCCAGAAAGCGATACCACCGGCCTGCTTGCCGATGTCGACGGCCCCGACGCGCTCACCGGTAGTCACGTGATACACCTCGACGGTACCAGGTTCTGCGCCCACGCCTTCCAGGGTGACAAACGCGTACTCGCCGTCTGGGGTCACGACGACGCCGTGCGGAATCGTGCGGCTGGTGTCGGTGCGCGCTGTCTCTCGGCCGCTCTCCAGGTCCCAAAAGCCGACCGCATCGCCCCCCTTGTAGGTCGCCACCAGCGTTGATCCGTCGGACGTCAGATCGAGGTTGTAGGGTCCGGGTCCTGTGTCGAACGTGCGCTCCACTTGCCAGGAGTCGAGATCGACCTCGAAAATCCTTGCCACGTTGTTTCCGGTCACATAGACCTTGCCGGTTCGTGTCGGCGCTGTGACCCAGGTCGGCGTGACGCCGTCGCCGAACGACAGGCGTCGCCGCACCTCGAAGCCAAGGGCGTCGAGCTCCACCAGCTCGAAGTCCATCATGTTGACCGAGTAGAACGATGACCCGTCCGAGCTGAGACGTCCCCCGTGCGGGCGGATTCCGCTGTCGACCCGTGCCACCTCGGTCATGGTCTCGACCTCGACCACCGAGATGCTACTGGGCTCGAGCGGCCCATGCAGATTGAAGTTCACGGCGTAGAGCAACCCGGTGCTCGGTGCCACATCGAGCGTCGCCGGAAAGAGACCGAGCGTCACATCGCCGACCCACTCGTCGGTCTCTGTCTCGTACTTGTGCACGCTGCCATTCGGGAAGCCGTGCGCTATCGAGACATACCAGTAGCCGCCGTCCGGGCCAACCGCGAGTCCGTGCGGTCCCTCGACCTCCGCCGGGAAACTCCCCACGGAAATCGTCTTGAGCACCTCGGCGCCATCCCTGCCGTACCGGACAAGCGACACCTCATCGTCCGACTCGGCCGCCACGTAGACGTAGTAGCTCCGCACAGGCGGGTCCGGCGCCTCGGCGGCGGTTGCAGCCGTGGCGCACACGATCGTCAGCGCCGTGAGGAAGAGTCCGCGCGCCTGCTCAGGATCGAATGCAGCGACAGAAAAACGGCGGAGCCCTCCGGCCTCTCCTGCCTCCTGTCTCCTGACTTCTGACTTCTGTAGGACCACGGAACTTCGCCTTCCCTATTGCGGCTCCCCGATAATCCGCCCGGGACCGGTCCGCTCCTTCAGCTTGACCGCCCACAGACCGGTGTTCCAGTCGGAGAAGAAAATGTGTCCCTTGAAAGGCTGCGGCCCCCAAACGAACGGCGCATTGGCGATGAACCCCTCGGGATCGGCTGGCACGAACATCGCGATCTCGCGTCCCTGCTTGTAGAGGTCGCCCATCAGCTCGCCGGAGATGTCCACCACCCGGAGCCCACCGTTATAGAAGGCGACATATAACACGTCGTCTTCGACCCACAGGTTGTGCGAGCCCGCTTCGGGAACCTGGAACCGCGCCACCTCGGCTGGGCTGTCCCAGTCGCTCCAATCGATGACATGGATCCAGCCGGCCGCCCTCGACGGGGCGCCTCCGGCCTTTGGGTCGTAGCCGCCATAAGGGAACGACTCGTCGCCGGCGAACAGATAAAACTTGCCTGTCGACTGGCTCCTGTAGGGAAACGCCGCGTGGTTCCAGCCGTTCGGATACGCGTAGCGGCCCAACTCCACCGGCTGTTCCGGTGTGCCACCTCGACCGCCCCCACCGACATCTGTTGCGACTACTCCGTCAGTCCAGTTCGACGAGAACGCCACCCCATCGCTGATCCACACGTCGTGAACGCTATGAGCCGGCGTATCGAGCTCGAATCGCCCGACACGCTGCGGGTTGCGCGGGTCCTCGATGCTGATGACGTCGTAGCGCCGACCGGCGCTCAACGCGAACACGTGATCTTCAGAAATAAACACATTGTGCACACCCCCTGTCAGCTGGTCGGTGAACTCGGACAGCACCGGCACCCCTTCCCGCGGATTGCCGACGCCGAGCACGACGATGCCATTCTTGCGGTCTGAGGCACCCTCCCGGCTGATGACCGCGATGTCACCGTCTTCAGACACCTTCACGTCGTTCACGGTCCGCGCATCGACCTTCACCTCTTGCAGCTTCTCGATGTTGGCGGGGTCCGTCACGTCCCAGATATAGGAATGGCCATCGGCGCCCCAGGTGCCGGTGATGGCATAGTCGCGACCATCGGTCCCCTCCCAGATCCAGAGATCCGAGGTATGACGGTCGAGCACCTTGCCGCGGCCGACTACCTCGACCTCGCGACGTACGTCCCGCCGCTCGATCGACACGGTTCGCGCCGCCGAATGGCTGCCGGAACTGGCGACGACCGTGTAGGTGCCGGAACGCTCGGCGACGAACCGGCCGTCGGCGGCAATCTGCGCCGCGGCACCCGCCGCGATAATCTCCGGTGAGGTCTGCCCACCCACTGCAAACTGCACCGGCACGCCGCGCACCGCCAGCCCGCGCGCATCCTTGGCATTCGCGGTGAACCGGACGACTTCCCCGGTCCTGGCCGTCGCGACGCTCGCCTGCAGCTCGAGCGACGTCACGGGATTCGACTCGACCTCGACCGACACGGTGTCTCTGGCATCTTCTGCGCTCGCTACAATCTCGACCGTGCCCGGCTCGAGCAGCGTGAGGAAGCCAAAACGGTCCACGTCGGCCACACGCGCCGCACTCGTCGAGAAGGTCACCGCGACATCCGTCCGAGTGTCGCCGAGCGTGTCGACCACTTCGACCGCGAGCTGCGGCCGCGTGCCGGCATAGAACTTCGGCGGGAGCCGGGTAAACGTCACCCGATCGACCGCGGGCTTCGGCACCGTGACCGGCACCTCGACCTGAACCCGCGCATCGGGACGACGGCCCTCATCGTCGGGGTCCTTCGGCACGAGCGCAATTAGCGTGAAATCTCCGGACCGATACGCCTCGACCTCGCCCTGGCGGGTCACGCCGACACTGCGCCTCGCGCGAGAGAAGAACACCACCGTCGCGTCGTCGACGACTGCGCCATCGGCGTCCCGCACGGTGGCGGCCAAGGTCAGCTTCTCGCCCACCCCGAGGGTCAGTCGGCGCGGGCTCACCTCAACGGTCAACTGCTGGGCCTGGTCCACCGGCTGCTGCGTCTCGGCCGCGACCTGAGCCACACAGAGCGACACCGCACCGCCAACGACCCACACGAGCGCACCTCGAAAACTAGTCACGAGCCCTCCCTGCACCGTCGAAGGCGCACCCGAACGGGCTGTTCGAGAACCGCCGCATAGCTGTCCTGTACACGCGAACCGCATCATTGTAACGCTGGCACTCAACCGCAAGCCGGTTTTCAAGGCCGGCCGGTCATGCGTGCTTCCGAGGTGTCGATGTGACACTGCTCCGAGCAGTTCGCGGTGATGCCAGATGGCGGGGGCGCCTCGACACACCTGTTTCACATGCTGCACACTGTCGGGACTCGTCATCGTGCAAAACTGTAAACACCCAGTTCGACAGGCGAAAGTCACAATCTTCATAACACATTGTCTTTAAAAGAGATGGTCAGTTTGGATCAATCTATTTTCGCTTGACATTCGCCTGGCACGTTCCTAGAATACCGTTTAGCTGCCAACCTGAAATGCCGTCCACCTGGAAACAGATCAACAGGTCGAGAGGAAGTCAACGATGAAAGAAGACCACCGCCCGCGCGAGCGTGAGAAAGCCATTGAGATAGCGGTCGGGCAGATCGAAAAGCAGTTCGGCAAGGGCGCCATCATGCGTCTCGGCCAAGACGCCGTTGCCGCCATTCCAAACATCTCGACCGGCTCGATCAGCATCGACCACGCGCTCGGCATCGGCGGTGTTCCACGGGGACGCGTCGTCGAGATCTTTGGTCCCGAGGCATCGGGCAAGACCACGCTCACCCTCCAGATCATCGCCCAGGCACAAGCGAGCGGCGGCACCGCCGCCTTCGTGGACGCCGAGCATGCGCTCGACCCGACCTATGCAAACAAGCTCGGGGTCGATCTCGACAACCTCCTGGTCTCACAGCCGGACAATGGAGAACAGGCGCTCGAGATCGTAGAGGTGCTTGTTCGCTCGGGCGGCGCCGACGTGGTGGTTGTCGACTCGGTCGCGGCACTCGTGCCACGCGCCGAAATCGACGGCGAAATGGGGGACGCACAGGTCGGGCTACAAGCGCGACTGATGTCGCAGGCGCTCCGCAAGCTCACGGCGGTGGTCTCGAAGTCCCGCACCTGTCTCATCTTCATCAATCAGCTACGCGAAAAGATCGGTGTCATGTTCGGCAGTCCGGAGACCACCACCGGCGGCCGCGCATTGAAGTTCTACTCGTCGGTCCGAATCGATATCCGCCGCATCGGCGCCATCAAGGACGGCGACCAGGTGGTCGGCAACCGCACCCGGGTCAAGGTGGTCAAGAACAAGGTGGCCCCACCGTTCCGGATGGCTGAATTCGATCTGATGTATGGCGAAGGGGTCTCCCGCCAGGGCGACCTGCTGGATCTGGCCGTGGACCGACGAATCGTCGAAAAGAGCGGCACCTGGTTCTCCTACAGCGGCGAGCGCCTGGGGCAGGGTCGCGAAAAGGTCAAGCTGTTCTTGAAGCAGAACCCCGAGATCTTCGACACCATCGACGCGCGAGTCCGCAAGGAACTAGGGCTCACGACCGACGCGGAGCCCGAGACCGAATCGGTCTCCGTCTAGCAGCCCGTGGCGGAACCCCGCGTTGCGAGGGTCCCGAATCAGAAATCCGTCATCTGTTTCCCGGGCGGGGCATGTGCAACGGACTTCTGATTCGGGACACTAGTTGGATTTGCGGAAGAGCACGATCCGGTTGGTGTTGGTGCCCTTCCGGTTGTTGGAGACACCCCAACAATTCGCGGTCTTGGTGAACGTTTGAGAGTTGATGACGACCGCCAGGGGCTCGAGCCCCACCGACTCCCCACAAGGGATGGCCGTTTCTTCGAGCTTGATCGCACCGCCCCTCACTTCACCCACTTCGAATGCAACATGCCCACCTGGCACCAGCACACGTCGAAGTTCGGCGAACACGTCGGTCATCGCCGCGCGCCACGTGTCGAGCTTTCGAGCGATCGTGATCGGCACCGTGTCTGCCTCGATGCCGCAGAACCAGCAGCGCAACCAGTTATCCGTCGCGTAGTCGACAACGTCGAGGAAGGGAGGCGACGTCACGACGAGATGGACCGAAGAAGATTGCAGCTCGGGAGTTCTGCTGGACGCCCGCACCAGGAGCTGCGCCCCGCCAGCGTGCCCCGCCAGCCGTCGTCTCGTGGCGTGGTCGCAGTCCCGCAGCAGTGATTTGCTCTTCTTGAGAATGAGTTGGACGACATCGCGGGCGGGCGGCGTCTGCCCGCGCCGAGCATTGATCTTCCGCTGCGAGGCGATTGACACCGCCTGATTCGGCGGCAGCGTGTAGACCGAAAAGAACCCGCGCGAGTGTCCCGTGAGCCGATTCACGGCGACCATCTCGATCCACTCGTCGACCGTGTCCATTTTCCCCGAAATCTGACGCTTCCGCAGATACGAACGTAGGGCGCAGATTGTCTTCAGCGTGTCGGAGTGGAAGAAGACGTCCAAACCCTCTCGATCGCAGACGCCGTCGGTCAGATCGATGGCGTGCAAGCGATCCGACACTTGTTCTAGCGTGGGCGGCGCAAGACGGGGCTTGGTGAGCACACGGCTCAGCGGATTCACGTCGCAACCGGCAACGGTTCGGTCCCGTAGGGCGGCCTCGACGAGTGTCGTTCCGCGACCCATGAAAGGGTCGTATACGACCTCACCAGGCTCTGTGAGCCTTTGCACGAAGAAATCGACTAGCTGCGGCTTGAAGCAGGCGCGGTAGGAGATCTCGTGCAGGCTGTTTCCGGCCCGCTGCTTACTGGTCCAGAACTCGTTTGTGTAGGTTTCAAGACTGACACTGTGACCGTCGCAATCGGTCTCGGTCATCTTGACGCGCGTCGGCCTCCCCTCCCAGGCAAACCGCCGCAGATTGTCCTCAAACGCGTCGACTCCAGATAGCCTCCCGACGGCGGGGCCCTCGGACCGCGAGAGTGGGAGCTGCTTCATGTCGAGGGGACACAGGCCAAAACCCTGTGCACTGGGACGGGATGGTAGGAGAAAGCTCGTGACCGGTCAATCCTTCCGCCTGAGCAGTCCGCGCAGCAGCTCTCGGTCTGACCCTTTGAGGCGCCGGGCGTAGAGCGCGAGAGCTTCGCCCGTCACCTGGCGCTGTGGCCTGCCGAGGAGCCGGGTCAGGGCGTCCAGCAGCTCCTTCGTCTCGGGTTCGAGCCGGAGGGTGGTCTGCACGTATGTCGTGGTGACGGCCAGACCGCCTCTGCCGGCCGGCGGACGGCCCGGAGGGCGCTTTGTCGAGGACTTGGCCATGGGCGCGGAACGATACCATGCCGCGTGCTGGTCGCAAAGTATATACTTTTGTTGACATCAACAACATAATGCACTATAACTTGCGCCTCGATGATGAATGGGTGCCCCTCCGATCGGAGAGGACGAGCAGACGCGCCGGCGTGGTCTGGGAGTGTGACGACCTCATGGCACGGGACACTGTGACGAAGAGCTCCCCGATCGATCGGCTCAACGAGTTGCCGCCACTGCCGCGACGCACACCGACGCCGCGCCGCACTGGACGGTACGTGCTGCTGCTTGTCACCATTCTGTTGATTGCCAACGCGTTCGTGGGCGAGCGTGGGCTCGTCGCGCTGTTTCGGGCCAACCGGGAGCACGCTCAGCTGCAGCAAGTCATCGACGCCCTGCATGCCGAGAACGGGCAGCTACATCGTTACGTCGAAGCCCTGACGGAGGATCCACGTCTGATCGAGGCCGTGGCGCGTGGCGAGCTCGACATGATCAGACCAGGAGAGCAGCTTTTCATCGTCAGAACGACGACGGCACTCTCCGCTGAAACAGCGCCGATTCCCCCGAACGCCGACCCCACCGACGGCGTTCGGTAGCATGGCCCGGCTTCCGTCTACGATGCGCGATCACCTTTTTCGTGCGTCAGCGAGTGCCCATAGCCCGCAGGCTGTCGTTGTTCATCAGCCGGCGAGCACGGCCCGTAGCTTGTCGCCCGATTCAATCACGCTCCACCCGGCGAGCTCCGCCAGCAGGTTGGCTTGTAGTGGCGTAAGGCGCGTCAAGGCCTGAGCGTTTTGGCCGATCGTGCGGTAATGGGGAAACCGGGCCAGCGGAGCATCCGGAGCGTCACTGGCGCCGGAGGGCAGTATGCGGCGAATCTCATCGGGGAGCCCCGCCTCCCAGGCCGGAACACGGCCGTTGTAGACCCAGCACACTGACACGTCCCAACCACCCTCGATACCCCACCAGTCGTTCGGCTGCACCGTCAAACGAGAAGAGGCCACCATGGGGTGGCCTGCACGCTTGGCCGCCCGCCAGGCCGACACCACCTCTCGATACGCCGCCGGCAGGAAGACCTGATTGTGTGGCCATCGCTGGCTGGGCTGACCAAACAGGGGTGGCACCGCCGGATCGATCTGACCGTTGTCGGGCCAGTGGCGCGCGTCATGATCAATGTCGAGCGGCCAGACGGAGTTGAGGAACACGACCACCGTCGGGATCCGCCGACGCAGCATCCCGAGCAGCGCCAGGTTGTCGACATCGCCGCCGTCGGTGAACAGGTCGTTGACCACGCAAGGACCGCTGTTGGCGGCGGGGAGCGTCCAGTAGCACGCGTGGGGATAGGCGCGCACATCCCGGTCCGGCGTGTTGAACGCGCTGCTCGCGCCGATCATGTCGCCCAGTGTGAACGGTCGAAGCGGTGGCCGGACCGCCACACGTCCGTCGGTGGCGCCCACAGCTGGGGGCCCCGCCGAGCCAAAGCCGAGCGGTTCCACGAACGTGCCTCCCACCGTGCGCGGGCCAGCCTCGGCGTCCCTGAGCACCCGCCGTTGTGGCGAGCCGACATAGAGCGGGGTGTACTCGAAAGGTAACCGCTGCTGGGAGGCTGACCGCGACTCCGGCCAGTTCAAGGTAGCGTGCACCACCGGAAACGGTCGCGTCACGCGCGGCCGATGACACCGGCGCACCGGCAACACTCGTTCCCCGGCGGCCGCAAACGCCGAACCGGCCGCGGGGCCGAACCCGGTCGGCTCCGTTGGGTCGTAGAGCCCGACAGGAGCCAGAAAGGTCTCTCCGACCGCGCGACTCCACACTTGGTCGGGACGGACCGAGCCGTCGGCGTCCAACGCAACGAAGGAGTCACGGAAATGACTGGTCGCCGATAGCAGCAGCGAGCGGGGTTCGAGTCGGTCGAGACCTTCACGAGTCAGCTGGTCCGGGCGGGTCACAACACCGAGCTCGACCGCGCCATCGGCCGCGTAGAGATACGGCACGGCGGCCCAGGCGCTACCCGATACGCAGGAGAGGTAGCCGATGCGATCCAGCAGACCGAGCTCGACCAGGCCACGCAGCTGTCCGACCGTAGCCGCCATCGACCGGGTGCCGCCACCGGAGATGCACACCGCAGTCTGCGGGAGCGGCTCGCTCAGCACTCCGTCCCGTTGTTCGGGCGCACGCCCCGGGCCCTCGTCGGCCCAGACACGGACCGATACGCGCTGACCTGACACGCTATCGGTCTGGGTATTCCATCGTGAACGGATCGGGCAGTGGAATCCGCACCACCTCGCCCCGGCTCATGTCTTCGAGCATGTACTCCGGCCGCTCCGGGTCGCCGGCCAGAATCGCCTCGAGATTACCCACGACGAGGATGGCCAATTCGTCGGGGTCGAGATAGCGCTGCGCGACGTCGAGCACGTGTTCCGCCGTCACCGCTGCGATATTGTCGCGATACACGGCCAGGTAGGCTGGGTCGCGACCCGTGTACTCGTCACTGGCGAACAGCCCGGCCGTCGATGCGGCGCTCGAGAAATTGCGAGAGAAGGTTTCGACAAAGTAGGCAATCGAATTCCGGAGCTCTTCCTCCCCGACCGGCTCGGTGCGGATTCGCTCAATTTCCTCGAGCACGATTGCGGTCGCCCGCGCGACTGTCTCGCTACGCGACTGGAAGCCGGCCTGGAACACCCCTTTGTAGTAGACCCCGACGCCGAAGTTCGAGCTCGCGCTGTAAGCCAGCCCCTCATCGGAACGGATCCGGGTCAACAGCCGCGCACTGAAACCGCCTCCCCCAAGGATGTCGTTCATCACCAGCAGCTTGTAACGATCGGGGTCGTCTCGTGTCGTGCCCAGGTGGCCAATCGCGACTCGCCCCTGGTTCACGTCCGGCTTGTCGACCAGATACAGACCTGGTTCCGGCGTCACGTCCTGAGCAGGCACCGGCGGGACCGACTCGGTGCCAACGGTCCACCCGGCCATGCGTCGCTCGAGCTCGGCGAGAATCGCGGACGTCTCCAGGTCGCCCGACGCAGAAAAGATGAAGTTGCCCGGATGATAGTAACGACGGTGAAACGCCACCAGATCGTCACGCGTGATGGCTTCGACCGTGGCCCGCGTGCGAGGACGAGTCGAGAAGTGCTCGTCCCCCCGCATCAGCCGCCCCCACTCGCGCCCCTCGATGCTCCCGGTGGAGTCGTTGCGACGCTCCATCTGCTGGACCGATCGGCTCGTGGCCAGCGCCAGGCGACCTTCGTCGAACCCAGGGTTCCGCAACATGTCGAAAAAGAGATCCAGACACGTGTCCAGATCCTTGGTCAGGCAGTTGAGGCTCGCCCCACCACTGGTCGCCCCAATGTTGCTCCCTATGCTGGCGGCGAGAAACGCCGCCTCTTCGTCAAAATCGGTCGCGCTCATCGTCGTGGTGCCCCCGGCGCGCAACTGGCTGCCCGTCAGACTCGCCAGTCCGATCTTGTCTGGTGGGTCGAGATAGGCGCCAGTGCGAATCAGCAGCGAAATCGAGACCAGGGGGAGCTCGTGATCCTCGACGACGAACGTCACGACGCCGTTCGGCAATACGTGTCGATGGTCGGCGGCCTCCGGCGGCGTAAAATCGAGCAGCTCGTAGGTCAGGTCGTTCGGATGCGCAGGTATCGATTGCGCGGAAACGGCGCCGGCCGCCACAAAGGACAGACCTAGCGTGAGCACCGCGACGACAGGTACTGTATGCCGTCTCATCTTCCCCCCCCGGCACCAGCCTGCCGCTCACGCGCGATCTCGAGCAGCACCGCGACCATGTCCTGGTTCTCGGGCGGCGCCTGAGCGGCCATCTGCTCGAGCTGGACCATGACCTGCCCGAGCTGTTCGGCGTTCATCTGCCCGATCATCGTCATCATCTGACTGACCTGTTGCCGCTCCTGCTCGTCGAGCCCGGCTAGACGCGGGTCGGGCGCCTCGTCCGACTCCTTCCGGTAGTAAATGGCCACGGCCCGGTTCTCAGGTTCGAAATAGGTGTTGGCCACCCGCATGATGTCATTGGCGGTCACCGCCTCGTAGAGCGCCGGGTCGGTGTTAATCGTGTCCCAGCCGCGCCAAGCCTCGCGCACCAGCAGCTGGTTCATCAACCCGAAGTTGGACCGCAACCCTCGAAAGTTCGACGCGGCGTTCTGGTTCTTGACCTTCTGCAGCTCGCGCTCCGCCACGGGTTCGGTCTTCAGCCGCTCGATCTCCGCGTAGAGAGCCTGCTCGACTTCCTCCGGCGTGCGCCCCTCCTTTGCCGTGCCACCCAACGAGAACATCCCTTCGAACTTGTGGCCGGTCTGGCCACCCGATGCGTTGGTAGCCACCTGCTGATCCTCGACCAGGGCCTGGTAGAGCCGACCGGTCCGCCCGTTGAGCAGCTGCCCCAACACGAAGAGCGGCGGCTCATCGACATGCCCATCCGGAACCGAGTGATACCGGATGTTGACTTGTGGATTCGTCTCGGCGTAGGCGGTCATCCGCTTTTCGCCGAGCTGCGGCATCTCGCGCGTCCGCGGCTGCGGGGCGGACCGATCGCTGCGCCGGAGCCGTCCGAAATACCGCTCGGCAAGCGCCTTCGCTTCGGCCGGATCGAAATCGCCTACCAGCGCTGCGGTCAGATTGTTGGGCGCGTAGTAGGTGCCGAAGAAGGCCAGCGCCTCCTCGCGGGTAATCCCCTCGAGATCGCTCGGCCAGCCGACGATCGGCCAGCTATAGGGCGACGACTGCCAGAACAGCGCATCGAACTGTTCCTGGAACTTGCCGGTCGGCGTACTGTCGGTGCGCAAACGGCGCTCCTCGTGCACGACCTCGCGTTCGGAGTAGAACTCACGGAAGACCGGGTTCAGCAATCGATCCGACTCCATCCAAAACCAGAGCTCGAGCTTGTTGGCCGGCACGTTGACGAAATAGATGGTGTAGTCGTAGCTGGTCCCGGCGTTCATGCCCGACGCGCCCTGGCCGGAGTAGGTCCGGCTAAAGTCCTCCTTGATGATCAACTCGCCTTGTTCCTCGAGTAGCGCGTCGAATCGCCCGATCAGCTCCTGATGCCGGTCGGTCCGCAGGGCTGGATCGTCCGGGTCCTCGATTTGCCCGAGCCGGTGCGCCTCGAGCAGCGCCGCTTCTTCGACACGGATGTCCGCCTTCACCTCGTCAAGCTGGGCGATGAGCTGGAGGTCCTGCTCGATGTTCCGAGTGCCGATGGTGGCGGTCCCTTTGAACATCATGTGTTCGAACAGATGGGCCACCCCGGTGATGCCCGGCCGCTCATAGACCGACCCTACCTTGGCCACCCACCCGACGGCCACGTTCGGGTCACCGGGTCGCGGCAGCAACAGAATCGTCATACCGTTGTCGAGCACCACTTCCTCGACCGGGACTTCCTGCGCCGCCGAGCTCGTTCCACAGAGCGCGAGCGCCAGCGCCAGCGTGCCGATCCGTCTCATCATGTCTTCGTTCTGCTGTCGGGACCACTATCTCCGGTGGCCACACTCAGACCGATTCGCAGCATGTGTCTCAGCAGTCTGGCACAGTCCGCCGCCCGAGCCAAGGCCGACGCACGCCCACGTGTCAGTCTCCGGGTGACAGGCTACAATATGGACCAACCTGTCCGGCCCGGTACGCCTGTTGTCCCGTCACCAGTTCGTTGACCATCAACTCGCGCGACACCTTCGTGAACACCGCCGACGCGCCTGAGCCCTCTCTCCCAGTCTGGGTACGAGCTACCGACCTCATCACCCTCGTCCTGAGCGTGCTGGTCGTGCATGTCGTCATCTTCGGTCCGCTGCGTCTGGGCAGTGTGCTGTCGATTGGAGAACCGTGGCGCGCCCTGATGCTGCTGGCCGCCATCACCGGTCTGCGGCACTACGTGGCCACGTCACCGCCCGTGTATCAGCGGGTCTGGAACGGGTTGCGAACCGGATGGCGCACCGAGGCGTGTCAGACGGTCTGGCCCATCGTGGTCGTCACGCGGTTGGCAGTGCTGCTGGTCGGCTACCTCGCCGTCGTCTCGATTGGGTTCCCCGAAGGGGCGCCGCCGATCCGAGTGTCGGACAACGAGGCGGTGAACCTGGCACTGCGCTGGGACACGGGGTGGTATCTCAATATCGCGATGGAGGGCTATCGGTGGTCGGCCGAGGACGAAGGACAGCAGAATGTCGCCTTCTTTCCCGCCTATCCGCTGGTGACCGAAGGCGTGGCGACGTTGTTAGGCGCCCAGTCGATCTTTCGTCAGCCACTCGACCGGCCGCCTCGCTTGGCAATGCTCCGGCTCCAACAGCGGTTTCTCGGTGCGGCGCTACTGGTCTCGCTCCTGGCCTTCGCCTGGGGCATGGTCTGGCTCTACCGGCTGGCCCGGGAGCATCTTGACGAACAGGCGACACGCGCCGCACTTCTTCTGCTCGCCGCCTATCCCTTCGCGGTCTTCTTCAGCGCCGCCTACTCGGAATCGCTGATGCTGCTCGCGGTGGTGGCTGCCTTCTACCACTTCAGACACGAAAAATGGATCGCGGCGGCTGGCTGGGGCCTGCTGGCTGGGGTGACCCGCGCGAACGGGTTCCTGCTCGCCGGACCGCTTGGCGTCATTGGGCTGCAGCAATTGCTGGCGCGACGGACCGCTGCCAGGACGCGCGACGAGCTCGTTCGACACGCCGTGGTCGCCGGAATGGTCGCCGCAATGCCACTGGTCGGCGTGCTGATCTATTCGGGATACATCTACTCGCTGACCGGCGACCCGTTCACCTGGCGAGAAGCTCACACGGCCTGGGGCCGCAGCTACACCGGGTTCCCGACTCTGATCACTCCGCTCGAAGCGATTACCGAGCGCGGGATCGTTGAATACACGTCTGCTCAGCCGATCGACGCCCTCAATGCTGTGGGGGCTATCCTGGCGTGCGCGTTGATCTGGCCGATCACGCGCCGGCTGGGTCCGGAGTATGGCCTGTTCATGATCTTGAACGTGGGGCCACCGCTGTTTTTTGGCGGATTCCTGTCGATGGGGCGTGTGACGAGCCTGCTCTTTCCAATGTTCATGTATCTGGCGCTGGTGCTCGCCGACCGGCAGCGTCAGACGCTTGTGTGCGGGTTCGCCTGCGTGCAGGGACTGGCCGCAGTCCTGTTTTTCACCTGGCATCGCTTCTTGTGACCCACACCAACGCCCCAGTCTCGAAGCGGGCGCTCGTCATTCTTCCCACGCTAAACGAGGCGACGAACCTGCCGCTGCTCGTCCCGCGGATCCTCGAGCACGACGGGCTGCGTCTGATGATCGTCGACGACCGCTCGCCCGACGGCACGGGCGATGTCGCCGACGGTCTCGCGCGCCAGTTTCCGGGCCGAGTCGAGGTCGTGCACCGCGTTGGCGCACGCGGGCTCGGGCTGGCCTACGCAGAAGCCTTTCCGCGAGCGGCCGCGAGCGAGGTCGACGTCATCTGTCAGATGGACGCAGACCTCTCCCACGACCCCAGTCACCTCCCTGCCATGATCGCCGCTACCGAGCAGCACGACGTGGTGATCGGCTCGCGCTACGCCGACGGCGCTGGGCTCGTCGATTTTCCGGGTTACCGCGCGGCGTTGAGCCGAGGCGCCAACGCCTACGTGCGCGCCGTCACCGGACTCGGCGCGCGCGACTGCACGAGCGGTTATCGCTGCTGGCGACGGTCGGCGGTGCGGCGAATCCGCTGGGATCTGATTGGCGCCGAGGGCTTCGCGTTCCTTGTCGAGACGCTGTGCGAAGCGGCGCATCTGGGCTGCACCATCGGCGAGGTGCCCGTGATTTTTGTCGGCCGGAAGCACGGCGCCTCAAAGCTGACCGGAAGGGTGTTCAGGGAATCGCTGGTCGTCCCATGGCGTGTTCTGATGCGGTTTCGGGGACGGCGGCCGACGCCACGGTGACAGTGCCAGACAACCTTGGGCGACTACCCGCCCTGGTTGCGTGCTCCCCGCAGCCTGGGATATCGTGACGAGTGCTGTCACGCGATGACGGCCCCGCCCTCAGTTCCCGGCGTGCCGAGGTAGCTCAGTTGGTAGAGCACACGACTGAAAATCGTGGTGTCGGCAGTTCAATTCTGCCCCTCGGCACCATTCTTTCTTCCCAATAAAACCGGGACTCTTCTGCCACTTCTGAGAAGTTCCTTTTTCGCCCTCAAAACCCGTAGATAGACAAATGGCAGACAATCGCGCGGCGGTGATCCGGTAGACAACCCCATCCGGCGTCATCGTTTCCCCTCCTTCCCGCCCCACAACTTCTTGGCCATTGCGTCCGCCAGTTCGTCGTTCGAGATATTCAAGTACCGCTCCGTCACCAGCAATGAAGAGTGGCCCAGCAGAATTTGAATCTCGCGGAGATCCAACCCCTTCTCGCGCCAGCGGCAGGCTGCCTCGCGTCTCATGTCGTGCCAGTGCAGATCGATCTGCTTCAGCCCCTCTGTGTTCACCCGTCCCCGGCGCTTGTCCCGATCGGCCACCTCCCCGTGCGCCAAAAGGACCAACGTCTCCCACGCAGTCCGAAACGATCCGACATGATCGCCCGACGCCGATCCGAACACATACCCGTCCGGCTTCAGAAAGCGGCGAGTCTCAAGATACGCCGCCACACGCCCTTGTGGGTCGAACGGTACCGCCCGCAGAATCGCACTCTTGGTCGTCGCCCCGCGCAGCACGACGCGATGCTTGTGCCAGTCGACATCCCGATTGCGGAGCGCCAACATCTCACCTCGGCGCAGCCTCAGGTCCAGAGCCGCCTCGATCCTCGGCTTCAGCTCCCGTCCCGCATACCAATGCCTCGCGTCGTCAATCAGGTCGCACGCGGCAAGAAGGGCCTGCTCTTCGGCCGGATGCACCCGCCGACTTCGGCGCGTCTCTCGTTTCGTGCTGATGGTGAGGAGGTACCGGCTGAACGGGGTCCGCGTGACGAGGCCACGAGCCTGCGCCCACCCAAGCATGTGCCGGAGGCGCGCCAGATACCGATTCACCGTCGCCGGTTTCCGATGGCTGAAGGCCCGTCGGAAATCTTCAATCGGTGCTGGCCGCTCAAGTGCCGCCAGCGGCAGGTCGCCCAGATGCTCACGCAGAATCTTGAGCTGACTCGTGGCGGTCGCGTGGCCCTTTAGCTGCGGGATGTGACGCGCCGCATACAGGTGACCTGCCCCCCTGAAATCGTTCCAGCCCGAGCGGTAGAATTCGGGTGTCACGACCAGGAGGTAGGATGCCACGCAAGCGCGTCGGTACTGAACAGATCATCACAAAGCTGCGCCAGGCCGAGGTGGAGTTGAGCCGCGGGCTGCGCCCGCCCCAAGTCTGCAAGAAACTGGGTGTGAGCGGGCAGACGTACTACCGGTGGCGCAAGGAGTACGGGGGGCGGCGGGTAGACCAGGCGAAACGGTTGAAAACCCTTGAGCAAGAGAACGCGCGATTGAAGCGAGTTGTCGCCGATCAGGCGCTGGACAACTTGATTTTGAAGG